>OHEM01000812.1_pt1 | contig 11476 bp, 10 predicted proteins | sample 1567281 | NCBI WGS metagenome assembly OHEM01 (sample SAMEA3879537, study PRJEB24766) | human gut metagenome | biome: human-associated habitat; feature: feces | place: USA | collected 1985/1987
CAAATAATTTCTTTTTCATATTATCGTTTCATCGTTTATATTATAATTCAGTTTATTCCGTCTCTATCCTTTCAACGGCATAAGGCAATCACTTGCCACTTTCATTTTTTATTCTTATGTTTGCATTGGATACCTTCTTCCTTATTTAGGCTGTATTCAGAATGGACGATGCGCCTTGCCAAAGAACAGCAATCGTCCATTCTTCCTTCCCAACCAGTTTAACAATTATAAAATTAATCAAAACAGCAGATTCCAATAACCTTCTGTAAAGATTTGCTTATTATCATAATAAGTAAATACCTGTTCTTCATTTCCTCTGGTCAAATCTCGAAGCCAATATAAAGCATGACTAGGAACATTATTGTATATCAGTTTAGGTTCTTCCGCTACTTTAACGCCCAATGATTTCCAACCGTCTGCCGAGAAATAAAATAACTCATACTTATCCCCTACCCGTACAAAATTATCATCATTGCGAGGTGTATATCTAATACTCCCTACCTGCTTGGGAGTATTCAAATCCAGACCAACCCAACCCGGCTTTTCCGAACTAGTAAAGAAAGTCAAAGGGTCACCGTCCATGGCACTCCTTCCTGACACTGTCCGACTTCCTTTATATGGTAAAGTAGACATTAATTCACCTTGTAACTTCGTTTGTCCCAAAGTATCGGCATACCAAGCTACTTCCGCAATATCGCCAGGAAACCAATCAGCAGATATGTAACGAACATAACGATACTTCGAAGAATCTTTTATCTTGACTTCATTGAACATCTTTCTTGGATAATTCTTCAGTTGTAACATAACCTTTGCATCACTGAAATCTTTCCGATTAGCACCTTCAAAACGACCATACGCCATACGTTGGATATAAGACCGTATACCTCCTTGTAGAGGCCATTTACGTGTGACACTCATCTGACAACTGTCTGCTTTCGGGCGATAATACAACAAGCAACCACTTTCTTTATCTATCTTAAAAGGAAAACTGGCTTCTTTTAACTTTCCATCCTGAGCGTACAAAGTCATATAAATTAGCCCTTCTTCAATATCATTAAAAATAGCTTTCCCTTCTTTATAACGCCCCTCGCCAATCGGAAACCAGCCACGCCTATTAAAGATAGCAACCCATACAGAATGTCCTTCTTTTCTATCTTTTATCAACTCACAATCAACCATTATTTCATTGGAAGGAAAATACAAAGATGAAACATCTTTCAAACAAATGTTCGCCAATGCTATTCCAAACTTTTTATTTTGTAGAACAGCATCTAAACGTTCTTTCTGTAATGCATAGGTATGCCTATATACTTTTCCCTGTCTATAACCAAACTGTTCACCTCTTTTTAGCTTTCGCGCCCCAAAATTAAATGGAATTGTATATCCAGTTGTATCAAGTACTACATTCCAAACATGAGCAACATGACTCACCGGAGACCATAAATAAGTATCAATTCCAGCGGGAATGCCTACCGAACGTAGCATATAACATCCGAAATCTGCAATACTCGTACAATCGCCAAGTTGTAATTCCAACAAGAGTTGAGCTGATAAATGTGGACCTGTAAGTTCATTCTGATATTTCCAATGTAAACTCGTTGCATAATTACTTAAACAGGAGGTTGCCTCCACTACATCCGTTCCTTGATATAAAGAATCCAGTACAGGCTTGAAGCGATGATAGAAGTCTTTTTTCCAATGAGTCAAAGGTTCATCCTTGATTCGATATGGAAGAATAAACTCGCAGAAATTATCAAAAGAAACGTACTTTCCCCAAGGAGTTTCACGCCATACTTTAAATGAATACTCTATATTTTCAATCAAATATTCGGAAGTTATCACTTTTGCATCATATTCCTTGAACAAATTTCGATAGGGAAAGCGTTTCAGATATTCTAAATGTTTATCATAACTATCTGAAACCGCATATTGTTCAAGCGCTATATGTAGCGAATCCAAATCACTTCCTTTATATGTATAGTACAGAGGCATATTTTCTATAAGATATATAGCCGCCTTCAATTTAAGAGAATCATTTTTATAATACTCTAAAACTTTTTCAAGTTCTGCCCGGTTAGTATCAGCAAAAGCCAAAGCTGTTTCTAACTGTTCTTTTTCAGAAGAGGAACAAGAAAGCAAGCTAAATAATATACATACACATATAAACAGTCGTGTTTTCATACTTTTTCAATCAGGTTTGTATTGCTGGAGAGCTATCTATAAGACAAGAAAGCCCCAAGAAGTCATCTCAAAGACTGTAACCTCTAACTATATATTTAACTTTTTCATGAGTAAGAGGACAATCTAGACTACCAACATCAATACACCTTATTTTTCCTCCTACAACCTCTCCATCATCTGATCCATCTTCATCCGCAGCTAACGCTTCAATATTTTCTAGCAACAAGGAGCTAATATTAGATTTGTAAACACATTTACCGTTTGCCAAATACAAACTATACAATGCAACAATAACAGTAAACAGTAATGCCGTAAAAATACCTTTTTTCATAATATATTATATTTTTCAAATAAACTACGGCAAAGGTAATCAAGTGGGGTATTGAATCCAAAAGATACATCTTACATCTTCTTACATCTGCTAATAAAAGTAGAAATAAAAGAATTTAAGATTTATATCTCGCTGATTTTCAATTGGTAACTCCCCACAGACTCTATTTCGATGGATATAGAAGGAAAATGTCTCAAGAAACCTCGCAATCGATTTAAAACCTGATATATCCTATTGTCATAATTACCATCAACTTTCCATAATGCCTTACCAATTGCGTTAATAGACAAAATATGAAAGTAAAGCTATCTACTCACAACATCATAAGATATGCAAAAACGTTATTTCATATAATTCTGTAAATATTTCAAATATGAAAGGGTCTGATCCGTCATCGAATTATGGGGTATGTAGATTTTATTTATTATAAAATCTTTATCTATCACAAATAGATATGGAATATCCATGCTTTCAATAGGAATTTTCAAAGATGCTATTTTAAAAAAGCGCCCTTTGATTCTATATAGTTTTAAGTCATCCAGAAAACATTGATCTTCGTAATCTGTCAAAAATATGACATTTTTCATATTTACTTTCTGCAATAATGACATCAGTGTATTTACACAAATCCCACAATTCGACTGAGATAGTCGCACTACTAAAGATGTATCAGATATAATATCCTTTAAATGACAAGCGCTTGTACCATCTTCATATATTATTTCATTTAAACATAGACGCAAACCATTATTTTGAAAATTCAATATAATATCTTCTTTTAACATATAATAAGCAGAGTTTCTCTTTTCTATCTGCTTTTCATATTCGCACTTTATATTTTTTAAGTATCTAAAATATATTTTTTCAGACTGTATTCTACGTCCAAATTGATAGACACTAACAATCAAGGTTAGTACAAATATGAAAAAGACTATGTATCGTTTATTCTTCAATAATATTATTTTTATATGGTAATTCGTAAATTATCAGAATAGGATTATCTTCATCATGCAAATTTTGATATATATTCTCGTAAACCGGATTGAGTTTGTCATCCGTTTTGTTCCTTTCTTTTTTTATGTCCATATACTGTTTAAACTGCATAGGTTGCATAATTTGTATTATTTGACTTGCATTATTAACGGGTAAATAATTAGGAGAACCACCTCTTAAAGGCGAATTTAAAATAAAGTAATAACCTTCTAATCGTTTTAACTGTTTATCATATATAAAGAGTCCTATATTCGTTTTGAACAACAAATAGTCACGATTCCCCACTACATTAGTAATGCTACATACATACTTATTCTCATCGCATATATTAAGAAAATCTTCAGCAGACATATTCTTTTCTAGTAATGATTTTGGTAAATGGTGCTCTTTAAAATCAATCACATATTTCTCATATATACCATTTCTATCTATAGAATATATACAACTTTCCAAAGGGCGTGTAAAATATACAGCATCACTTATTGTTAACCTATTTCCCACATCGAAAGATGTAAAATTTCCAGAAGAACCTGAATCAAAATAAGGTCTTTCATGCAAAGCCTCCTTTCTTAGAAAATCCATAGGATAGGTATAAGTTAAAATATAATCTACATCTTTCAGCCCTACCTTATAGCAATAAATACTATCACCGTTTACTATAAATTCACTATAATAGTCAGAATATGAGACTTCTTTCATCAACTTTCCTGCATTAGTATAATACATAACTTTATATGGCCGATCACATAGTAATACTATATTTTTTCTTTTTTGATCCACGGTAATATCACTAATCTGAATATACTCTCCGGGACCGCTACCTATATCATTAATTTGTCCCAAATACTTTCCTGAAGTACTATACATAAAAACTTTACCCAATGAGCGGTCAAGCATATAAAAAGTATCATCTATTACACATATTCTATCAATAGACCGGATTAAGGAAAAGTTATCATTACTTTCCAATGGTATTATTGAGGAGGCTTGAAAAAAGGCAGTATCAACCAAACTTGTTTTAATTTCATTCAATACTATAGGAATCCCACAGCCCTTTATAAGTGTTTTATCAGAAGAACAACTCGTACATGCAATTAGTACAAATTGAATAATTATTAATCTTACATTCATTAAACTAATATTTAAGTTTTTATAGATTCTCAATACATTCAAGCACCATATTTATCAACCTCACCAACATATTCAGGATTGCTACAGTAGAATCCGTTTGTACATTTTACTTCTCCAGATCCCGGACAAGATATTTCCGTTATTCGAGTCTTATATTTTGCGTAACAATTTTCATACAATTTAATGTACGAATATTCAAAATAATTTCTAGTCACTTTTTCCGCAGCAGTACTGCTTGAATCAGGGAAAGGGTCAGTAGGAAAATCATTTTCTCCCACATCCATAGAATCTTCTCCACTACCCAACGCATTAATTGAGGTCATAGCCAAATCGCATAAAACATTTGTATTTAATGCTATTTTCACATTTAATGTACTCACTACACATACAACTATTGCAAAAGCTATTATATTTAGTTTCTTTTTCATATTATCGTTTCATCGTTTATATTTTAATCAATTTATTTATTCCGTCTCTATCCTTTCAGCAGGATAAGGAACACTTACCTTTATTTTTTATTCTTATGTCTATGCATCTCCTTCCTTTTTAGGCTGTATTCAGAACGGACGATGCGCCTTGCCAAGAACAGTAATTGTCCATTCTTCCTTCTCAACCAGTTTACCAATTATATAATTTATCGGGAATACTCAAATCTAAACTAACCCACCCCGATTTTCCAGAACTAATAAAAAAAGCCAAAGGATCATCATCCATGGCATCCCTTTCCTGACATTATTTGACTTCCATCATTTACCAAATACAAATTATACAATATAATAGTAAGTAGTAATGCCATAAAAATACCTTTTTTCATAATATATTATATTTTTCAAATAAACTACGGTAAAGGTAAGTAAGTGGGGCATTAAATCCAAAAGAAACATCTTACATCTTCTTACATCTGCTAATAAAAGTAGAAATAAAAGAATTTAAGATTTATATCTCGCTGATTTTCAATTGGTAACTCCCCACAGACTCTATTTCGATGGATATAGAAGGAAAATGTCTCAAGAAACCTCGCAATCGATTTAAAACCTGATATATCCTATTGTCATAATTACCATCAACTTTCCATAATGCCTTACCAATTGCGTTAATAGACAAAATATGATTGTCTGCCTGCATAAAAAGTTCTAATAACTTGGCTGACTGATTTGTTAAGGATACATTCTTTTCCCCCTCGCTCATTATTCTTTTCTCTGCATCAAAATAGACATCACCACCTAAATGATATAATCTAGCAGTAGTAGTCTCCACTTCTTTCACCAATACTTCTTTCTCGATTATTATTTTTTCTGGATTCATTTTCCTTCGGATAATAGCTGTTATCTTGTATATAGTAAAAATAAAAAAAATATAAAGCAAGATGTAAACTATCCCTGCAAACTCCAACACTTGCGAAAAAGAGTATTGAAGATAAAGCAGACATTCCATTTCACAACGATAACCGATCGTACAAACCCAGAAGGGTTGTAGATTCTGCCACCATTCACTATCTGATGTTAACAAGGAGGTTGTTTTCTCATCCCAATCTGTTGAAAACATACATATACCAGTACGGCATACTAGATTTTTCTTTTTTAGAAAGTTCTGCCAATTGCAATTTAAAGAATCAAGACTGAGTGAATAGTCTTTAAAAGCACACGAATGTATTATCCGCACGTCAGAATTCATTGTCACATTCTTCCAATGTTTCTCCTGATCAATCTTATACTTCCTCTCACCTGACTCATCATACCAATAAATATATTCAGGAACATCATCCTTTCTCAGTATATCTCCGCCATTAAAGCCAACAGTCAATTTCACATCAGGTATCCGCCTATATGCTTCACTATTAACAGCTTCCACGAAAGCCTCTTTAGCCATCTGTTCAATAGTACTCTGCCTATACTTATAATAATAGTAACTACCAAGCAGAAACAATGCAACTGTAACAGATATAAATAATATTTTATATTTTATTTTCATCGTTTTTATCAAGATAAAGAGTAACAATTCAACTATATCGAAATTTTACTATGGGCTGATCATTATTTACATCCGTCGCCATTATTGTTTTAGTAGCTTCGTCCACCCAAATTCCATATATATAATGGTCCAGTACATATTTGCATAGTGGTTCTCCTTTCAAACTAAATACATAAATGTACTTTCCACCGTCAGGAAGTCTACCGTTTTGTTTCGCTATCTCCTTGAAAGTCGTTCCATGAAATACTGCATAAATGGCACTATCAGTTACCTGTACATCACTAAAACCCATAATTCCAGCTGGTACACCATATCCGGCAGATATTTCAAAGTCCGGTTCACCATGCTCACCAATATGTATCACATGTGTACTATCCTTTAAGTTATAAACCTCGACTACTTCCCCTAATTGAGTAACAGTCGCAAGAATACCATTATGAGGATTATAATCTAGAAAACTACGCCACGCTTGAGCCAACGCCGGGCGGGCATGCTGTAAAGCATCCTCATTCACAGTTGGTATATTCCCTAGCCTCTCGAAAAGTTTTCCTTTACGATTTACCATGCACAGACGACTATCCCCCGAATAGTCAGGAATAATAAATGTAGTATCATTAAACACCGTAAAATCAAGTACCCGAAGGACAGCTTCATCCAATGCTACTGTTTCCTCACGAAGTAGTGAGTCACCGGATAATGAAAAATCGAACTTAGTTAATTCGCTTTTATTAGCGTCTAATGTCCATACATCTTCGTTATAAAACCGAAGATTTTCCATTGATAGCATTCCCGTAGGTGAATCACTATGTATTCCGAAAGAAGATAGATAGTGAAAATCAGGATATTGAAAAAGATGTCCATAATTATCAAAACCATGCAAATCCATTACAATGACTTTATCTCCTTCCACTCGTATCCGAAAGGGATAACGAAACAAGACTGTATCGAGTTCTATGATTTCTCCTTTTAACTCTTCCACTTGTAGAAATTCAGAATAGAGAAATACATTGTCTCCATACTTCGTATGCTTTGTACCACAAGATAGGAAAATTAAAAGGAAAAATAGGAAACCAATACTATTTTTTAGGTCCGTAATCCACACTGATATACTCCACCTAGATACCTTCATAGGTACAATCATGCCATTTTGTTTTCTCATTAATCTCATCACGTGACTTATTTATCTGTTTGAATAGCGCAAAGGTAATAATTTGCAAAAACCAACGGACGATATTAAAAACTATTTTTAGCCATTCATACCTCTTTTTCCATGTACATCCAAGCAAACTACTTATCTTAATATTTCATTATCCAGCAATCGGCATTATTCCCCAACTGGGAAACTTCATCATTTCAAATAATATTTCAATATTACAGGATTATCGTCTTCTTTCAGCGTCTCCATTTTATGAATTTCTTGTGGTGACATCAAATTACGATCCATATATTGAGACAACTCATCCTGTTGGCAAATAGCAAGTGAAACATCCTGCGAGATTTCATTTACTCCGACCCTGCCAATGGCATACTTTATTTCTGTATCAACAGAGTGACGCTATCGCATACAAATAGCAACGGTATAGAGACCGGATAGCTACGCTATTCCGACCCTATACCGTCGCTATATAAAACCCAATATAATTGTGTTGATTTCTAGTCTCAGCGCTGTGTAGGCAGGGTAAATTCCTGCGAATCGCAAATTATTCCGTTCTCATCCGCCACCGCTACACGAAATGTTACCTCACCGTCTTTCAGTTTCTCGCCTGCATGAATGGAAGCGGTGTAACGAATACCTTCCCCCGGAAGGATTTCCTCTATCATCACAGAAGGAGAAATGCCGAGATGCTTCACCTTGCCCACTGTTTCTACCAAGGGGACAATATTATAGACAGGGTTCCGTCCTTCATTCATAATCTCAAAGATGATCTTGCTATTCTCTCCCGCATCAATCACATGACTGCGATTATCATCTATAAAACGGATCTTGCGCAACTTCAGTTGAGAAATAGGCTGTTGCACTTGCGGCTGTTTCTTATACTTTTGCACACGCACTTCCCGTACTTCAGGAATATAAGCATCCTCCTCTATCGGTTCTTGTCTCGGCGCTGTCAATGCATTCCCTATCGCTGCACCGGCAATGGTCCCTACAATATTTCCAATAGCAGAACCGCGATAACCGCCTCTCCAGCCATGATTATTATCTCCGATAAGTCCGCCTATCGAGCCGCCCAGACTTCCTCCGATAGAAGCGCCTGCCATGATAGCTCCCGGATTTCCCATACGCCCCGATGCACACCCGCTCAAAATCAAAGCGGAAAGCAAAATTACTGTTATTTGTTTCTTCATGACCTTCTCTATTTAGTGTGTTACTATTTATTTTATCACTTTAAAACGGGCAAAACGCAATAATAGTTGTTTGTCACCCGCATTTTTGAAATGAATGGTTGCTTTCGCATTATCTCCCGTTCCTTCCACTTTCATCACTTCACCCAGTCCGAAACGTTCGTGCTCTATCATCTGTCCGGCACGTACTCCCGTCACCGACGCAGCATTCGAAGCTGCCGACTGTGCACTACTGTTTCCACTCACCGCACTCACTTTTTTCAGGTTTCTCGGCACACTGGGGGCTATAATCTGTGCTTTCGGACGTGCACGCTGTTCGGAAGAACTACTACCGAAAGAAGCACGCGACGGAGAAGCGGAACGAGTGAAGCCTCCCTCAATCTCCCTACGGAAACGCCCTGCGCCTTCATCAACCGAACGACTCACTCCTGCCTCATGCGGTAATTGCAAATAATGAACATCAATATCACGCAAGAAGCGGCTGGGACTTCCAAATTCCATTTTTCCGTAACGAAAACGGGTCTTTGCAAACGAAAGATAGCAATGCTCTTCCGCACGGGTGATCGCCACATAGAACAAACGGCGTTCTTCTTCCAATGCACGAGGAGAATCTCCTGCCATTCCACTGGGAAAGAGATTTTCTTCCAGCCCGACCACAAATACGTTCTTAAATTCCAGTCCTTTAGCCGAATGCACGGTCATCAAGGTTATCTTTTCCCCGTCATCCGCTTTATCAGAGTCCTGATCGGTAAGCAAGGCAATCTCCGAAAGAAAATCGGTCAGGGAAATGTTCGGGTTACCTTCTTCCTGCCGCAAAGCACAAAAGTCATTCATCCCGTTCACCAACTCCTCGATATTTTCTTTCCTGCTCAAGTTTTCAGGCGACGTATCCTGACAGACATCATTGATGATACCGGACCGACGGATAATATCTGTTCCTATTTCGTATGCATTCTTATCCGCCTGACCGGTAATAAAACCCTCAATCAGTTCACGGAAACCTTGCAATTTCGCATGCGTCCCTTTATTGATATTGAGCCCATAACTCAATGGTTCACAAAGTGCCGCCCAAAGGCTGACACCATTATCGGTAGCCGCCGATATAATCTTTCCGACAGTAGTATCCCCGATACCACGGGCAGGATAATTAATGATACGTTTGAACGCTTCTTCATCATTCGGATTCACCACCAACCGGAAGTAAGCAATCACATCCTTTATCTCCTTACGCTGGTAAAACGAGAGTCCTCCATATATCTTATAGGGCATACTTCGTTTCCGAAGTGCTTCCTCAAAAACACGGCTCTGCGCATTCGTTCGATATAAGATAGCAAATTCGGCATATCCGTAACGAAACTCCCGGCGCAATTCTGCTATTTTGTTCGCCACAATATCCCCTTCTTCCACATCACTGTAAGCTTGAAATACCCCAATCGGCTCTCCCTTTTCTTTCTCCGAGAATACGGCTTTCCGTATCTGACGTTCATTCTTCTCAATCAGACTGTTGGCAGCACAGACGATCGTTTGCGTAGAACGATAATTCTGTTCCAACTTGAAGACTTTCGTATCCGGATAGATTTTTGTAAAATAAAGGATGTTGTCAATATCCGCACCCCGGAAGGAGTAGATACTCTGTGCATCATCCCCCACCACACAGACATGCTGATGGTTCTTGGCAAGTTGCAGCACGATGCTGTGCTGTGCAAAATTGGTATCCTGATACTCATCTACCAGAATGTAACGGAACTGGTCCTGATAACGCGCCAACACCTCGGGGTGGTCCCGGAACAGCAGGAATGTGTAGAACAGCAAATCGTCGAAGTCCATCGCATCTGCCTGCCGGCAACGCTCCCAATATCTCTGGTAGATGTCGCGAAGCGCCGGAACCTTGGCTGCACGGTCTCCTTCGTAAGCCTCCTTGTTGTTGGCATAGCCTGCCGGAGAAACCAGATGATTCTTGGCATTCGAGATACGCGCCTGCACCATCCCCGGCTTGTACACTTTCTCATCCAGCCCCATTTCCTTGATAATGGAACGTATCAAGCTTTTACTGTCTGCCGTATCGTAAATGGTAAACTGCGAAGTGAAGCCGATATACCCGGCCTCGACATGCAGAATGCGCAGGAACATGGAGTGAAAGGTTCCCATCCACAGATGGCGCGCCCTCTCCGGCCCCACCTGACGGGCTATACGCTCCTTCATTTCGCGCGCCGCCTTGTTGGTAAAGGTCAATGCCAGAATGTTCCAAGGCTGGTAGCCATTCTCCAGCAGATAAGCAATCTTGTAGGTCAGCACGCGCGTCTTTCCCGAACCGGCACCGGCTATCACCAGTGACGGACCGTCATTGTATAACACCGCGTTCCGTTGTCCTTCGTTCAGTTCCTCTATATAATCGGGCATATCCGTATAATCTTAAAATGATGATATTTTTTCTTCCTTTGTTTTTACGGAGGCAAAGATAAAAAAAGCTTCGGAGACGTACGAACATTTCTATAGGTTATAGTGTTTATATAGTAAAGTTCCAAA
>OHEM01000818.1_pt1 | contig 11433 bp, 10 predicted proteins | sample 1567281 | NCBI WGS metagenome assembly OHEM01 (sample SAMEA3879537, study PRJEB24766) | human gut metagenome | biome: human-associated habitat; feature: feces | place: USA | collected 1985/1987
CAGTGTCAGAGTTGATAAATCCGACTTCTACCAGAACCGCCGGCATCTGTGTACGGCGCAGAACGACCAGACCGGGGCGCTCTTTTACGCCGAGATTGATGAAACCGAGAGCTTCCAATCCCTCATTAATATTTTGAGCCATTGTGTACTTCAGACCGGATTTGTTGTAAACTAGAGATTCTACGCCGGATACGGTATTATCTGTTGGATAAGAATTACGGTGAATAGACAGAAAGAAGTCTGCACCGGCTGCATTTGCTTCCAATGCTTTCTGATAGGGAGATTCATAAATGTCTGTTGTACGTGTATAGAGTACATCAATTCCACGTTCCTGCAGCAGTTCTCCGATAGCAAGCGTTAAAGATAAGGTGTCATCCTTTTCCCGGCGGCCGTTATAGACAGCTCCGGGATCACGACCGCCATGGCCTGCATCAAGCATGATAGAATAAGACATATAATCACCTCATTATTTTTGTGTTTCTATATATTATATGAAAGCGCGCATTGCCTGTGAAACGTCAAAAAATGCCGGCTGCGATAATGCAGCCGACATTTCAAAAAGTTCTATTCATGTAAGTGTTTGTCAGTTTCAGAAGGATCTGAATTCTCTTCATCCGCTTCTTCCTCTGTATCTGCTCTTTCAGGAAGATAAACATGTACCGTTTCTACGCGGTTCTTATCCAACTTCTCGACCACCAGACGAATTCCATCTTCAGTGACAACTTCATCACCCATCTGAGGTAAACGGTCCAGATGTTCGATGATCAGTCCTCCGAGAGAATCATAATCTTCAGAGTTAAGTTCTGTATGTAAGTGATCGTTCACATCATCCAGACTCATGGAACCTTCGATAATATATTCATGATCAGAAATCTCTTTGATCAGTTCATCTTCATTCTCATCATATTCATCATGGATCTCACCGACGATTTCTTCCAAAATATCTTCCAAAGTGATGAGTCCTGCCATCTCACCGTACTCATCCAGAACAATTGCAATATTAAAAGTAGAATCTCTCATCTCTACAAGAAGTTCAGAGATATCTTTGAACTCATAAGTGAAATGCGGTTTTCTTAAGAAATCCCGGATATTGAACGGTGTATCATGATCGTAAAGAAGCAGATCCTTCATGTTAATAATACCGACAACATTATCCTGTGTCTCTTCGTAAACAGGAAGTCTTGTGAATTTGTCTTCACGGAAAATATCAATCAATTCATCGAAGGTACTATTGACATCAGCAAATGTAACATGTACGCGAGGAACCATAATGTCTTTCGCCTTGGCATCGCCGAGATCGAATACGTTGTAGATCATCTCTTTTTCATCAGACTCGATTACACCATCTTCATGGCTGACATCTACGATCGTACGAAGTTCTTCTTCTGTCATAGCTTTATTCGCCGCATCCGGATCTACGCGAAGGATCAGCATGATTCCGCGGGAAAACAAGTTAATGATGAAAATGACAGGAGTCATGACCGTCATGAAAAACTTGATGACCGGAATATAGCGAAGCGTAAGCTTCTCAGCGTTGATCGTTGCATAATTCTTCGGTGTAATCTCTCCAAATACAAGGATTGCCACTGTCAGAATCAGTGTAGCAATGCTGACCATGTATCCACCAAATGAATAGGCAAGGGTTGTAGCAAGAGAAGATGCTGAAACATTCACAATGTTATTACCAATCAGGATCGCACTGAGCATCTTCGCTGTGTGATTCTCTGTGATATCAAGAGCCAGAGCTGCCCGCTTGTTCCCACCGTCTGCGAGAGAGCGGAGTTTAATTTTATTCACTGACATCAGCGCAGTCTCGGTTGATGAAAAAAATGATGAAAACAATAGTAAAATTAACAGTATAATTAATAGGTACGTGTCACCTGCGTCCACTTTAAATATTCACTCCTTTGATTAAAAAATGTGCCTCTAAATAGGCTTGGTTAATTTTAGATATACGCATTCATTATACATGGTTTATTAGTGTTTGGCAAGGCAATATACTTTACTTTATGAAGTGGGTGGTGTATGATGTTGATGACTGATAAGAATATTTAATACTATTATATAGAAGAAACGGAGTATAGATATGGAATTGTACAATAGATTGTGTACTATTACAAAACAGGAAAATGTAATGAAAGATGAGCCGATGAAGAAACATACAACATTTCGTATTGGTGGTCCGGCAGATTATTTCGTGACACCTGAATCAAAGGAAGAGATCCAGGCAATCGTTGAGTTATGCAAAAAAGAGGAAATCCCATATTCCGTGATCGGAAACGGAAGTAATCTTCTTGTTGGAGATAAGGGATATCGTGGCGTAATCCTTCAGATTTTTAAGAAAATGAATCAGATCAGGGTAGAAGAGAATAAGATTTATGCCGGAGCAGGCGCACTTCTGTCGAAGATTGCGGCAACAGCACTGTCAGAATCTCTGACAGGCTTTGAGTTTGCAGCAGGAATTCCGGGAACATTAGGCGGAGCCGTTCGCATGAATGCAGGTGCATACGGTGGAGAGATGAAGCAGGTACTTGAGAGTGTGGAAGTGATGACAGCAGATGGAGAATTTCTCACGATCCCGGTAGAAGAGATGGGGCTTGCTTATCGGACAAGTGTGGTAGAACAGAAGAATTATATTGTTCTTGAAGCAGTGATTTCTCTTGAAAAAGGAAATCCGGAGAAGATCAAAGAAGTGATGGATGATCTGAAAGAAAAAAGAGTGACAAAGCAGCCATTAGAGTATGCAAGTGCAGGAAGTACATTTAAGCGTCCGGAAGGATATTTCGCAGGAAAACTGATTGAAGATGCAGGACTTCGCGGATTCAGGGTCGGAGATGCACAGGTCTCTGAAAAGCATTGCGGTTTCGTGATCAACAGAGGGAATGCAAGCGCAGCAGAGGTTATGGAACTGATGCGTCAGGTAGAAGATAAAGTAGAAGAAAATTCAGGAGTCCGTCTGGAAGCGGAAGTAAGAAGAATAGGAGAGTTTTGATATGCGTTTTGTTATCGTAACAGGGATGTCAGGAGCGGGAAAATCAACAGCACTTAAGATGCTTGAGGATATGGGATATTTCTGTGTGGACAATCTGCCGATCGCAATGTTTCCTGGATTTGTGCAGATGATCCAGAATTCAGAAACTTCAATGAAGAAAGTGGCATTGGGAGTCGATGTGCGAAGCGGACAGGATATTTCTGGATTAGAGAAAGACCTTGAGCAAATGGATGAAAAGGAAATCAAATATGAGATTCTGTTTCTGGACGCAAAGGATTCTGTACTTGTAAAGCGATACAAAGAAACGAGAAGACAGCACCCTCTGAGCGGGTCGGGACGTGTGGATACCGGTATTGCGAAAGAACGTGAGAAGACCGCATTTTTGAAAATGAAGGCAACGTATATTCTTGATACAAGTAAGATGCTGACAAGAGAACTGAAGATTGAACTTGAGAAGATTTTTGTGAAAGGTGAGAGTTTTTGCAACCTTTATATCACAGTAATGTCCTTTGGTTTTAAATACGGAATTCCGCAGGACGCAGACCTTGTATTCGATGTGCGTTTTCTTCCGAATCCGTACTATATTGATACATTGAAAGAAAAAACAGGAAATGATCCGGAAGTCCAGGATTATGTCATGCAGAATGACAAGGGACCGATTTTCCTTGAAAAATTAAAAGACATGGTTGAATTTCTGATTCCAAATTATATTTTGGAGGGAAAAAACCAGCTTGTGATCGCAATTGGATGTACCGGCGGAAAGCATAGATCTGTAACGCTGGCGAATGCGTTATATCACACGCTTGAGACAGAGGAAAGTTATGGCGTCCGTATTGAACATCGTGATATCGGGAAGGATAGTATCACAAAGAGAAAGTAAAAGGTGGAAAATATGTCATTTTCTGGAAAAGTGAAGGAAGAGCTTGCAAGGAACATCAGTTCAGCCAGACATTGCCAGATTGCGGAACTGACGGCTTTTATTGGCATGTGCGGGACGGTTGTAATCAATAGTTTTGACCGGTGCAGTATCAAGATTCGTACAGAAAACATTTTAGTTGCAAGAAAGGTCTTTACATTAATAGAAAAAACATTTAATATAAGGAGTGATATTTCCGTTCGGAGAAATATAAAGAAGCAGACAGAGACCTATTCTGTTATCGTAAAAAAGCATGAAGATGCGATACGTATCTTACAGGCTACGAAGATGATAGGGGAACAGCAGGAGAATGCGGAAGAGTTGCATGCCGTGAATCCGATGATTGTCCAACAGGTTTGTTGTCGAAGAGCATTTCTCCGCGGAACGTTTCAGGCGTCCGGATCTATGAGTGATCCGAACAAGGCATATCATTTTGAGATTGTCTGTTCCACAGAAGAGATGGCACATCAGATCTGTGATCTGATCTGCAGTTTTTCTATGGACGCAAAGATCGTGCTCAGAAAAAAGTCGTATGTTGTTTACCTGAAAGAAGGAGCACAGATAGTAGATATTCTGAATATCATGGAGGCACATGTCTCATTAATGGAACTTGAGAATGTAAGAATTCTCAAGGAGATGAGAAATTCTGTGAACAGAAAAGTGAATTGTGAAACTGCCAATATTAATAAGACAGTATCAGCAGCAGTGAAACAGCTGGAAGATATTACATATTTGAGAGATCAGATAGGATTTGAGAATATACCGAAAGGATTAGTCGAGGCTGCTCTTGCCCGCCTCGAGCATCCGGAAGCAACATTGAAGGAACTGGGAGAATCCCTGAATCCTCCGGTTGGAAAATCGGGTATCAACCACAGACTGCGTAAGCTGAGTGAGATGGCAGACAAAGTTCGGCAAGAACAAGGAGGATTATTATGATTAAGACATCTGTTGTAGTGAAAGCGGACCCAGGGTTTGATGGACGGCCGATCGCCCTTCTCGTACAGGAAGCCAGCCAGTATGCGAGCAAAGTGTACATTCAGGTAGCCGAGAAGAACATCAATGCAAAGAGTATTATGGGTATGATGAGTCTGAATCTGATCGGAGGCGAGGAGATTACCGTTGTGACAGACGGCGAGGACGAGCAGAAAGCAGCTGAAGGCATTAAGACATTTTTTGCTAACGTATAATAACAATAAGATGGTAATTGAAGTCACAGAGAGATAACCATGTGATTACAAATGAATATAGAGGGGCTGTACTTTGAAGAGGAGTACAGCCATCTTTTTCTATGGGGGAGAGTTTGCAGCTGATGTGAACACAAATGATTTTTGAATAAGGAGGTATTTGTTTATGAAAAGAATGCTATTTGTTTACAATCCGAATTCAGGAATGGGACTTCTGAAGCCGAAACTTTCAGATGTGATCGACACTTTTGTGAAGGGCGGATATGAGGTGACGGTTTATCCTACACAAAGAAGTCAGGATGCTGTAAGAAAAGTCAGTGAGTATAAAGAAGAATATGATCTCGTGGTATGTAGTGGCGGAGATGGTACATTGGATGAAGTCGTGACCGGTATGATGATGCGAGAAAATAAGACGCCAATCGGATATATTCCGGCCGGAACAACGAATGATTTTGCAAGTAGTCTGCATATTTCCAAGAATATGCTGGAGGCCGCAGATACAATTGTAACAGGAACACCATTTTCCTTTGATATCGGTCAGTTTAACGATGACTACTTCGTATATATTGCAGCCTTTGGCATTTTCACAGACGTGTCATATGAGACGAAGCAGAGTATGAAGAATATTCTTGGTCATATGGCTTATATTCTGGAAGGAACCAAGAGACTGTTCAATATTCCGTCTTATAAGATCAAAGTCACACATGACGGAGAGACGATTGAAGATGAGTTTATCTTTGGAATGGTGACAAATTCACGCTCTGTAGGAGGATTCAAAAGAATCACAGGAGAAAATGTTATTTTTGATGATGGCGTTTTTGAGGTGACACTCTTTAAAACACCAAAGAATCCAGTCGAGTTGAACGAACTGATTGGGGCAGTTGTGATGCGTCAGATTAATTCAGACAGAATATACTCCTTCAAGAGTGGTGAAGTCCGTTTTGAATCTGTTGAGGCAATTCCATGGACTCATGAAGAAGTTGTAATTAAGAATAAAAATCAGGCACTTCAGATCATGGTTAAGGAAGAAGCCGTAGAAGATCTGAGTGAACAGTTAGTGGAAGCAGAGGAAGTCTGAACACATAATCTGAAATATTTTCAGTGATATTTTAGAAAATCACCCCTTTTTTGAATTTTAGGTTTATTGAACAATCGCGGAAAACCGCGTAAAATCAAGAAAAAACGGCAGTTTGAAATAGAAATAAAAAATTTTTGAAAAAAATTAAAAAAAGGGGTTGCATTTTCTGAAAGCCTGGTATATAATAACTATTGTCTTGTGGCGGTAACGAAAAAGACACAGACAAAAATGAATAAGGCTCCGTGGTCAAGCGGTCAAGACGCTAGCCTCTCACGCTGGAATCAGGGGTTCGATTCCCCTCGGAGTCACTGAAAAAAGCTCGTATTTACGAGCTTTTTTTGTGCTTGAAAATCATAAGTGAATCAATTAGTGAATCAAACGTGCGTTCGGCACATTTTTTGCAAAAAATTATAAGGAGGAAATCTTGAACATATTCCCCTCAGAGAATTTCAAGCGATCACTTTACTAGCGAATAAAAGGAAAAAGAAGAATAAAAATGCCTTGGCAGGTAATTCATGTGTGTGTGCATCTGAAGAACAATGTCAGGGCATTTTTGATTATTACTAGAGTGTGTGTCGAAAGTCTGTAAATACATAGACAGAGTTATGTTGGACACTATAGGATAAAAAAACTTTTTTAATAAAAAAGCCTTGATTTTAGGGGCTTTTTTAGTGTCGAAGAAAAAGTTGGCACAGTTCTTGCAGTATATAAGGGCAGAAAGAAAAGAAAGAGAGGAAGAAAAAATTGAAAAAATTTTTATTCGCAACACATGGAACTTTGGCAGCAGGGGCGAAGAGCACATTAGAATTACTCATAGGAAACGTTGCAGATATTACTTGTTTGACTGCATATGTAAATCCGGATGACAATGTGGATGAACAACTGAAAGCATATTTTTCAGAAGTTAGTGATGAAGATCAGGTAATCGTATGTACAGATCTGATGGGTGGAAGTGTCAATCAGAAAATCGTTCCGTACGCACAGAAAAAAAATGTATTTCTGATAGCAGGATTCAATCTGCCGCTGCTTCTGGAACTGGCAATGAACGAGGATAAAGTCACAGAGGAAGAATTGTTGGATTCTATAGAAGAGTCCAGAAAAAATATGATGCTCGTTCGGGTAGTAGTAACGGACAGCGGAACTGAGAAAGAAGAGGAAGAATTCTTAGCATAACAAAAAGAAAGAAAAAAGATGATTGTATGTTTAAGAGTAGATGAGAGATTAATTCATGGACAGGTTGCAATGACATGGACAAAGGAACTGAAACTGAATGGACTGGTAGTTGCAAGTGATGAGGCTGCATCAAATGAGATTCAGAAAATGACATTAAAGATGGCAGTGCCGGAAGGAATCAAATGTATCATCAAGTCGGTAGAAGATGTGACAACAATTCTGGATGATCCACGTTCAGAGTCTATGCGTCTGATGGTACTTGTACCGATGGTAAAAGATGCAGTTACATTGTGTAAACGTTACAAAAATATTGAAATGGTAAATATCGGAAATGCCGGTAAAATGACATCCGGAGAAAAGAAAATCTTATCAAAAGAAGTTATGCTGACAGCAGACGAACTGGAAGCACTGAAAGAACTGACAGAGCTTTATCCGGACACATTTTTCCAGGGAACACCGGCGATGGAAAAGAAAATGGCATCTGCAATATTAAAGGGATGTTGATTAAAATAGGATAGAGGAGGATGAGATTATGATGTTAGATGCATTTTTTGTAGCACTCGCTGTTTTTGTGGGAGTTGCAGGACATGAACTTTTTGGAATGGCAATGTTGAGCAGACCGATCGTAGTGGCACCGCTGGCAGGACTGCTTTTGGGAGATGTGCAGACAGGACTTATTGTAGGTGCATCATTGGAGTCGATTTTTATGGGAGTTGTAAACATCGGAATATCCAGTACAGCAGAACCGGCACTTGCAGCCGGACTTGCAACTGCTTTTGCAATTAATCTCGGAGGAAATGTCGGAACCATTATTCCAATCGTTTTCCCATTGGCAGTGCTTGGATTACAGTTAATGAACTTTATTTTCTCTTTTGTGATTGGTCCGTGCGCACCGAAATTTGAAGAACTTGCAAAAGAAGGAAAAGATAAAGAAATTACAATACTTCATTTTGGTTTATGGTTCGTACATTATGCGTTATATGCATTGATTCCGTTTTTTGCAGTATTGTTTGGTTCGGATGCTGTTCAGCGTATTCTGGAAATGATACCGGATGTAATTATGAACGGTCTGACGGTAGCGGGAAATATGCTTCCTGCAGTTGGTATGGCAATGCTTCTGCAGATGCTCTGGGATAATAAGATTGCAATCTATTTCCTGCTGGGATTTATTCTCGTAGCATATTTGGATCTTCCACTGATCGCAATTGCAGTATTGGGAACAATTATTGCGGTTGTGACAGCACAGCGTGATATGCAGTTAAAGAACAATCAGGCGGCACCGGTAGAAAAAACGAGTGAAGAGGAGGACTTTTTCGCATGAAATTAATGAATAATGTCAGTAAGGAAGAGAAAAAATTAATCAGAAAAATGTTCTGGAGATCCGGAGCAATGTATGCATCAGTAAATCCGGTTACCATGGGAGGAGGCGGTTTCTGCTATTCCATGATTCCGTTTATCAATCATTTTTATAAAGATAACGAAGAAAAAAGAAGAGAAGCATTGACACGTCATGTGAAATATTTCAGTACGACAATTCCGATGGCATCTTTTGTAATGGGAATTGCAGGCTCCATGGAAAAAGAGAACAGTGAAAAAACAGATTTTGATGCAGGATCCATTAACTCAATCAAGCTGAGTCTGATGGGACCGCTGGCCGGAATCGGCGATTCCTTATTCTGGGGCGTATGGCGTGTTGTTGCAGCCGGACTTGCAATCGGACTTGCCAATGCAGGAAATGTGCTTGCACCATTGATTTTCCTTCTTGCATTTAATATTCCGAACTACCTGTGCCGTTACTATGGAGCGTTTTTAGGATATTCTCTTGGCGCAAAATACATAGAAAAGATTTATTCTAACGGAATGATGGAGATTCTGACGAAGGCAGCGGGCATTGTCGGACTGATCATGGTCGGAGCGATGACGAGTAAAACGGTTCTGTTTACGACAATTCTTGATTTTACGATGAAAGGAAAATCCGTAATGGATGTACAGTCTTCTCTTGACAGTATTTTTATCGGAATTGTACCGCTTTTGCTTACATTTGGATGTTTTAAACTGTTAAAGAAGAAAGTAAATATCATTGTTTTGATCTTTGGAATTGTTGCATTGGGAATTATATTATCCGTTCTCGGAATCTGCTAAGGCAGGAGGAAAAGTTATGACAGGAAATCGTATCAGAGACAGTAAAAGAAATCCGTTTTTTCAGGTAAAAGTAAAAGACGGAAAATACAGCACGGAAAATCAGGTGAGTTATTATGGAAAAAAACTACCGGATGATACATTTTCCTTTGATGTTTCCAATCAGAAAGTACAGGCGAATCTGGATGAATTCGGAACGATAAGACATATTACATTTTTTCACGGAAATTATCTGATGGAAAGTAAGCCGGGGGTGTGGGTGGCAAAGGATTTTGTGCAGGAACATCAGTTGTCTGTTTCTGTAAAATGGAATGGACAGACAGAAAAATTATGTGAACATACAAAATATGTGGAGATGGATCTGGCAGAAAATCTGTTTCCACGCTGCAGGCATTATTTTCCGTGGGGAGAAGTCACGATTCTTGCCACAGCACCGATTACAGCAAAAGGAGAACGGCTGAGTTGTCTTCTTTATGAAGTAACGGTAAAAAATACAGGCAGAGAGGCGGCAGAGATGACGGTCTGTCTCCCTGCTTTGTATGAAAAGAAATATTCGGATACAAGAAATGTGTTGATGATAACAGCGGAGAGTGGAACGTATCAGGATGTTTCCTTTACACTGCAGCCAATGGAGCAGAAACGGGTTTCACTTCTGTTTGGAGATCCGAACCGGTATCAGGATATAGAAATGTTTTTAAGTAAAGATACGGATTTCTGGATGGAACAGACGTTACAGTATTTCCGGTCATTGACAGGAGAACTGAAGATGGAAGAAGATGCGATGGCAGGAATGCTTTTGCAGAGAGCATACCAGCAGGCGTTTGGTGCGTTTGCAATGTCAGGCGAGAATGAAATTCTGGGTTCCAACTGGGGAACGTATCCGGTCACACCACATGTATGGAATAAAGACATGTACTACTCCAGTCTGCCGTTTACACTGACAGAGCCGGAACTTTGTAAAAAATGTATTCTCTGGTTTGCAAAATATGGAATCAAATATAAAGGAACTAAATTCGAAGGCGGCGTCTTTCATTCATTGAGCAATTCGTTGTCTGTGATCATGCTTTCCGGTGCATATTATGAGTATTTCGGTGAGAAAGAATTTTTCCAACAGCATCCAAAGCTCTATAAGAAAATGAAAGCAATTCTTCAGACGGTTCTCGAAAGCCGTGAGGAAAATGAGCCTTATCTGTATCGTACAACGTGGATTTCCGATGCGTATGCACTGGGAAAGTATCATACAGGAACCAATCTCTGTATGTACCGCAGTTTTATGGCATTAGCAAGAATTGCGGAAGAAGTTTTCGGAGAGAAAAGTTATGCGGAAATGTTGAGAAGTGAAGCAGGAAAGACAAGAAAAGATATCGAACGGTATATGACTGCGAAGGGGCTCTTTGGAACACAGTATCTGGAAGGAATCAGTGGAATCGCAGAGGAAAAGAAGGAATGTGATTCTGCAGAAAAGTATCAGAAAGAGATGTTGGACCAGGGGCTTCAGTTTATAACAGATGTGAACCATGACGGAGAAATTTGTCTCAGAATGCATGATGGGGAAGAATCGGATACAACCCTGATGAAATACTACAAATATCAAAGTGAAGAGCAGGATACTTTGAAGCAGTATGGTCAGTTTACAGGAAGCAGAGAAAATCCTACTTACAGTGAACTGAGCAGAGGAATCAAGTGGGGAAATCAGTCCGGGGCAACATTTCCGGGATATATTTCGATTTTAAACGGTGCGGCAGAGAAAGAAAGCTGGTCAGGAGACGAAGGTAGATTTCGTGAGTTAGAAAGACTGACAGACCTGGATGGTTCCTGGTGGTGGTGGCCGTATAAGATCGGAGCGCAGACCGGTGATGTTGTGAGAATGAACAGCTGCGGAAAATGTGGATGGGGTGCAGGAATCTTTTTTATCCTTTTTATCACGGAATTTCTCGGAATCGAATACGAT
>OHEM01000820.1_pt1 | contig 11410 bp, 10 predicted proteins | sample 1567281 | NCBI WGS metagenome assembly OHEM01 (sample SAMEA3879537, study PRJEB24766) | human gut metagenome | biome: human-associated habitat; feature: feces | place: USA | collected 1985/1987
TTAACATTAAAAACAACACATTCAATGAAAGATTTTCTAAAATTTACGTTTGCCAGCGTCATCGGCGTCATTCTGGCAGGCGTAGTGTTCACTATACTAGGGATTATCACTCTGGTTAGCATAGTCGCATCATCGGATACTGAAACGGTGGTGAAAGACAACTCTATCTTCGTACTCGACTTTAAAGGCAGTTTGTCCGAACGTGTACAGGAAAACCCACTCCAACAACTTTTGGGAGAAGAATTTGAAGCATACGGTTTGGATGACATTCTAGCTTCTATCAAGAAGGCAAAAGACAATGACAAAATCAAGGGTATTTATATCCAACCTTCTTATCTGGAAGCATCATACGCTTCCTTAGAGGAAATACGCAATGCATTACTGGATTTCAAAGAAAGCGGCAAATTCATCGTTGCTTATGCAGACCAATATGCACAGGGGATGTATTATCTTTCCAGCGTGGCCGATAAAATAATTATCAATCCGCAAGGAAGTATTGGATGGCACGGAGCAGGCATGCAACCTGTTTTCTTCAAAAATCTGGTTTCCAAACTAGGACTGGAAGTACAGGTATTCAGAGTGGGTACTTACAAATCAGCCGTGGAACCGTTTATTGCTACAGAAATGAGTCCGGCCAACCGCGAACAGATGACCGAATGTCTAGAATCTGTCTGGCATCGTATTCTTGCAGATGTATCCGACTCACGACGCATCCCGACAGATACTCTGAATGCTTATGCTGACCGATATATGGATTTTTGTCAGGCAGAAGAATATATTCAATGCAAACTGGCAGATACCCTGATGTATAAAGATGAGGTTATTTCCTATCTGAAACAATTAAGCGGTCGTGACGAAAACGACAAACTAAACAGTCTTTTCATAGAAGACATGATAAACGTCAAGAAAAATGTGCCCAAAGACAAAAGTGGAAATATAATAGCCGTATATTATGCATACGGCGAGATCCTGGATGCTCCCGGCAGTTCCACAGAAGATTGTATTGATGTACAAAAGATGTGTAAAGACCTGCGCAAATTACGTGATAACGATGACGTAAAAGCTGTTGTATTACGCGTCAACTCACCGGGTGGCAGCGCATACGGTTCAGATCAAATATGGCGTGAAGTAGTAAGACTGAAAGAGAAAAAACCGGTAATCGTTTCTATGGGAGATTATGCTGCATCAGGAGGCTATTACATTTCCTGCGCTGCAAACCGCATTTTCGCTGACCCGACTACGCTGACTGGTTCTATCGGCATATTCGGCATGATGTATTCAGGTGAGAAACTGTTTACTGAAACTTTAGGACTAAATTTTGATGTAGTGAAAACTAATAAAATGGCTGATTTGGGTGCCAGCCTAGGTCCGGTTCTCACCCGCCCGCTAAATGCATCAGAACAAGAATTAATGCAGAACTATGTCAACCGAGGATACAAGCTGTTCGTAAACCGTTGCGCTGAAGGTAGAAAAATGTCTACAGAGGCTATTGAAAAAGTTGCTGAAGGCCGTGTATGGACCGGTGCCATGGCAAAAGACCTTGGTCTGGTAGACGAGCTGGGAGGTATAGACAAAGCATTGAATGCCGCCGCCACCCAAGCCGGTATCGAAAATTACAGTATTATCGGCTATCCTGAAAAAGAAAATATTTTCGCAAGCCTGCTGGGAAATCAGAAAAAACATTATATAAACAGCGAAATTAAAGAATATTTGGGAAGCTATTATAACAGCTTCAAGGCGCTGGAGAACATAAAAGACGCCAACTGTATACAGGCACGTATGCCGTTTGACCCTAATATCCAATAAATTGCACATGGAAGGTAATCTTATCAAGATAAACAAGTGGCTATATCCGGTTTCATGGATTTATGGGACCGGTGTATGGCTGCGTAATAAATTGTTTGACTGGGGAATATACAAAGAACGTAAGTTTGATATCCCGGTCATCTCGGTAGGCAACATCACCGTAGGCGGAACCGGAAAGACCCCCCATACAGAATACCTGATAAGATTATTGCAGAAAGATTACAAAGTAGCCGTACTAAGCCGCGGCTACAAACGCAAATCCAAAGGCTTTGTACTTGCCAGACCGGATACGTCCGTACAGATGATAGGTGACGAACCTTTCCAAATGAAACAGAAGTTTCCGGATATCCATATGGCAGTAGACCGGGACCGTTGTCATGGCATAGAGCAGTTATGCAATAGTCACATCGCCCCTGGAACAGAAGTGATTATTTTGGATGATGCTTTCCAGCACCGATATGTAAAGCCCGGAATAAACATCTTATTAGTAGATTACCACCGACTGATTTGCGAAGACACCTTGCTGCCTGCCGGACGAATGCGCGAACCTGAAAACGGAAAAAGCCGGGCACATATTGTTATTGTCACTAAATGTCCTAAGGACATCACCCCTATGGATTTAAGAGTCTTAAGCAAGCAAATGGAACTTTACCCCTATCAGCAGCTCTACTTCACAACATTAGCATACGGCAAGTTGCATCCGTTGTTTACAGCAGGGAATGCAGTTTCATTAAAAGAGATAGAAAAAGACAAGCATATCCTATTGGTGACAGGCATAGCCTCCCCAGCAAAACTCATTCAAGATTTATCACCATACAATGAGCACATTGAGTCACTGGCTTTCAGTGACCACCATGACTTTACAGCAAGAGATATGGAACTGATAAAGAAGCGTTTCATGAAACTTCCGGAAGGTAAACGCATGATTATCACCACTGAAAAAGACTCTGTACGACTAGCAGCCCATCCACTGATGGACGAAATGCTGAAACCTTATATATATATGCTGCCCATTGAGGTAGCCTTTTTACAAGACCAACAAGAACTGTTTAACTCAAATATAACCGACTATGTTAGAAAAAATTCAAGAAACAGCAACTTTTCTTAGAGAAAAGATGCATACCAGTCCCGAAACTGCTATTATATTAGGTACCGGCTTAGGAAGCCTGGTACACGAAATTACCGATAAATACGAGATCAGTTACAAAGATATCCCTAATTTCCCTGTTTCAACCGTAGAGGGACATAGCGGTAAATTGATTTTCGGCAAATTAGGTAATAAAGACATCATGGCTATGCAAGGACGTTTCCACTTCTATGAAGGATACTCCATGAAAGAAGTTACTTTCCCCGTACGGGTGATGCGTGAATTAGGCATCAAAACATTGTTCGTATCCAATGCAGCTGGAGGTACGAATGCAGACTTTGAAATTGGTGATCTGATGATTATCAGAGATCATATCAACTTTTTTCCCGAACACCCGTTGCACGGCAAGAACATTGAATACGGCCCCCGTTTCCCGGATATGAGTGAAGCCTACTCCAAAGAACTGATAGACAAAGCACTGGAGATCGCTAAAGAAAAAGGTATCAAAGTACAACAAGGAGTATATATCGGTACACAGGGACCCACCTTCGAAACTCCGGCAGAATACAAGATGTTCCACATTCTTGGAGCTGACGCCGTAGGTATGTCTACCGTTCCTGAAGTTATTGTAGCAAACCATTGTGGCATCAAAGTGTTTGGAGTATCGGTTATCACCGACCTAGGCGTGGAGGGAAAAATTGTGGAAGTTTCACACGAAGAGGTTCAGAAAGCGGCAGATGAAGCGCAACCGCGCATGACTACCATTATGCGTGAAATGATTAATCGAATTTAAGAACATGCAGGAAATAAACAGAACAGAAATAGCGACCTTAGGTGAGTTCGGCCTCATTAAACATCTAACGAAGGATATCGAGTTAAAAAATCCGGAAACCCAATATGGTGTGGGAGACGATGCAGCCGTATTGGAATTTAAAGATAAAGAGGTATTGGTAACCACAGACTTACTGATGGAAGGGGTACATTTTGATTTGGTTTATACCCCATTGAAACATTTGGGATATAAATCGGCCATCGTAAACTTCTCGGACATTTATGCTATGAATGGTACTCCAAAACAAATCACAGTTTCTATCGCACTGTCCAAACGCTTTTGTATTGAAGATTTAGAACAGTTCTATGATGGGCTAAAACTGGCTTGTGAACTACACCATGTAGATATTGTGGGTGGAGATACAACTTCATCCGTAACCGGGCTCGCCATCAGTATTACTTGCATAGGTGAAGCGGACAAGGACAAAGTAGTTTATCGCAACGGCGCACAAGATACAGACTTGATTTGTGTCAGCGGTGACTTGGGAGGAGCTTATATGGGACTTCAACTTCTAGAGCGTGAAAAGGCTGTTTTCCAAGGAGCAAAAGAAGCAAATCCGGATTTTTCCGGAAAAGAATATATTTTGGAACGTCAGTTAAAGCCTGAAGCACGTAAGGATATCATTGAGAAACTGGCTAAAGCGGGAATCAGGCCCACCGCTATGATGGATATTTCCGACGGCCTTTCTTCGGAACTGCTACATATATGCTCACAAAGCGATACCGGCTGTCGCGTTTACGAGGAAAGAATTCCCATTGATTACCAAACGGCTGTAATGGCGGAAGAGCTGAATATGAATGTGACAACATGTGCTTTAAATGGTGGTGAGGACTATGAGCTATTATTTACTGTACCTTTAACAGAGCATGAACGAGTTTCGGCTATAGAGGGTATAAAAGTGATTGGTCACATCACCAAACCGGAGCTGGGATGTGCCCTGATTACCCGTGACGGACAAGAGTTTGAGCTGAAAGCGCAAGGTTGGAATCCACTAAAAGAAAAATAATTTTAATTAAACAACACTGATAATAAGCATCTTATGCTTTTATCAGTGTTTTTTTTTAGAAATAGTTTGCAGTTTAAAAAAGTTTCACTACCTTTGCGACCGCAAACAAGAAACAATGGTGCCATAGCTCAGTTGGTAGAGCAAAGGACTGAAAATCCTTGTGTCCCCGGTTCGATTCCTGGTGGCACCACTTTTACAAAACGAAAAATCATGAAAACCGCTGAAATACAGTTATTTCAGCGGTTTTTTCTTTATGTGCTGTCCGCAAAAATGTGCAATCCGGTGCAATAAAAAATTGCTGATTCGGTGGCTTTTTTTGAGTCCCATGAAAAAACCACCGATATGTACCATACTTCACTTATTCTCAACGATTTGCGTGAATCATTTTCAGGGATGAAATTCTACATTTGCATACCCTACTGAATGACGGATGAAATACAACGTCTGCTAAAGGCTTTCTTATCCGATGATAATGATTGTACCTACAGGCGGATAATAGTAAGAGAAACAAAAAACGGTGGTTTTTTAGAGCCGACAATAATAAAAGCCACCGAATTTAACATTTCTCTCCAGCCATCCGCTCCATTCAGGATTGACGAAATAACCGAATGTGCAACTTCAAAAAGAAAATGATCATGAAACAAGGAACAATGAACATTCTATTTTTCGTTCTGAAAACAAAACTGCTGAAAAATGGCGAGGCTCCAATCCTAATGAGGATTACCATCAACGGGCAATATGAAGAAATAAGAATACAGAGAAGCGTTCCATTAAAGAACTGGAATCCGGCAAAGGGATGCAGCAAAGGAAAAGACAGGGCTTCCATCGAATTGAATAACTATATTTCCGCCCTCACTACACGCGCATATGAAAAGCACAAGGAACTGACCTTTGAATCGGCACTGATAACTCCAAAGACGATATTAAAGCGTGTGTTCGGAAAGGATGAGACTGTCCGGACGTTGCTTGGAACAGTCAAAGAAGAAATTTCCTCTATGGAAAAGGTTGTTGACATAGACTATTCTCCCGTTACCATCAACCGTTATAAGAATGTGCTCAGAAAACTTGAAACGTTTGTGCCGCGTTTTTATGAGAAGGATGATATTACATTCCATGAACTTTCCCCTGATTTCATCAAGGCTTTTGATGTTTTTCTGAAGACAGAAGCCGGACTGTGCCGTAACACAATAGTCCGCTACATGAAATGTCTGAAGAAAATCACCAATATGGCAATAGCCAAAGAATGGATGCGGAAAGACCCGTTTTACGGATATAAGATGGAACAGGACGAGACTGATCCGGTATTCCTGACAAATAACGAGCTTCAGGCTATAATGAACAGGGAATTTGATATTCCGAGACTGGAGCTTGTCAAGGACATCTTTTTGTTTGCGTGCTTCACCGGTCTGGCGTTCGCTGATGTATCCACATTGAGACCGGAACATCTGGAGCAGGACAATAACGGTGACTGGTGGATAAGAAAAGGACGTGTAAAGCTGGAGAGAAGAAGAAGGTCAAGTTCCATAGCAAATGTTCCGCTTCTTCCTGTTCCATTGGCAATACTGAAGAAATACGAATCACATCCGATATGTCTTAAACAAGGGACATGCCTTCCTGTTGTCTGCAATCAGAAGGCAAACAGCTACCTGAAGGAGATTGCGGACTTCTGCGGCATCAAAAAGAATCTGACCACACATGCAGCCCGACATACATTTGCTACGACCGTCACACTAGCAAACAACGTTCCATTACAGGAGGTGTCTGCCATGCTCGGACATGCCTCCACAAGAATGACACAACATTATGCAAGAGTCATGGACAGAAACCTGAAGGACAACATGAATATAGTAAGGAGCAAGATGGGGTTATAGAGATAAACTTACCCGGGTAAAATTAATTAGTGCATATTTAATTCTGTTCTACGGTTTAGTGTTTTTACATCATACTATTAAAGTTGTCAGGACATTATATTGACATAATACTATGTCCTGACACTATTATAATATAGAGGTGCTATGTTATTGCATTATTATGTTATTAGGGTATTATGTTGTTATGTTATTGTGTTATTGCAATATTATGTTATTAGGGCATTATGTTGTTGTATTATTACGTTATTGCAATGTTATGTTATTACGTTGTCAAGGTATTACACTATTGCAATATTACAACAGAATTTATTTTATATACATACTGATTATCAACATATTACGGAATTTATTAAGCAGTACATACAACCTTACTATAAAATCTACATACTATTATATGATACAGATTGATAGGTAATATCTGTAAATCAGGATACCATAGTACAATACAGCATACAACTTTCAATATTGAATATCTAAATTTCGGCAAATAACTAAATATCAGACACTACCATTCACACGATATTCAATTCTGCATACAGGATTGTCACAAACTGATATTTATATTTTCCATCAAGTAAATACGACTCTATTTTATAGCTATAAATGGGCATGGAGCCACAATCCACTTTAAGTGGATTTTCTGTTCAAACGAACAGAGCAAGTTGTGTTTTTGTCCGACAGAAAGTATTCTGCCAGACAAAAACCAACTTGCCCTCTCTCACGGTCGGGGGATTTTCCTCCGAAGTCGGAAATCTATAAAAGGGAATTTTAGTTTATTTTCAATGAGATTCAAGTATCCATAGGTATAATTTCCATATGCCGATTTTATTTTTTACTGTATCGGTTATTGATATAGTTTGCTTATTGAACTAATTGATTTTTTCAGTTTTCACCTATTTCATAATGAAAGCTTGTATTCATATTTTCAGAATAATAGTATATCTGAAAATCATATAGTATAATATCCTCTCTTTTCATCAATAATGTTATAGTTTTCACAATACTATCTAGTTTGTTTTTTAAACCTTCCTTGCTAATAGTACCATTTGATGCGTATATTGTAAGACAATACGAGTATTTTCCCCTGTGTCTATTAAAAAAACTTGCTTTATAAATCTGCCTATCTATTGAATCTATAGGTATATTATACAACACCTTCTTAAAAATACACATCTCACTGACAGTAATAGCTTTATCCTCTTCATGTTGTGCCACGCAAGCAACAGCGAAGAATGAATATGAGAAAATAAAAAAAAGACATACGCTTTTGTATGTTAATTCTTTAAGAACGGCACCAAATTCCATACTGTTCCTCCTTTTGTATAAGCATGATTTAATGCATCTGTATTTTTTACTTCAATATAGTGTTCTGGCAACATTTTTTCTATCATATAAGCACAGGAAGAATCCAAATATGGTCTTCTTTTTACCAAAGATATGAAAATGAAAAAAAAGACAACTATTGTTCGCTTAATTTTTTATCTATGATATGTTTAGAAACACAACTTACCTATTTAATTATCTGTTAAATATTCACAATACTTCGGTAAATTTTTACCGAAAAATTAAATGTTAAACAATAGAAACGGTAAAAGCTGGTTCGAAAACACTAAAAAGGTACTTGAAATGTTGTCAAAAACGAATGGTTAAGCATGAAGAAATGTGCTGAAAAAATACTAACCTACTGATAATAAAGATGAAAAGTATTGCACAATTCTTTAATTTTTTAGCAATTTAGAAGTCTCTCAACTCTTCTGATTATGACTAAAGAAACACTCCTTATGCAATACCAATCCGAGTACCTGTCGGTTCTCAAAACAGTCATGAATGCAATAAAATTATTCATGGCCATACCGGAGCGTAAGAACTTACTCCAATTGGGCAGGTATGGATGTTTTTCATAACTGACATACCGTAACCTTTTTTGAGCATGAAATATTCGACAGCTTTTCGTTCAACGGATCTATCATCAGCAAGCTGGATCTTCACTTCAATGCATCGCTTGCAACTGTCATCTTGGCCAAAGCAGCATGCAAGAGGCTAAGAATAACCTATTTTTCCCGCCCCCCCAATAAAGAGGGCGGGAACTATTAGTAACAATAATGGGGTATGAATAATCAAATCTAACCTGATTAGAATGACCATCCGAAACCGAGGTACGGGTAGAAGGCTGATTTTTCTATGCCGTATTTGTCACCGAAATTGAATGACGGAGACATTCCTATACGAAACATGAGTCCATTGGATCGCTGATAGCGGTAGCCGATGTTGCCGAAGAGGAAATAACCGAATTGATAGCCTGAAGACGTGTATTGATAAGATTTCGTAACCTTTTCATAGGTATTATACTGATCGGAATACCATTCGGCATCGGTATAATATACGGTTTTTTCCTTTACATGATATCCTCCCAGACTTGCGCCGAAGCCCAGTTCAAGTTTGCTGCTCTTCTTTCCTAATAAATAGTTCAGTTCCAGCGGCATGCCTATGCCCTTGATACGCTCGTCAAACCAGCCTGAATTTTTGCTATAGCAATATCCTATTCCTACACGATATCCTAGTCCATCTATTCCTCTAAAACGGCTGTCGTAGTTGATGCCTACTGTGTTTTGAGCACCCAGGAGCTCGATAGAGAGATGGCGTGTCGTCTGAGCAAATAGGCAGGTGGTATAGAATAGTAATGTTGTGATTAATATCTTTCTCATTTGTATGGTATATAAAAACTTGAGTACGATATCAAAGAAACCATGCAGTCAATCGTTTAGTTTATATTTACATTCATGTCTGCATCCACACTGTATGGAGTGTCTTGACATGATAACTTTAAAATAGACAGAATCTGCTGAAATAATCTGTGGGAGTTTCCTTCCCGGAAACTCTCCCACAGAGCTAGTAAAGTTCTTCTCTCTCAAATTTATGTTATTTTCAATGCTGTATATCTGCTGCGCAGAGTTATAGTATCTGCCTTTGCAGATGTCTGTTTCGCCGGTAAAAGCAGAAACTTTTCAAGGCATTCAGAAGCCTTTGCTGGCTGTTTATTGCTCATGAATTACGGTAATGCCGTATCAGAATATCTATAAACAGGGCTTCCAGCTAATCAAATCCTGAATAAACAAATCTTTATTTATCTTATCACTCCCTTACTGGACGTATAGCCAATGCCCTTGAGCGGTCCTTGCTTAGTTTCGGACCGACCTGTACTGGAGTAGGTTTCAAAAATAGATAATATGCACTGGATGTTTTACTCGGAGCAGATGTCCAATAATTTCCGTTGTCGCTATCCTGGCTCAGACCACCGCTTTGCGGGTCTCGCCATCCCAAGGCAGGGAATAATATCATTTTATCATCATGACGAGAAGAGTATGTCACATAAAATTTCCATCCATAATTATTTTGGTCCCATTGACCTCTAATATCTATCCCAACACTGGGCTTGTCTGTGTATATTGCATCTACAAACCCAGTAAACGCATCTGAGTCCGGAACCTTGAAACCTGCCGGGCAGGGATCATAGATACTCTTGACAGACTGACCTTTTTTTCCATTATGGGTAATATCCCATAGATTGTAATAGGTGTTGTCTGCCGAATTTGCACTATGCATTACTTCAGGCTTGAGTATATAGTTCATAATGCAATTTCTTCCTGTCATTAAATTTTCAACTTTTGGATTGCTTGTGGTAGACATACCGTCTTTTCCGAACCATCGTTTATTCTCATTTTTCTCCACTTCTGTAGAACTTAGGTGGTAGCCATTCGAAGGAAGGAACGGATCCTTTCGTCCCCATTGGTAATAAGGATGGTTATCTCCAAAGGTTATCTTATTCTCTTTTTGATTTATGGTAATCTCTTGACTGTTCTCTCCAGCCGTAAACTTCACTTTACAGGACCGTGCTTGATAGGTCGTTGTTCGCTCGTTGCACCAACCGAGCACTATAGGCATAAAATTGTATTTTTTATTTTGCCTGTTTTCAACAGCTACCGTTTCATTAAGATTCTCTCCAGTCACCCAAATATGCCACGACCATAAAATTTTCTCTTGTGCGTCTTTTATGGCAATAATGGCATTCCCTTCCCGGATGGTACTTTTATCAACTTTAAAGGATATCGTACTGCAAACTTTATCTAAATTATACTTCACTTCAGTAATCAGGTTTGATGCGTCCTGCCCTAATAGTTCAGCCTTTTCCGGCTTTGCGGCTCTTTGGATATAATGGCTGGTTATCGAACCACTATGATTAAGTAACATTCTCAGCATATTTCGACCTGCTGCACTTGTATTGGTATAGGATTTTACGTTGTCATTACCATCCTTGATACCATTGCCATACACCAAAGGGAAAGAATAATATCCCGGTGCATCTACTACATAACAGTTAGCCGTATTCATGTTTTTATCTCCACCATTTGTGCCAGCCAAATTATATGGCTTAGTTTCTTCTCCTTTGTGTGGAGCCTCTTTCAGCTTTCTTGTATGTTCATTCAAATCAGAACCAATCTGGGCTGCAGCTGTTATGTCGTATGACTTCTCAACCTCTGCATCTCCTCCCGAACCTGTAAAATTCTTCAACCACTCCGGCTTATGATCACTCCAGTTTTGTGCATTATCATCCCAGTATTGGGCTGTCCACTCTACAGGTTCTTTCGTTCCGTTACCATTTTCACGATAGCTGGTTACCTTGTATTGTTTTGTACCTCCGTCGAATTCAAAATCTTCCGGACCTGTAACGGAGAAATGATAAGTCCAATTGATGGAGCTTGTAGAGATTCTATAAGTAACGGTTTTACCGATAGGCCATTCCGTGCCTT
>OHEM01000865.1_pt1 | contig 10974 bp, 6 predicted proteins | sample 1567281 | NCBI WGS metagenome assembly OHEM01 (sample SAMEA3879537, study PRJEB24766) | human gut metagenome | biome: human-associated habitat; feature: feces | place: USA | collected 1985/1987
CCCCGGCATCCCCGAACTGCTGGAACAGTTGCAGGAGAAAGGGATGATATTGGCAGTGGCTTCCAACAAATATCAATCGGCTACCGTGAAACTGATTTCACACTATTTCCCCCACATACGTTTTACCGCTGTCTTCGGACAACGGGAAGGGGTCAACGTGAAGCCCGACCCGACAGTGGTGCATGACATTCTGGACATCACCCGGATATCCCGTGAAGACGTGCTATATGTGGGAGACTCCGGAGTGGATATGCAGACGGCCGCCAATGCCGGAGTCACTGCCTGCGGAGTCACCTGGGGATTCCGTCCCCGCACAGAACTGGAAGAGTTTCATCCGGCACATATCGTAGACAATGCTACGGACATTGCCGTTATCGCCGATCTTTGAGAGGGCACTCCCTCCCCCGGCTATCCGAGAGCGCATATTTACATTATGATATTTTTTAGGCGCGGATTACGCGAAAAACGCGGAGTTTTTCTTTGTCTCTCCGTGAAATCCACGTACTTCCACGCCTAAAAAATAATCAGAAAGAAAACAGCCTCAGAACAATTTCCGCATCGTTCCTTTATCTCCCACCACAAGATAGGTATTCCCGTCAATCAGTAAAGCGCGCCCACGTTTCTTCTTTCGGTTTTCCTCGTTATCCACATTCACTCCAATCACCCGTCCATCATAGAAAGTGGAAATGTCCTTAAAGATGGTATGCCCCACAATGATATGTTCGACGTCATAACGTTTCAACATCAGTTGCAGGGAGTCTTGTGCCAATGGATGGTATTTTGCATCTGTCCGTACCAATCCACGATACCAGATAGGGCCGCTATTACCATATAGGAAAGCCGTGAGAGGCGATAGAGCCTTACGTTCCTTCTTGCTCATGAACAATGCACGGCTCATTTCCTCATTCACTGTGGGAATATTCAAGTCACGGTCATAAAACTCCTTTCCCAAACCTGCATGCACATACAGATTAGGTCCGATGGTCTGCATCGTATTACGGGTACCAAGCCATTTGCCAAGTTCTGTGTCCGGACCGAACAATGCCGGATAATCCATACCCAGTTTTCGGGCCAATGTCTTGTACTTTTCTTTGGTATAACGCAAATCATTTGCCGTCACAAGCGGTTCATGGTTACCCAACAGAAACGAGACATGACCACCTGCATCCGCCGCCTCCTTCTCCAATTTATAGAACAGCCAAAATATCTGCGGCACATCTTTGCCACGGTCAAATATATCACCGATAACCACCAGATGATTGGTTCCAAAACTCCAATGGTAGTCTTTATCAATGACATTGTTGCCCCGCAGCAAGCTCATCACGCAATTCAGCTTGCCATGGGGGTCAGACATCACAAACACTTTATCCGGTTGTCTGTATTGCCATTCCGGACGTTTGACCGGATGCAGCTTCACATCAAACGGATAACGCCCTTTGTGGTCCGTGACATGAAGGGTGAAATCCTGAGGAAGTACTGTATAAGTCGTATCTTCTATCTGCCCTTGGGCTGTAACGCTTATGACGCGCACCTTTCCGTCCGGTTCATAAATCACATAAGGTCCGTCTGCCGACAATTCCTCCTTCTTCTCCTTATCACCGTCTAAACCAAGAGTTCCGGCACTTAGGCCGGAACTGATGAAGGTTAGAATAAATACAGTAAAGAAAGACTTTACAATAGTTGTCTGATACTTCATATTCTCACTTTTTTGGAATTAATCACCATAAGTCGGATTCTGCTGCATATTCGGATTGGAATTCATCTCCGCCTTAGGAATGGGCAATACTACACGATAATAGTTCCAATCAAAAGATACGCTCTCATCCACCATCTTCAGATGTGAAGTCTCGGCTATTTCCGGGAATTCCTTGGTCGACTCCTTGCGCACGATAGTCTGATGATTACGAAGGGCGTCGAAGAAACGGTGTCCTTCACCGAACAACTCTTTACGGCGTTCCAACAGAACATCATCCAACGTCACCGTCTTACCCTGCACGGTCTTTTCCGGGTTGGCACGGCTGACAATGGCATCCAGATACTTCACTGCCTTGTCATTGTTATTAAGCTTTGCAGCCGCTTCGGCAGCAATCAGATAAAGTTCGGACAGACGAAGTACCGGAATATTGGAATCTTCCACAGCCTTGCCGCTCTGCGGCTGATACTTGGCTATGTAAGCTCTCTTTGTCTTAGGAACAACCGTATATGCCTGATTTCTGACATCATCCGGATCTTCCTGCATCAGTTCATAGAAAGAACTGGTCAGGCAATAATCATCATAACCCGCCTGCCAGCAAAGGTAAGCCACACTTTCTTTACCAACGCCGTCCACTGTCAGATTCACCAGCTCAAACAAGACTTCTCCCGGATCGGAAGAGGCAAAATCAGTTCCCCATATCGTGCCATACTCATCATTGGTCCACAAACGGTACTTATTCTTTTCCGCTCCCGCAATGGCAGCTTCAGCCGTAATCAAGGCATTCTGATTATCTTCCATATACAAATAGGCTCTACTCAGCAACAGCATTGCCGCCCACTTATTAATCTTACCCTTGTTGAATTCTTCATCCAGCAGGTCAGCACCTTCCTTCAAATCCTTGATGATTGCCTCATAACACTGGGCAACGGTATTGCGCGACGGCTTGTTTTCCGTATTGGATACTTCGGTCACAATAGGCACTCCCAAAGAAGTTCCTCCATCCTTGGCATACGGATAGCCGAAGAAACGGGTCAGGTCGAACAAGGCAAATCCACGGAGAGCCAAGGTCTGGCCTTTCAGGTCGTTGAAGTATTCCGTATCATCCTCACTGACATCCAATCCGTCTATTTGAGACAAAATGATATTACAATTCTGGATAATCTTATAGGCATAAGACCAGTGGGAAGACGGACCGGAATCCTTTGTATAGTCCAGCATATAGTAGCTGGTGGTACGCTTTCCGGTCTTTATGGACTGCGCATCGTCACCCGTCACGTCTCCGTAATAAATCATACGGCCCGAGTAATAGTTGGTACTGCGCATCACGTCGTAGATACCGTTCAAGCTATATTCCACATCATCCAGATTCTGTATGGCGGTTTCAGTCGGAATCTTTGTACTGGATTCAACATCAAGCCAGTCATTGCCACAGGAGGCGGTCAGGCTGACCAACATCCCCATCATCATATATTTTAATGCTTTCATTGTGTTTCTTTATTATGAGGTTAGAAATTCAAATTAAGACCGAAAGTTACTGTTTTCAAAGGAGGTGTTCCCCAGCCGGCTGTACCTGCACTGACTGATTCCGGATCATAGAAATCGTAAGCCGCCCAAGTCCACAAGTTGTTGGCAGATGCGTAAAGGCGCAGGCTGTTTACGCCGATTTTCCGGGTCCATGTTTTAGGAACGGTCACACCGAAAGTCAACGTTTTCAGACGGATAAAGTCCGTGCTGTGCAAGCGGCGGGTAGTGGTAACGCCATTCATGGCTACCGCCGGCTTCTCTATAAACACTTCATATTTACTGATATCTCCCGGTTGCTTCCAATTGTCACGATAATAGGCCGGAATATTAAGAGTAAAGTCCTTGCCGCCATGTTCTGTTTTCTGTGCCCAGTTATCATATCCATAAGCACCGAACTGATAAGAGAACATGAAGCTCAAATCGAACCACTTGTAACGCAAAGTATTAGAGAGACCACCGGTCACATTGGGCTCGGCATGTTTCTTCTGAGGAATGGCTTTGGCATCCTTGTTATTCTCTGTGATTTCCTTGATATAGTTTCCATTCTCGTCCACGTCGTTGGTATAGAACTGAGGTGCACCGGTCTCGGGGTTGATTCCGGCAAATTCTATCATGTAGAATGTACGGTAGGACTTGCCAATCATGTGAATCTGCGAGCCGCTGATAATCTGGGTCTGTTCGCCGTCCAGTTTCACAATCTTATTCTTGTTGTGCGAAAGGGTGAAAGAGGTAGACCAGTCAAAGTCTTTGGACACAATGTTCTTGGAATTGATTTCCAATTCCACACCCTGGTTCTTCACCTCACCGATATTCATCAGATAGGAACTGAAACCGGTAGTCATAGATACGGGACAGTCCATCAAAAGGTTCTTGGTGGTACGGGTATAGTACTCCAAAGTGAAGTTCAAACGGTTGAAGAAGCCGAAATCCAGACCGATATTCAAGTTGTAATTCGTTTCCCATTCCAAATCCCTATTTTCAATCTGCGACTGAATCAATGCGGGATTCTCCATATAGCCGCCACTAAGGCTCGTCAAGCCCATATAGCCGTATAAGTCGGAGGGCAACGTACCATTCACACCGTAGGATGCACGGAGTTTCAAATCGGTCAGCCATTTGGACGTGGGTTTCATGAAATCCTCTTCGATAATACGCCATGCTCCTGAAACAGACCAGAAACTTCCCCAGCGATTATCTCTGTGCAAGCGTGAACTGCCATCCATACGATAGCTTCCACCCAGATAATACTTGTTCTTGTAGTCATAGTTGAGACGGGTGATGTAAGAAACCATTCTTGACCTCTTGGAAGAACCATCTATGCTCTCCAAAGTCTGCCCGTTGGCAATGTCATTCTTTATCGGAGTCAAGAAGTTAGTAGCATATCCCGACAAGAAGTCATTGTACTTGGAATCGATTTCATATCCGACAAGGGCATCCAAATTGTGGTCCTTTTGGATAGTAGTCTTGTAAGTCAACTGGTTTGACCATACCAACTTGTTATATTCACTATATGCCTTTTCGGCTCCACCATTATTCTTCTCACCGTCGGAGGTACGGGAGTCTTTCCATTCCTTACCCTTACTGATGTTATAGTCATAGCTCAAAATAGACTTTAACTTCAAGTCCTTGATAAATTCATATTCGGCATTAATCGTATTGAACATACGGGTAACATACTCACGCTGGTAATTGTACTCCTGGGCAAGAACGGGATTTCTTCTTGACAACGAAATCAAGTCCTGGTTATAGCTTCCATCCTCATTGTAAACCGGATCTGAAGGCGTCAATTTGCTTACGCTGGAATAGAAAGGAGCTGTATAACCGGTTCCTTCACTATATACATCCTGATTCAGATTGGTAAACATGATGTTGGCACCGAATTTCAATTTATCCGTAGCCTGAAAATCAACATTCAAACGTCCGGTAATTCTTTCCAGACCCGATGTTTTTACAATACCCTCTTGGTTGAGATAGGACAATGAAGAATAGTATTTGAATTTGTCGGTTCCTCCGGATATGGAAGCCTCATAACTGGAATGGTTTCCTTTCTTGAACAGATAATCTCCCCAATCCGTATAGCCGCACCAGGGAACCGGAGCATATTTGTCGATATTCTTATCAGCATAAGCTATGGCATCCGCATCCGATTTGCCGCTGCGCTGTTGTCCAAGCACCATACCATTGTATATGTATTCGCGACGTTCTGCTCCGCTTAAAGTAGGACGATAATCCATAGCAAAGTCACTGAATCCCCAATCGGCTTTCAAACTGATAGAAGCCTTACCGGTTTTACCTTTCTTCGTCGTAATCAGAACCACACCATTCGCAGCGCGCGAACCGTAGAGTGATGCAGCAGCGGCATCCTTGATAATCGTAATATTCTCAATATCCGAAGTGTTGACGGTTGACATGGCATCCAGACCACCATCCGAACTGATGGAGTTTATCGAACCGGAAGTAACGGGCACTCCATCAATAACATACAGCGGAGAGTTGGAGGCATTGAAAGAGCCCATACCACGAATACTCAAAGAAGCTGAAGAACCCGGCTGGCCGGAAGCAGAAGTAAACTGTACACCCGTAGCATTTCCCTGCAACAAATCCTGGAAAGAAACGGAAGGCACATCGGCAATCTTTTCATTCTTCACACTGGCAGCCGAACCTGCATAAGCAGATTTCTTGAATGTACCGTAACCGGTTACAACCACCTCTTCCATCATATTTGCATCCGGCACCAATACAATCTTCAATATCTTACCCGAAGTAGCTTTCACTTCCTGACGAACATAGCCGACATAAGAGACAAGCAAGGTAGCCGATGCATGCTCCACCTTGATAGAGAAACCTCCATTCAAATCGGTAATCTGGCCGTTTGTAGTACCTTTGACCAAAACATTGGCTCCAATGACGGGCTCACCGGTCTCATCCACCACTGTTCCGGAAATAACATTAGCTTGTTCTACTGCCTTCACAGCATTCACTTCATTGGCTGGACGGATAGCAATGGCCCCGTCTTTTACAACATAAGCCAATCCGCTATTCTTAAGACATTCATCCAGCACTGCTGCGATTTTTCCATTCGTGACCCTCAAATTACGTACCTTGACATTCTTTACGTCATTTGTACTATAAATGAAAGTAAAATCCGTCTGGCGTTGAATTTCCCATAACACGTCACTTAAAGTGGCGTCCTGCACATTTACAGTAACTGTTGTCTGGGCAAACGCCGTATTGGCGGCCTGCACAAAACCAATCATAATGAAACTGAAAAACAGGAATGTAATCCACATACGTTTACTACCTTCCCAAAACCTGGTGTAGCTCTGTTCCTTAGTCATAATTAAATTATTAAATGGTTATTTATAGAATATAATAGTTTTACCGTTGATTTTGACATGTATGTTTTCCGTCGCTTCCAGTAACTCAAGGAAAGGAGCTATTTCCTCATAACGGTTCACATAGCAACCGAAACGCAGGTTCTTTAACGCTTCGTCTGAATAGTCCACTTCAATATTATACCACCTTGAAAGGGTTCTCATAATATCTTCCAGCCGTTGATCTTTAAAATTAATTTTTCCCTTCACCCATGATGTATAGAAGGCAGTATCTACTGTACGCACTTGTATATTCCCGCTCCCGGGAATTAATGATGCCTGCTGTGAAGGTTTTAAGACAAGGCTCTGTCCCTCCCCGGTGTCCACCTTAACAGAACCACTGACAAGAGTCGCCTGATATTCTTCACCCGGATAGGCCGAAATATTGAAAGTTGTCCCCAACACCTCAATCTGCATACCTTGAGTCGATACAATGAAGGGATGACCGGTCTTATTTACTTCAAAATAAGCTTCTCCCGCCAATTCCACTTCCCGCTTCCCAGCTTCGAAAGTAAGCGGAAAACGTAGACTGCTCATTGAATTCAGATGTACTTTTGTACCATCATTCAGAACAAGTGTATACTCACCGCCTTGAGGCACTTCAATTTTATTATATGCCAAAGCAGACTGCCCAACCTGCCCGTCTGCAGCGCTGTAGTTCAAGGTCGTCGAATCTATCTGTATTTGTTTACCAGCCAACTGCAACTGCCGCCCATCGGCATTCTCATCCAGATAAACCGTTTCCCCATTATCCAATGTAAGAATAGCTTTGGCTCCACCCGGCAGTATTTGCTGGGCAGCCAATAATTGATTGCCATCCATGACATGGGGTACAGAAATATCCTGAAGTGCAAAAACCAATATCAGCACCGGTGCAATAAAAAGAGCAACGTACCGTAACAGTTTCAAATGTCTCCTTCTGAGCTCCATCCTCTTGATACGTGTTTCGACACCTTTCCATCCAGCTTGCGAATCAAACTCCATTTTACGAATTTCGTGCTGTGCATAATATTCATCACTACAAATCTTTTGGAAAAGCTGCTCATGGCTTTTGCTCTCTTTGCGCCATTTATCCAAAAAACGGTTTTCTTCCGGTGTTACTTCACCGGATAGGTGCCTGGAAATAAGATGAGCTATATGAAAGTACTCTTTTATCATAATTTGGCATGTTTTAGTCTATCTTTAATGATAATACAAGCCAAAATAAAAACATGGTGAATCGATAAAGATTTTTTTTTGAAAAAATAGAAAAAAATGTGCTTTTAGATAAATAACAGAAGGCAATAATAATAATCGGTAAGGAATGCACGAAGCTTTTTATAAGCCACTTTTTTAAGAGTATGTACCGTTTCGGGAGAGACATTGAGACGCTCTGCTATTTCTGCATTCTTTTTACCTTCCAAAGCCAACTGCATGATGGCTCTCATTTGGGTAGGAAGTTTCTCTATAGCTTCTGACAGAATCCGGAAAGTCTCTTCTTCCACAATCGCTTTTTTGGCTATAATCTTTTGCTCGTATTCATGAGCTACCTTCGAATGCTCAAGTTCGTTCAAGGCATGGTTACGTACGGCCGTATAAAGAAAAGCTTTCACCTGATGAAGATAAAAGAAATCGTCTCTTATCTGCCACAACTTGGCAAATACGTCTTGTACTATATCTGCTGACATATCCGCATCCTCCATGTATTGGAACGCAAAAGAACAAAGCGCCGCATAATATTCCTTAAAAATATTATGAAACTCTTGCTCATCCAGCTTAATGCTTACAACAGAACGAGACTCATCCTTTTTTATCAGATTTAGCGCCATATTTATGCTTTTCGGGCGCTAATATAGTTAAATTTTCAGAATATAACCAATATAACTATCAATCCTCTAAATCTTTTCCCCATAAATCAATATCGGATGGAGCTTTCCATAAGCTCCATCCGACCAATAGTCCTATTGCCAATAAAAAAAACAAATATATCATTATAGTCCGGTTTGTTTCAATGTCTTATAATAACACAGTAAACTGGATTAAAGTTCACTCCACCCAAAATTGTTGTTTTTCCTATGTATACTTTTCAATGCAGAGAGTGTACTATTTGGTTTTCGTGTACGAAAACGAGCAATTTTGTGCACGATAACGACCAATTTCGTCCAAAATTGTCCCATTTACTAAATAATTATGCTTTTCGAGTTTGATTAATTGAGAAAAGGTCTTATTTTTGACCCGGTTTTTAATTCATACTATTACAAAAACAAACTCAATTACCTAATTAAATCACAAGAGAATGGAACAAGTTTTCGGCTATATCATCGGCTTAGGAGCAGCAGTGATGATGCCTATAATCTTTACAATTTTGGGAGTATGCATCGGCATTAAATTCAGTAAGGCGCTAAAGAGCGGTCTGCTGGTAGGTGTCGGTTTCGTTGGTCTGTCAGTTGTCACTGCGTTGTTGACCAGCAGCCTCGGTCCTGCTCTGAGCCAAGTCGTTGAAATTTACGGTCTTCAGTTGAAAGTATTCGATATGGGATGGCCTGCAGCTGCGGCTGTAGCCTATAACACATCGGTGGGTGCATTCATCATTCCGGTATGTTTGGGAGTAAATCTTCTGATGTTATTAACGAAAACGACCCGTACGGTCAATATCGACCTTTGGAACTACTGGCATTTCGCATTTATCGGCGCAGTCGTTTATTTTGCCAGCGACAATATCTGGTGGGGCTTCTTCGCCGCTATCATCTGCTACATCATTACCCTGATTATGGCCGACTATACCGCCGACAAATTCCAGGGATTCTACGACAAGATGGAGGGTATCTCCATTCCCCAGCCTTTCTGCGCAGGTTTCGTTCCATTTGCCGTAGTCATCAATAAAGCATTGGACAAAATCCCCGGTTTTGACAAATTGAACATCGATGCGGAAGGCATGAAGAAGAAATTCGGCTTGCTGGGTGAGCCTTTATTCCTGGGTATTCTGGTCGGTTGCGGTATCGGTGCCTTGTCTTGCAAGAACGGTCAGGAACTGGTAGACAAGATACCTTATATATTAGGTTTGGGTATCAAGATGGGCGCCGTAATGGAGCTGATTCCGCGTATCACCGCTTTGTTCATCGAAGGCTTGAAGCCTATTTCCGATGCGACCCGCGAACTGATTGCCAAGAAATTCAAAGGTGCTGTCGGCTTGAACATCGGTATGAGCCCCGCATTGGTTATCGGCCATCCTGCAACGCTGGTGGTTTCCCTGCTGCTGATTCCCGTAACCATACTGCTGGCTGTCATCCTGCCGGGTAACCAGTTCCTGCCTTTGGCGTCGCTGGCCGGAATGTTCTACCTCTTCCCGCTGGTACTGCCCATCACGAAAGGAAATGTAGTAAAGACATTCATCATCGGACTCGTTGTACTGACCATCGGTCTTTATTTCGTAACAGACCTCGCCCCCTATTTCACACAAGCAGCCCACGATGTATACGAGAAGACACAAGATGCTGCCGTGAATATCCCTGCCGGATTTGAAGGCGGCGCACTGGATTTTGCATCCAGCCCCTTCGCTTGGGTCATTTTCCACCTAACCTACTCGTTGAAATGGATAGGCTCCGGTATCCTTGTATTATGCACATTGTTCCTGATGATTATGAACCGTCGTGCTATTATCAAATACCAAAAATCAATCAAAAATTAAAAGTTAAAAATTAAATAGTAACAAATTATGAAAAAGTTAGTACTTGCATTTATGATGGGAGCAGCTGCCATGGCAGCCAATGCCCAAGTGAATTACAAAGTGCAGACCGCCTGCCATCCGCAGGACGTGAAGCATTATGACACGGAACTTCTACGCAGCAGATTCATGATGGACAAAGTCATGGCTCCAGATGAAATCAACGTAACCTACACCCTCTACGACCGATTGATTTACGGTGGCGCTATGCCGGTGAACAAGACATTGAAGTTGGAAGTGTTCCGTGAACTGGGTCCGGAAATCACTTACTTCCTCGAACGCCGCGAACTGGGTGTCATCAATACCGGTGGTGACGGAGTGGTTACTGTAGACGGTAAGGAATACCCCATGAAGTATAAGGAAGCACTTTACGTAGGCTGCGGAAATAAGGAAGTAACCTTCAAGAGCAACGACGCTACCAATCCCGCCAAGTTCTACATCAACTCGGCTCCGGCCTACAAGCCCTATGTTACTCAGCTGATTACTACCGATGCCAAGCTTCAGAAAGCCAACCCCAAGAAATATGCACTGGGCATCTCCGACCATTATGGAAAAATGGAAGACAGCAACGACCGTATCGTAAACCAGCTGATTGTGAAAGATGTACTGGAAAGAGTGAAAGACGGCGGTACCAACCAGTTGCAGATGGGACTCACGGAACTGGCTCCCGGCTCTGT
>OHEM01000867.1_pt1 | contig 10950 bp, 15 predicted proteins | sample 1567281 | NCBI WGS metagenome assembly OHEM01 (sample SAMEA3879537, study PRJEB24766) | human gut metagenome | biome: human-associated habitat; feature: feces | place: USA | collected 1985/1987
GTCCTTGCGCCGCTCTGCAATCGCATAGAGTTTATAAAATCCCCTAAGTTGCTTACGCTGGTTATGGCTTCGGAAAGCCCTACCAATTTGGAAGGCTTTATAGTGTGGAAGAAAAGAGCCGTAAGCCGGTCTAACTCCTTATCGTCGTTATATTTCCTAATCCGTCCGCCCGTACCGACTTCGGTAACGTGGTAATCTTCGCCCAATACGGCAATAGCGATTATTCGGGCCATACGTGCGGCGTTATCTTTGGCTATCCGTTTAGCTTCCGCCAAGGTTTCCGTTCCGCCGGCCGTAAGTCGGTCTTCGTTTACCACCATTTCTACCCATATCGCGCTAAGCCTGTCAAGAACCGAAAGCGTAGGTTCCTGTATTTCGAAATCCTCTTTTACCGTAACTACTTCGGGGCGTTGAAAGAACCCTTTAACGCCTTTTTTACGTCGGCGAACTTTGTGCGTAACGCTGAACTTTATACCCTGCTTTACCAAAAGGTTAAGTTCTTCGCGCTCTAACTCAAAATCCGTTTTTTCTCTTATGTTATCTTCGTTCATATCGTTTTATACTAAGAAAGCCCCCCGAAACTTTCATTTGGGGGGCTTTCGGGTTCGAACAAGGATTTTCCCCGCGTTATGCCTGTACGTCTGTCGGGGTCATAAGCGTAGCGGTCATTTTCTTAGTTCCCGTTTTTGTCGGCTGCAATACGGTACCGGCGACCTCGATAAGAAGAATACCGCTTTTGCTGAAAGTCGCGTTAATCTTGCTTACGAGTTTCATGCGCGGAATCTCGAATTTAAGGCCCTGTTCCGGGGTAATGCGTACCGACTTTTCGACTACCGGGATTTTATCCGGGGCTTCCCATTTATCCTGCGTATCGGAACCGTTGCCGGCCGTTCCTGTCCCGCCCAAAAGGTCGGCAAGAACCGTAACCGAAGGGTTCATAATCGAAAAGTTAAAGTTCGTCTTCCCACCCCGGCTAATGCTTACTACGGGGTCGTCCACTTCTTCGGCGTAGTGGTCGGTCGTTTCCGGGTCTTCCTGCGTCATCGTGCAGGTGTCTTGGTAGGTATAACCCAATACCGCCAAAGTGTCCCCCATACCGCCGTCTTCGGCAATTGCGCCTACCTCAATCTTGGAAAGGCCGATAGTATAAGTTTTCTTTGCTTCTGCCATTGTCGTAAATTTTAATTAGTTCGCTGTATGTTCCATTCTACCCGCAAGTTGTTGTAATGCTCGTTAATGCCCGGTTCTTTAATTATGGTTTCCGTAGAAACACGAATAGTCAGCCCGGTAATGTTCGCCGATTTTAGAACCGATAAAACAATAGCCGTTAGTTCGCGTATTCGCTCCCTATTCGCCTTAAATTGTTCGGTTCGGCATATTCTTTCCTTTTTGTCGGGGACGTGGATATTTACGTTTGAAGTTCCGGTTTGCGGTACTTCGTGGTTAAGGAATAGGTTGTTAATTACTACGTCTTCCTTCCCGGAATTATCCGGCCGTTCTCCCTGCACGAATATTCCGCCGCTAAGGGCCGCTTTCAATTCGGCCGAAGCGTTCAGAATCTTAAAAAGAATATCATCGGTTTCTATACTTTGCATAGCTATCTGTGTTAAATCCATAACCGGCAATGAAGCCGGCCGGGGTCGAACTTTTCACAAGTTCCGGTTACTACAACTAAGCCCGTTGCTTTGGCCGCTTCGACAAAATCGGTATTCGCAAGTTGGCTCACTTCTACTTCTTCCCGCGTTACAATTACCTGCGTGCCTTCGGGAATTTTGGCCGTACCTTTCGGTAGCTGGATAAGCGAAGCGAATACGCGGGTTTCTCCGTCGGCGGTCTGAATTGTCGAACCTTTACCGTTGGTTTCTTCTCGGCAAGCTGCTTTTAACTCCCATGCGGCGGCGGGCGTTTCCCAAGAACCGTTAGGTAATTGGACGCTTTCGCCGTTGTGCTGCAAGGCGTACAGGTATTGCGGGTATTGGTAGGAAGTCGTTACCATACGTTGCTTTTATTCCGAATTTTGGGCTTGCTGGCCGGCGTAATGCCTAATTCGGCGCAAGCCGCGTTATACCAAAGTTTGATAGCGTCCCAATTCCAACTAATGGAATACCCGCCTTCCCCGATATTAGCAAGGGGGATAAGCGTTGTAAACTCGCGGCAAATGGCCGTTTTTGCCTTCCGTACGTCTACCGGTGCGTCCGGGTCGGGGATAAGGTTACTTTGGTTGCAAAGTATCAAATCCACGTCGTCCGCCGTTAGCTGGAATCTGCCGACCGTTTTAGTTATCCATTCTTTGTAAGTCATTGGTAGCGGGTGTTAGAATAGGGGCGACCGTTGCCGGCCGGCCCCGTCTTCGTTAGTGTGTCCAAGTGCTGTTAGAAGTGTCCAAAAGGAAGGAACGACCCGAAGAAAGCCAAGCCGGGAAAGCGTTTGCAATTCCTACGGTAACTTCTTCGATAGGTTCCTCGGTGGAATACTTCTTTACGCAAGTGTGGCCGTTCATAGCTTTGATAGCTACGGAACCTTTAAGGTTCATATCGGCCGGCTTCTTCCAATAGGTTGAACCGAGTACCTTGCTTTCGCTGAACATTACCACGTTATCGGCGAACGGGTTGCCGGTAATACGGCTTCCGTCGTCCTTCTCGATAGTAATATCTTGGTCGATAACTACGACCTGCAAGCCGCGCAGGTACGCCAAACCCTTCATAGCCGCGTTTACCTGTTCCAAGCTCGGCGTTTGTGCGATGTTCAAGGCGTTAGCCGCGAACGAAGCGGAAAGTTTCGTTACTTCCTCGGTCTGAACCATAAGCGCGAAGGTGTCAAGGTTCATAAAGGCGTACTTCAAGCTAATACCCTTCTTCTTGGCCTTAGCTACGATAGCCTTAAAGTCCTTGCTAAACGGTTTTGCGCCGGTGGTGTTCCAAGCGGCCGAGCCGGTCTGAAATCCTACCTTCTGCGTTGCGTCGATTTGATAATCTACGTCGTATTCGGTAATTACGCTATTGTTGTTGTCGTTGGTAAGCGTTACTTTACCCAACGAAATAGACTGCAACGCAATCCATTCCAAGCGGGCGGCCACCCCGTCCCAGCAGTACTGCGTATCTTCGGCCCACGCTTCTACCAACGCCCGAAGGTCGGGGTTCGCGGAAGTCATAGCGACCATAATGTCGTATTCGTTAAGCTCGTTTTCGTCCTTGGTGCGCTTAATAGCCACTTTCGGAATATCGCCCTGAATACGCGCAATAGCTTCGCGGGTCTTCTTGTTGATACTTGCGCCACGCGCTACAAGGTCGCCGGCAATCTTTAACCCTACCTGCGCTTCAAGGGCTTTCCACGTAAGCGTGTAGTTCTCCTTCAAGGGGAACAAGGTAGGATAGTAATACGGTTTAAGGTCGTAGGTATTAACTACGGCCTGCATATCCCTTTCGGTAATGCCAATCATTAAGCTCCTTTGCATAACTTTTCCCGATTAAATTAGATAAACTGAATACCGGTAAGTTTGGCTTTCACTTCGGCACCGATAGGCGGGATATTGCTTTCCCGAATCTGCCCGATAGTTACGGCGTTTACGATATGGTTGCTAAGCGCGTCTACGTCGTAGCTTTCGCCTACAAGGGCTACCGGTGCGTATTTGAAAGCTGCCCCCGAAGCCCCGGCCTTGGCTGCGAGGTAAAGCGAATCGCCGGCTTTTGCGGCAACTCCAAGGGTTGTACCTACCGTAAGGTCGTCTTTGGTCGCGTCGCCGCTGTTTGTGGCGATAGCGGTAATAGCGTAAGCCGCTTTACCGGAAGCCAGCATAAGCACGTCGCCGACTTTGAAGTTATGGCCCTTCTTTACGGTGTAGGTGGTAGCGGAGTTCGTAGCGTCGTCCGCAAGAACGGCTACTTTCACTACATGGTAAAGCCCGTTTTCGTCCTTTCCTACCGGCGTACCTTCGTGCAGAACTTTCTGCGTAAGGTCGGCGGCTGAAACGGTAATACCGTTCGGAATATCGGCGAGCTTGTGGGTAAACGCGCGAATAACGCGGTTATCCTTTTTCCTGTCGATTCTAAGCATTTTACAAGTGTTTAAGCGTTAAACCTCTTTACCGCCCAAGCCTTTATTTTCGGCTTCGGCGGCCTTTGCCTGTATGTAGCTTTCTACGCCCGCGCTTACTCCGTCCTTGTTGGGGGAACCAAGTACCGGTTTTTCGTGAAGGCTTAGGCCCCGGTCTGCCAACTCTTGGCCGAAGGCTGCTACGTCGTTCTTGGTTTCGGTCAGATACTCGTTAAAGGCGTTTTCGTCGGCAAAGCCGCCAAGTTTGGCTACCCTGTCGAAATCTTTAAGAACCTTAGCTTTGTAGGCTTCGGGTACGTCGGCAAGCTCTTTAACAAGCGTTTCCCGGCGGTTGGCGGTTACGGCCGCGCTTTGAAGGCTCATTACTTCGGACTGCAAGCCCTTAGTAGCTTCCTTTACGGCGTTCGTAATCATTGTTTGCACGGTTGCGGCGTCCAAGGTTCCGGCCGGTGCGGGTGGGGTACCGCCTTCTTCCGGTTTCTTTTCCACAAAGTCGTACTTCTTGCGCAGGTTGTCCTCGCGCGTTTTGTTCGCTTTGTCTATTTCCGCGTCCGCGTCTTTGCGCCAATCCGCTACAAACTTCGCTACGGCTTCGGCGGTAAGTTTACCTACGATACCGGTAGCTTCTTCCTTGGTATTAACTTGCATGGCGATAACTCGCGCAAGCTGGTTAAGCCCGTCTTTTCGCACGCCCGGAAACTGCGTTTCAAGTAGTGCTACAATTTCGTTTAGTTCCATTTTGATTTTTGGGATTTAATTAAACCTGCGACAAAGAAACGTATTATAGTAATACGAATATTTGTATAGCGTTGCAAGTTCTCTACACTCGTTTCAACAATTCAACCGTAAGGGCTGGGCCGCTTCTTGTTCGGCTGTTACTGAGTAAGTGATTTTGCGAACAAATGGCAATGCAGCGTAAGGAATGGCAAAAGAAGGCGATTTTAGCGCGTTTTATTCTCCAAACAAGGAAATACACCAGCCAACCGCATAAAGTCGAACAGCGGGCACGAGAAAGGGCAAAAACGGGTATTCTTACTTCGTCCGTTATCCGGCCCTTCTCGAATAAGTAGAAAAACGGGGATTTTGTTACCCTTGTGTTACTCGCATTATTCCCCCCGGTTGAACTATCAACATAGCGGCGGTTACTATCATCATTCCGGTAATGTTGGTAGTTAATGTTGCAAGTAATGTTGCAAGCTATTCCGAAATGTTGGTAGTAGCTTCCGGGGTATGTTCGTAAAGAAAGGTTCCCCCCATACCCCCTATAAAGAAATATTCTTTTTCTTTATATTTATCCAGTGCCCCTAAGAAGGGGCACGCTTGGGGCTGCCCAAGGGCTGGCCAGCCCCTCGCTTGTGTGCGCGTTATTTATTGATATATAGTTATTTATTGATTTTGTAAAAATGAAAATTGCGCCGAATGTTCCGCGCGAAATTGTGGGGCTGCCTTGGGGCTGGTTGGGGGCTGGGCTGGGGCTTACTCTCAAATTTTGAAAAATCGCAAATTATTGTACTACAACACATTAAGCAACGAAATAAGCGTAACTATTTGATTCCGAAGTACCATAGCCCCAAGCCTGCCGCTGGGCTGGTGCTGGCCTGCTCCTGCGTAGGGGCTGGGGTAGCTCCTGCCTTGCTCCTTGCTCGATTTTTCGCCGTAAAATAGTGTTGTTTAGTGTTTTTGCAGTATATTTGCAACGTTTCCGGGGAGAAATCCGGGAACGTGTACGGAAGCGTATAGGTATCTAAGTTTGAAAATCGCCAATTAACGAACCATAGACGAACCTATTAACGCTCGCTGGCTGTATATCCATTTCCGATATATCGCTAAGCGTGGGTTATGGTTTATTCTATGGTGGGCGTTTGGCGATGCCTCAAACTTGTAAACCGATAAGGCCCACGCTTTCTGCGTTTAGTAATTGCCTGTTCGGGTTCTTGGGGCGCAAATTTTACGACTATGCAAATAGAAGAACTATTAGCCCTACTAACACTTGCGGCTGCCTTCCTGCAAATTATCCTATTCTTCAAGTTATGGATAATGACGAATGACGTTAAGAAACTGCGCGAAAATTGCGGATATTCGAATAAGTCTAACTTTAACTTTGAAATACGCAAATTACTTGCTTCGGGAAGCAAAGAGAAAGCAAAAGAAATGTTATTAAATCGTTTCTACGATAGTATTTCCGAACTCAATTATTCGGGGTTGGATAAGTCGGAAAACAACTACGACCAAATAACGAAAAACATAGACGCGGATTTTTTGAAGTTGAAAGAAAGGCTTACAAACGACCTTTCAAAGATAGGCGAGCAACTACCGGAAAATATCAAGCAAATGAAATCCGGGAATGAATTTTACGAACTGTTTAACTAAGTATCTTATGAAACACTTTTGCCTGTTATGTGCGCTCTTTCTGTTGGTAGGGTGTTCCAAAGATGAAGACCCCGGAAGAAACTATACCGAACAACAAGAAAAAGCCTTATCCGTGTTTAATGGAACTTGGGCCGATACACAATTTTCCAACCTTGGGAGTTATCCCGGTGCCGAATTGCAACCCGACCCGGATAAAATCATATTCGGAACCCAAAACAATAAGCCCGTAGAAATCTACGAAAACGACTTTATCGAAGGCGAACGGCTGTTATTCTCGGCCTTTGGCGAATTGGTTTACCATAGCGAAGGTTACGAAGATGTACCGTGTTATTATTGGGTATCGAACACGGCCGATGAACTACGCTTATACCGGACTTCTACAAAGAAACTATATAGGAAATTCACGCTTTCAATAAAAAGCGATACGAAAATGCACCTTCACGACCCCGATTTGTCGCTACCGTACATTTTCGTAAAACAATAGCCGGTCAGAAACGGCCCTATTTCCGTTTATCTCCTTTGTCGGGTACCGGTCTATATCCCTGCGGAATTGAAGGCCACAAAATCAAAATTCGGGAAAAATAAGGAAGGAGTAGCGCGGTGCTACTCCTTCTTCTTTTCTTCTGTATCGTCGTCTTCCGCCATAGCGTCGGTTTCTGCTTCCCAGCGGTCAATAGCGGCCGCGTGTTCCCGCCGGTACGCTTCTTTTTCGTCCTTCGGCATTGCGTCCCAATCCTTACGGGCCTTCGCCCATTTATCGTTATCGGGCCATTTATCTATTTCTTTTACTTCTGTCATAGCTCTACAAGTGTTATGCGAACTTCTTGCCCGGAAATTTCGTGCTTCACTATCTTAAACCGGGTGCCGTTAGTAAATAATACTTCCCGCTGGTCTTCGGGAGCAAATTTACCGTTAAATTCCGAAATGTCGGATATGTCGCGGCCGTTTTTGCTCTGAATTTCAAAAAGTACCCTTACTTCCGTCTTCTTCAAAACCCGATAGTTGGCAAACCGGTAAGCAACCGCCGGCGTTTTTGTCGATGAAGTGAAAATAGCGTGTTTTACTTCGTCTTTGCCGGCGTAAAGGCGTTCGTAATCCTTCCGCTTCATAATCGCGCCCCGGTAGACGGTTCCCCGATATTTCGGCAATCCTTCCAACGCCTTAGCCATAAGGGAAGCCGAAGCCTTGTTAAAGTCGGTAAGGTCGCCTTTATCCAACTGCTTATTAAGCTGCCGGTAGTTCCCGCCCTGCTGGGTGTAGTGATGAAGGGCCGCAAGTTCCGTATTCTGAATATCCGGGTAAAGCGTACTAAGTAATTGCGTTGCCCGTTCCATTGCTTCGGCCGTACTTCTCGCCCTCGTAAACTTACGTTCTTCGGCGGTATAGGTGTTTACCGGCAATGTGCCTATACTTTTCCGGTTATCCCGAACGAAGTACGGTAAGGTCTGCCAACCCTTCGAGCGTTCCTCGTTTTGGGCTATCCAATCGGTTAGGGCTTTCGGAACCTGTGTTACTTCCTGCCTTGGGTTCGGATTCCAATCCTTCAATTTCCCGGCCTTACGCGCTCTTATCCGTTCCCTAAAATCGCTTTCCGAAATGAAGATAGGCACCATTTCGCAACGGCAATGCGGGTGCCACCCCGTCCACCGGAAAGTTTTAGGGTATCGGCCGGCCAATTTGTCGCAAATGTCTACAAGCCGCTTTACCTTCCCGTTTACGGTGGTCGTGTGGTTATTGCTTAACCGAATTTCATACCCGATAATAAGGGGGTTATTTTGGTAGCTTTCCCACTCTGCACGACGGTAGGCCGCGTTCATTTCGGTAACTGCAAGACGGCGGGCGTTTTTGTACGCCGACCTATATACGCCTTGGCCGGGGTGGTATTTCTTTGCCGCTTGGCTTAATTCAAGTTCCCCGGTTTCTTTGTTGCGCACCCGTCTATAAAGCGCGTCGGGGTTGTTCAAGTAACCGCGAAGGCTACGGCTTACTTCTTCCGGGCTTTTCCCTTCAAGTATGCCGTTTTGTATGATAATTTCAAGTTCTTGTTTCGCCTTTGCCGTCAAATTCCAAACGCGGGTAGATAGGTTCATGCCCTCGCGGTCGGCATTGGCGTAAGCGTGTCCCGTCGCACCTTTGGCCCGGTGTGCCTTTACTGCCTGTTCGCAAATGTCGGTAGTTTCTTTCCGCTGTGCCGAAGTCTTCCCGAATACTTCTAACGCCTGTTCCTTTACCCGTGCTTCTCCTTTGTCCCAACTTCCTATAATACCGTTCTTAGTAATAAGGGCTGTTTTACTGCTAAGGTCTTTTAGGTACCGGTCTAACTTACGTTCGGCGATTCTATCGCTTTCCTAACCTCGGTAAGTTTTAGGGCCGCGTGGTAGGTATCGCCGAACAGGGCGTAAAGCTGCTTTTCTACGCTCGCTATATATCGTATAACTTCCTGCCTTTTATCCATTACGCCCTAAGTTCTTCTATTGCAATTCGTATATACTTACTTAAAATGCCGTTTAACTCACTACAAGGCCCGCTAATTACGTCGTACCCCTTACTTTCGACGTATAGGGCATAATCGGCTGCGGCAACGATAACGGCTACTATGTCGTTCGGGTATTGTGCGGCCGCTTGCGCTGCCATACGCTTACCTTCTTCTACGCCTTCGCTCCCTTTCTCGCCACCGGTAGAACTAAAACTTTCCGCTACCTTTTCGCCGTGATTGTAGATAACAAAGCCAATCGACGAACGCAGCAGGTGTGTCCGGTCTTTGTAGGTGTTCAATAGCTTAGCGTTCCGCGTAACCTCTAAACAAGCCATTTGCATAGCGTCTACAACGGTGGCCGTTATGATGTCTACCGCCTCGTAAACGCCTGCAAATAGCTTATCTATGTCGAATTTTGCTACTATGTTACCCATATCTTAGTTAGTAACTTAGTTAGATACTTGGTTAGTAGCTATACGGTGGGTTCGTAAATAGACGAATAGGAAGCCGCGCTTTCTTCGGCTTCTATCTGCTCTATCTCTGCGTCCGTGTCGTTTACCCAGCCCAACTGTTGTACGGCTGTCTTCCGCGAACAAATAGCCTTCTGACCGGTGGCCGAAAGAAGAAGGTTTACGTTCGCCGCTTCGTCCTCAATCATAAACGGGACTATTTCGGGTTCGATAATAAGGCTACCGCAAGCGTCTACAAAAGCCTTATCCTTGGCGTTCATTTGTGCTAAAAACGCCTGTATTACGCTTAATCGACGCTGCAAATAATCGTCGAACACCTCGCATTTGTCCTGTACTTTTAGGTGCGCGTCCATAAACAAAAGTTTCAAGGCGACACCCGAAACAGCCCCGATACCCTTTACTGAATCGAAAGCAATATCCGGCGTTTGCGTAATGGTATAAATCATACGCAAAAGGGTTTCTATCTCTAATTTCACGCTTTCGGGAGCTTGTGCCCAGCTTAGATATTGCGCGGTCGCCCCTTCTTCTCCCTCGATAACGGCCCCGCTTTCGCCCTTCTTGGCCCAACCCAAAATAGTACCCGTAGTAAAGATTTTCGGGCTTGCGTGGTAGTCGTTGGTATCGGCGAAGTTGGAAAGCAACTTTTCCAAGCGGTCTATAAGGTTCTGTACGTCTTCCCATTCTACGGCGGGCTGGCGGCCATAGATAACCGGAATTTTGCCTATTTGGTTCTTCTTGGGGTAGCCGTCCAATAACTGCCATTGGCTGCTGGCAAGCGTCCATTTCCGTATTTCGGTATCGGTATAGGTTTCGAAATAGGTATGTTTTACCCCCGCGCTATCCTTTACAACGTATTCACGGGAGAAAGCCACCATATCGCCCGTTTCATCGAAGTAGGGGTAAAGCCTATCGCCGAACAACGGGCTAAAAATGGCTACCCGAAGTTTGTGCGTTGAATCGAAGCCGTAGTTTTTCGTCGGTTTCTCCACCGGGTACCAAAGTTCGGCCGCTTCCGTACTGCTGTAAATGGCCCGCGCTACCTTCCGGTTAAGGGTTCGGCTTTTGGTATCGAACAAAACGCGCTTTACAGCCTTCAAAACGTCGGCTTCCTTGGTGCCTTCTTCCGGTTCCGCGTTAAGTGTTACGGGGTTTCCAAACGTGAAGGCTACGGCCCGCTTTACTATAAGTTTCTGAATTGCCAAAGCTACGCGAGCAACCGGCTCTATACGGAAGTTTTCGGTTTCCCCGTTTCCGTTGGTAACGGTCTTTATATTCTTCTTTTCTTCGTCGTTTATATCGAAGTCGGAAAGGTCTACTTTTACCTTCTTATCCCTACGCTTTACAGGGTCGTTTACGTCGTGGCCTTTGGGGTCAAGCTGGGCGATATATTCGGCCGCGTTCGGCTCGGTCGCATTACGTCCGTTCTTCAATTCGGCAATAGCGGTACTATGGTTTTCGCCTGCCAAAAGTTCGTTAAGCTGCTTGCTATTCATTTTGTTGTTATTTTGATAGTTAAACATTATGCGAAATATCCGGCCGCGCTTTTCTTGCCTGTAATGGGCCGTTGCTCTACGGTTCCGG
>OHEM01000870.1_pt1 | contig 10948 bp, 8 predicted proteins | sample 1567281 | NCBI WGS metagenome assembly OHEM01 (sample SAMEA3879537, study PRJEB24766) | human gut metagenome | biome: human-associated habitat; feature: feces | place: USA | collected 1985/1987
AAACTGCAATGGGTGCAGGGGCTGTCCGATTTCTTGGTTGCTAATCTGGGCTTTTTCTTCGTTCCGCCCGGTGTGGCACTGATGCTTTATTTTGATGTCATTGAAGCACAGTTTTGGCCGATAGTAATTGCGACAGTGGTCAGTACGGTTTTGGTACTGGTCGTAACAGGATGGGTTCACCAATTAGTTAGAAAATCAAATGGAATATTTAGAAAATAAGTTCTTTTTGCTGGCATTCACCTTCGGGGTGTTTTTTTTGTCACGTGTCTTGCAGAAAAAGACTGGATGGGTGGTGTTAAACCCGATCCTGCTTACCATTGCCGTGTTGATTCTGTTTTTGAAATTTACCGGTATCAGTTATGAAACATATAATGAAGGAGGTCACCTGATTGAATTTTGGTTGAAACCAGCGGTGGTAGCGTTGGGCGTGCCACTTTATTTGCAGTTGGAGATGATAAAGAAACAGTTGCTTCCTATTGTCATTTCACAGTTGGCAGGTTGTTTGGTGGGATTGGTGGCCGTGGTGGTCATTGCCAAATTGCTGGGAGCCACTCCGGAGATTATTTGTTCATTGGCTCCTAAATCTGTGACTACTCCTATCGCTATGGAGGTTTCGAAAGCCACGGGAGGAATTCCGTCTTTGACGGCCGCTGTTGTGGTGGTAGTCGGTCTGTTCGGGGCGGTGTTCGGCTTCAAGGTACTTCGGGTAGGTCATGTGGGGAGTCCTATTGCGCAAGGTCTTTCTATGGGTACGGCTACTCATGCGGTAGGTACTTCTACAGCAATGGAAATCAGTGGGAAATATGGAGCATACGCTAGTCTGGGATTGACTTTGAACGGAATTATGACAGCGATTTTCACACCGACAATTCTTAGATTATTAGGTGTGATTTAACAAAAAAGCTGTTATCTTTGTTATATATAGAAAATCATCACAGATTATAGAGGATTGATTTGATTTTCAATAGGTATGGTCATTGGGGTGAGCATTGCTTATAAAAAGTCTATCCGCATTTAGTAGTAACAGAGCATTCTTACAGCAGTCTGATAACTATTGTCACTTTGAATGAAATGAAGATTCTGTGATTTGTGGTGAGAAAACAAGCAACCCATATTTTATGATAGAATTTAAAGATATAACTTTAGCGGATAAAGACTTGATACAGTCCTTTACCTTAGGCAGTTTGCGTCGTAATTGCGACTTGTCGTTTGCCAATCTGTGTAGTTGGATTTTCCTGTACCAGACTAAATATGCCGTGATGGATAATTACCTGTTGCTGCGTTTCTATGCGGGAGAAGAATTGGCCTACATGATGCCCGTCGGAACTGGAGATGTGAAACCAGTTCTTGAAGCATTGATAAAGGATGCTGAAGAGATGGGGGCAAAATTGCGTATGCTGGGGGTATGCGTGGGGATGAAAGCGGACATAGAGGCGGCGATGCCCGGACGTTTCACTTTTACAGAAGACCGGGATTACTTTGATTATATCTACTTGCGTACTGACCTGGCAACCTTGAAAGGAAAGAAGTTTCAAGCCAAACGTAATCATATCAACAAGTTCAAGAAGCAGTATCCTGATTATGAATACAAACCGTTGACTCCAGATCTGGTTCCCGAATGTTTGAAGCTGGAAGAGGAATGGTGTCGTGCCAATAACTGCGAGGAACAATTGGCATTGGGGGCAGAACGTAAGTCCATGACATATGCCTTGAACCATATGGAGGCGTTGGGTTTGACGGGCGGCGTGCTTCATGTCAACGGGAAGATTGCCGCTTTTACATACGGTGCTCCCATCAATCATGAAACATGGGATACTTGTGTTGAAAAGGCGGATACGGGAATAGAAGGGTCGTATGCCATGATTAACTATGAATATGCAAATCATATCGACGAACAATATATATATGTAAACCGCGAGGAAGACCTTGGTCTGGAAGGTTTGCGCAAAGCAAAACTTTCTTATCAGCCCGTTATTTTACTCGAGAAATGTATAGCAGAGCTCAATGACTACAAAGGATGAAGTGAAAACATTATGGAAACTCTGCTTCAATGATAGCGATGAGTTTACCGACTTATATTTCAAGATGAGATATAAGGATGAAGTGAACAGGGTGATTCGTGAAGACGGAAAGATTATTTCCGCATTGCAGATGATACCTTATCCTATGACTTTTTGTGATGAGGTGATTTCTACTTCGTATATATCGGGTGCTTGTACGCATCCGGATTACAGGAAGCATGGAGCCATGAAACGCCTGCTGAAGGAAACACATCGGTGTATGTATGAAGATGGAGTTTTGCTGGCTTCGTTGATTCCTGCAGAGGAATGGTTGTTCGGTTATTATGCCAGGTCGGGATATGCTCCAGTTTTTGGGTATGCGGTTGAGCAGGTAAGGGTAGACAGATTATGCCCTGCGCCCGGTTGCCGGATAGAAGTATGCGAATTTCCCGGTGTGGAACATTATCATTATTTTGATTCCCGTATGCATGGACGCAGGAGTTGCATTCAGCATCCTAAAGAAGATTTTCTGGTTATTATGGCCGATTTAAGACTGGGTAATGGCAAATTGCTGGTTGCCTGGGAAGCGGATAAAATAGTGGGGATGGCATTTACGGTAATGGGGGATGATACATTATATATAAAGGAATTGCTGGCAGATACGGATGCGGTGCAGGATACTTTATTGTATGAAGCGGCCCATATATATAAGGTACAGCGTATGGATTATTTCATTCCGTCGTCTGCCGATACTTTGTTTTTGGGGATGGCAAGAGTTATCCGTGCAGAGGAGTTGTTGAAGGTTTTCGCCCATAAGTATCCGGCATCCGAACTTTATATACATATTGAGGGAGATGAAGCGATTCAGGAGAATAACGGCTATTATACGGTACGGGATGGTTTCTGTTTTCGTGAGAGAGTACCGGAAAAAAAATATCACACTTATACGTTGGATGGTTTTACCCGGTTGTTACTGGAAGCGGAGCATCCTTATATGAGTTTGATGCTGAATTGATCTTTATTACTGGTTGCCTAGGTTGAATTTCTATGTTTAAGATTGATAATCAGTGGAGTAAAAATCCGGATAGGTTATTAGTCTTCTTTTGTCAGAATACGTTCCAGCTCTTCGGCAGTCAGTCTGAGATGGAATTGTCCTTTATAAGCCACGGATATGCCACCTGTTTCTTCTGAAACGATAATGGCCAATGCATCTGTTTCCTGCGATACGCCCATGGCAGCCCGATGCCTTAATCCCAATTCTTTAGGGATATTCAAGTCGTGAGATACCGGGAGAATACAACCGGCTGCTTCTATCCGTTTATGGCGGATAATCATGGCTCCGTCATGTAATGGACTGTTTTTGAAGAAAATATTTTCTATCAGTCGTTGGTTCACATTGGCGTTGATAATTTCTCCTGTACGGATGATGTCATTCAGAGGTACACTTTTTTCGATGACAATCAGTGCCCCCACCTTCCCTTTGCTCATGCTCATACAGGCAAGTACAATCGGCATAATATCCGCTTTTTCCGTCTTTTCCTGCTTGTTTCCCGTCAGGAAGCGGAAAAAACGTCCCAACTGTTTATGCGAGCCCAGTGTGACAAGGAACCGGCGTATATCATCCTGAAAAAGAATAATCAGGGCTAGGACACCTACACTGACCAATTTATCGAAGATAGACCCTAGCAGTTTCATTTCCAAAACCTGAGATACAATCAGCCAGATACCTATAAATACCAGGATACCGATGAAGATATTGATAGAACCCGAATCTTTCATCAGACGGTAAGTCTGATAAAGCAGATAGGCTACCAGCAGGATATCGATGAGGTCTTTTATACTAAAATCAATAAACATCTTTCTAGAATTAAAAATTGAAAATTAAGAATTAAAAGGCAGCGGAGTCTTTCATCTTCTGTACTATCTTCACGGTTTCTACAGCAGCTTTTACATCGTGCACTCTGAGAATATCCGCTCCTTTTAGTAGGGAAATGGTATCCAGCACTGTTGTTCCGTTCAAGGCATCATCAGGGGTTCCGCCTAGCAGCTTGTAAATCATTGATTTACGTGATATGCCGACCAGTAACGGTAGTTCGAACAGGCTGAATTCTTCCAAATGATTCATCAACTGGTAATTATGTTCCACTGTTTTTCCGAAACCGAAACCAGGGTCCAGAATAATATCTTTTACTCCTAAGTCGCGTAATTTCTGTACTTTTTCCGAGAAATAGAGAAAGACTTCTTTCAACAGATTGTCATAATGCGGATTCATTTGCATATTTTGCGGCGTGCCTTGCATATGCATAATAATATAAGGTACTCCCAGCCTGGCAACCATGTCGAACATCTGCGGGTCCATTTCTCCGGCGGCAATGTCATTGATGATTGCCACTCCGTACTCCTCTACACACATCCGGGCTACATCCGCACGGAAAGTGTCCACGGACACCACACAACCGGGATGATAGCGATTGATGATTTCCAGTCCGGTACGCAGACGGCGCATCTCTTCCTCGGGGCTGATGTGCTCGGCATTGGGACGTGAGGAATAGGCACCTATATCAATGATGGAAGCTCCTTCTTCTATTATTTGGGAGGTACGGTTGATAATATCTTTTTCCGTTTGCTGCCGGCTGCCGGCATAGAAAGAATCGGGTGTAACATTCAGGATTCCCATTACTTGCGGATGGGAGAGATCCATCAGTTTCCCATTAACATTAATATATTTGACGGTTTTGGTTTCCATTGTTTACGGCTTGTCATTTAGGTCGTACAAAAGTACGCACAATTCTTGAGTTTTTGTTATTTCATGAACTATTTTTCAGTTATCTTTGTTGCAACTTAATTTAAAAGCAAAGCGAAAGATGGATATTTCAGCTTTATATAAGTGTTTTACGGAATGCGGCAAGGTAACTACCGACAGCCGTAACTGCCCCGAGGGTTCTATGTTCATAGCTCTGAAAGGGGAAACATTCAATGGAAATGCATATGCGCTTCAGGCGCTGGAAAAAGGTTGCCAGTATGCCGTAGTAGATGAAAAAGAATATGCCGCCGATGGGCATCCGCGTATCTTGTTAGTAGACGATTGCTTGAAAGCATTGCAGGAACTGGCTAATTATCACCGGCATAAAATGGGTACCCGAATCATCGGCATCACGGGAACCAATGGGAAGACTACTACCAAGGAATTGATAGCCTCAGTGCTGCAAAAAAGATATGAAGTGCTTTATACACAGGGTAACTTGAATAACCATATCGGTGTTCCTCTGACTTTGCTGAGGCTGACTCCCGAGCATGAACTGGCTGTCATCGAGATGGGAGCGAACCATCCGGGTGAAATCAAGGCACTGACCCGTATTGTAGAACCGGATTACGGTATGATCACTAATGTGGGCAAGGCGCATTTGGAAGGCTTCGGGTCTTTTGAAGGGGTCATCAAGACTAAAGGTGAGTTGTATGAGCATCTGCGTTACAATGGCAAGCATATTATTTTCATAGACAAGGACAATGAGTATCTCACAGCTATCTCTCAGGGCCTTACCCGTATTTGTTATGGTATGGAAGGAGGAGAGGGACTTTATATCAGCGGCAAGCTGGGCGCTTGTGCTCCGTTTCTTTCGTTTGAGTGGGAACACGAGGGACAGAAGTTCGAGGTGAATACCCACCTTATTACGGTGGGCCGGTTCTTCAGTGTACCGTCCCGGCAGATTTGTGAGGCACTGGAGGCGTATGTTCCTCATAATAACCGTTCGCAATTGACGGAAACCACGGATAATAAACTGATAGTTGATGCATACAATGCGAATCCTACCAGTATGATGGCGGCTTTGGAGAATTTCCGGTTGATGAATGTCGCTCATAAAATGGTTATTCTGGGTGATATGAAAGAACTGGGAGAAACCAGTCATGAGGAACATCAGAAGATTGCGGATTATCTGGATGAATGTAAATTTGACCGGATACTTTTGGCAGGAGAGGAGTTTGGCAAAGTGATTCCGTCCTTTGAACATTTTAAAGATGTGGTTGCATTGAAAGAGTCGTTGGAAAGATATAAGCCGAAAGGATATTATATTCTGATTAAAGGTTCCAACAGTATGAAGTTGGGCCAGCTTCAGGAAATATTATAGTTAACCGGTTGGCAGTTTCATTCACAGTAGGAGGATGAATGTGTCAAAAGTCCAAAGTAACTATTAAATGTGCTGTTTGCACCTGTATAGGTATATTGTCCCACCTGGGTGGAACTGCCATTTCACAAAGGTGGAACTACGCTCTCACCTGGGTGAAATGCCCATTTCATCCAGGTGGGATTTCTATATATGCTGCATGGAAACATGAATGGCAAAGATCCTTTGGGAAATGATCCTTCACATAGTCTGCCTCTATGGTAAATGTAATCATAGAATCTTTCTTCTTTATTATTTCTCTGAATTTTTCTTTAAAATAGATATAATAATCGGTTTTGACCGTTTTCTGACTCCTTCCTGCCGAATTATTATCCCGTGTTATTACAGAAATCAGTTACTTTTGCAATGTTATCAATAGAATTGCTATGAGGAACTTATTTCTACTAATCGCATTATGCTGTGTGGCTTTTTCTGTTCGTGCCCAACGTCTGGTTGAAGTGGGGAAAGGCTTTAGCAGTACTTCGGTAAATACTACTGTATTCCGTAATAACTCCATTGTGACGCATGGAAACACACAATACATTTCTTATTATGACGCTGAAGGATGGCTGATGTTAGGCAAACGCCGTCTGGGCACTGGGGAATGGATTTTGCACCGTACCCAATACAAAGGACATGTAAAAGATGCACATAACATTATCAGTATGATGGTGGACGGCGACGGCTATCTTCATCTTTCTTTTGACCACCACGGACATAAACTGAACTATTGCCGCAGCATTGCCCCCGATACACTTGTTTTGGGAGATAAAGAGCCGATGATAGGCAACGAAGAAGAAGATGTGACCTATCCTGAATTTCATTTGTTGGCTGATGGCGGTTTGCTTTTTGTATATCGCTCGGGCGCTTCCGGAAGAGGAAATATGGTAATGAACCGATATGATGTGAAATCCCGTAAGTGGGAGCGTGTGCAGGATGTCCTTGTAGATGGAGAAAACGAGCGGAATGCCTATTGGCAGTTGTATGTGGACCAATCAGGAACCATCCATCTTTCCTGGGTGTGGCGTGAAACCTGGCATGTGGAAACCAACCATGACTTATGCTACGCCCGTTCTTTTGACGGAGGTAGAACCTGGTATAAGACCAACGGACAGAAGTATGAGCTTCCTATCCGCCTGGGCAATGCCGAATATGCCTGCCGTATTCCTCAGAATGCCGAACTGATAAACCAGACCAGTATGAGTACGGATGCCGGAGGTCATCCGTACATCGCTACCTACTGGCGCAATCCCGATAGTGATGTTCCCCAATACCGCATCGTTTGGCATGATGGCGTGAACTGGCACAACCGACAGGTTTCCGAACGCAAGGCCCCTTTCTCGCTCAAAGGGGGAGGAACCAAGATGATTCCCATGTCCCGTCCCCGGATGGTGGTGGACAATGGAGAAGTGTACTATCTGTTCCGTGACCAGGAGCGTGGAAGCAAAGTTTCCATGTACTATACCAAAGACATACAGTTTGGTGAATGGCACGTGAAAGACCTGACGGATTTTGCCGTAAATGCGTGGGAACCCAGTCATGACACGGAGTTATGGAAAATGAAGAAACAACTTCATATTTATGTACAGGATACCCGACAGGGAGATGGCGAGAAGCAGGTGGAAACAGAACCGCAAATGGTTTATGTGTTGGAATTGTAAATAATGTGCTGATTTGCCAATGACCATGCGGCATATAGCGCAAGCACATTAACACATTAGTAAATTGGCAAATTGATAAATTATTAATATGATGAACAAATTATTGAAACAAACCCTTGTTTGTGCAGGTACCTTGCTGCTTTCCATGCAGGTTGCCGCCAAACCTTCTTCCGAAGCCAAGGAAGTACGGGGGATTATAGACAAGGTAAACACTTATTGGCAAACGCATAACAAGCCCGAAGTCCGTTCGTTTTGGGACAATGCCGCTTACCACACCGGAAACATGGAGGCATACTTTCTGACCGGTAATGAAAACTACCGTGCATATTCTGAAGCCTGGGCTATACACAATGAATGGAAGGGAGCCAAGGAAAAGGATAAGTCTAAATGGAAATATTCTTACGGTGAGAGTGATGAATATGTATTGTTCGGAGATTATCAGGTTTGTTTTCAGACATATATCGACCTTTATACTATTCTTCCGGACAACTATAAGATAGCCCGTGCCCGCGAAGTGATGGAGTATGAGATGAGTACACCCAATCATGATTACTGGTGGTGGAGCGACGGTCTGTATATGGTAATGCCTGTCATGACCAAACTGTATAAGGTGACGGGTAATCATCTCTATTTGGATAAATTGTATGAATATATTGTATATTCGGACAGTATCATGCTCGACCGGGAAACCGGCCTGTATTATCGGGATGCCAAATATGTTTATCCTAAACACAAGACTTCCAGCGGAAAGAAGGACTTTTGGGCACGTGGTGACGGATGGGTGCTTGCCGGACTGGCGAAGGTGCTGAAAGATCTTCCCGCTGATTACGAGCATCGTTCTTTTTTCGTAAACAAGTATGTGAAACTGGCCGAAGCAGTCGCAGCCATCCAGCAACCGGAAGGCTATTGGACCCGTAGCATGATGGATCCCACTCATGCTCCGGGACCGGAAACCAGCGGAACGGCTTTCTTTACTTACGGTTTCCTTTGGGGAATCAATAATGGCTATCTGGATGAGGCTGTGTACAAACCGGTGATAGATAAAGCATGGAACTATTTGACAAAGACTGCTTTGCAGAAGAATGGCAAGATTGGTTACGTACAGCCGATTGGTGAGAAGGCCATTCCGGGACAAGTAGTCGATGCTGATTCTGAAGCTAATTTCGGGGTAGGTGCTTTTCTGTTGGCTGCTTGTGAATATGTCCGTTATCTGGAAGCTCCTGAAAATCAGGATCGCGCCTACTGGTGCAATTTGCTTTATAAGATGGCAGCTCCCGTACTGAGCAATATGGCGGAAGGTAATCTGAAAAAGAATATGCTGGTAGAGGTGAGCCCTAATTGGGATGGACGTAACAAAGGGGTGACTTATATGGAAACTTTCGGACGCCTTATGGCAGGTGTCGCTCCCTGGCTGACACTTCCCGATGATGATACGGAAGAGGGACAGATGCGCAAGCAACTCCGTGAATGGGCATTGAAAAGCTATGCCAATGCGGTGGACCCTGCCAATCCCGACTATCTGTTGTGGAGAGGACACGGACAGGCCTTGGTGGATGCGGCATACGTGGCCGAAAGTTTTCTACGTGCTTACGACCAGCTTTGGATGCCTTTGGATGACACAACCAAGAAACGTTATTTTGAAGAATTTACCCAGTTGCGCCGTGTGGACCCGCCTTACACCAACTGGTTGCTGTTTTCTTCTACCATCGAGAGTTTCCTGGCAAAGGCAGGAGCGGAATGTGACGAATACCGTATCAATTCGGCTATCCGCAAGGTGGAGGAATGGTACACGGGAGATGGCTGGTATGCGGACGGCCCTTCTTTCGCTTTCGACTATTATAGCAGTTATGTCTTCCATCCCATGTATCTGGAAACGTTGCAGGGCATGAAGGATGCAGGGAAATACACTCGTATTCATTATAAAAAATATTATGACCGCGCCTTGAAACGTGCCAGGAAATTCAGTCTTGTACTGGAACGCTTGATTTCTCCTGAGGGTACTTTCCCGGTATTCGGCCGTTCCATTCCTTACCGTTTGGCCACTATGCAACCCTTGGCGCTGATGGCTTGGTATCAGCAGTTGCCCGAAGGGGTGAGCAACGGACAGGCGCGTGCCGCACTGACTTCTGTGATGCACCGGATGTATGACAACACCGAGAACTTCAATGAGGCGGGCTTCCTGACCATCGGTTTTGCAGGCCGTCAGCCCAATGTGGCGGATTGGTACACCAATAACGGCAGTCTTTACATGACATCACTGGCGTTCCTTCCGCTGGGGCTTCCTGCCGCACATCCGTTCTGGACAGATGCCGCACAACCTTGCACACAAGCCAAGGCATGGGGCGGACAGCCTTTCCCGAAAGACCATCACTGGAGTGATGATATACGCACTTGGGATTTATTCTGATTGCTTTTAAATCCGAACGCCGCAGATGATACGAAGTTGTTTTTATACTTATCCGTATCATCTGCGTTGTTCGTGTTTAAAAAATAAAAGCTTTGTGTCATCTGTATCTGAAAATGGCAAAAAGATAGTAGCTTTGCATCCATGAAAACAAAACTTCTCCCTATTCTGAGATATATAGTACTTGCATTGCTTCTTCTGTGCATTGTACTTTGCCGTTTTTTTCCCGTCATGGCCGAAGGGTATGCCCGTCATATCTATCCGTGGCTGTCGGCGGCGTTGTCCGCTATAGCTTCTGTTTTCCCTTTTTCCTTGGAGGAGGCGCTGGTGGTCGTAATCATTTTATGGATGATTATTTATCCTTTTCTTAAACGCCGGAAGAAGAAAAGCTGGAGATTTATTGTGGGCAGGGAAGTGGAGTTGCTGGCATGGGTCTATATCTGGTTTTATCTGGGATGGGGCTTGAATTATTTCCGTTACGATATTTACCGGCGGATGGAGGTGGAGCCTGCCGGTTACGATGAACAGGCTTTCCATCGTTTCCTTGCTTCCTATACAGATAGTCTGAATCAGTCCTATACGGCTGAGGTGAAAACGGACCCTGAAAGGATGCGGCAGGAGATAAAGGAGATTTACCGGCAGGTTCCGTCTATGTATGGTTTGGCTCTTCCCCGGGATTATCAGCATCCCAAGCAAGTGTGGTTCAATCCGTTTTATTCG
>OHEM01000884.1_pt1 | contig 10847 bp, 7 predicted proteins | sample 1567281 | NCBI WGS metagenome assembly OHEM01 (sample SAMEA3879537, study PRJEB24766) | human gut metagenome | biome: human-associated habitat; feature: feces | place: USA | collected 1985/1987
CCGGCGGCTGCTGGACGGTTGAGGCCCTCGTAGTCCACCGGAAGAAATTCCGTCATGACACCCCGATACCGCTTGGGGAGAAACGAGTTCTGACAGCGGGGGTTGGTCCGCTCCCGGATGGATACGGTGCGGAAAAACTCCTGCCACAGGGCTCGGTATTGAAGCTCCTCCGAGCCGGGCAGCTCCAGCGTCAGGCTTTCCACCGGGACGATGCGGCGCTGGCCCTTGGTGTACAGCAGCAGCTCCCGGTGGGCGCGGTCGTACAGGAAGAAGGACTCCCCGGCCATGCGGCTGCAGAAGTGGTTGGCCAGTAGAGGAAGCACCCGGTTCCTCGGCTCGATCTCGCCGCCCAGGATGCCGTTGTAATCGGAAAAACGCACGAAGCCCCGCAGCTTTTCCAGTTCACCGCCCAGGTGACGCAGGGCACAGGCGATGGGGTAGTACACATCGTCGGCCTTGCTGCGCATAAAGCCGGGCCCCTGATCGTACAGCTTGCGGATGAAGGCGTACAGGCGAAGCTCCTTGTCCTCCAGACAGGTCAGCCAGGCCCGGCGCAGGACCTTCAGAGCCGGAGGGGACAGGCGCTGCAAACTGTCATACACCCGCTGGCTATGGTCCCGGCGGGTAACCACCACCCGCACCGGATACAGGGAGACGCATTCCTCATCGCTGTAAAAGGCGATGGGGAATTCTTTATGGGCATAGCTGTCGAACACGCAGCACAGGAAGCCGGGGAAGCTGCCATCATATTGAAAAATCACATCCTCCATGGCGTCACCCGGCATCGAACAGCGACAGCTGCCGACATTCCTGGGGCGGCAGCTGGCCCCGCTCCATGGCCTCCAGCTGGCGGGACAGGGTGGCGGCAGAGAAGTGAAGCCCCGGGCGCATACGGCCGCCGCAGGTGACGAAGAACTGCGCCCGCTTCAGCACCACGCCCAGCTTGGGCAGGTCCTCCAGCCGCAGAGGAGTCTGCCGACGGGCGGAGACGATGCGCCGGGCGCTGACCGGTCCGATGCCCGGCACCCGCAGCAGAGTCTCCAGGTCCGCCTTGCGGATCTCCACCGGGAACTGCTCCAGGTGGCACAGGGCCCAATGGCACTTGGGGTCCAGCAGGGGATTGAAGTCCGGGTGGGCCTCGTCCAGCAGCTCTTGGGCCTTAAAGCCGTAAAACCGCAGCAGCCAGTCCGCCTGGTATAGCCGGTGCTCCCGCAGCAGGGGCGGCTTGGTGTCCAGAGAGGGCAGAAGGGCGTTTTCCACCACCGGAACATAGGCGGAGTAGAACACGCGTTTCAATCTGTATTTTTGGTACAGGGATTCTGTCAGGTGCAGAATATGCCGGTCCGTGTCCCGGGTAGCGCCGACGATGAGCTGGGTGCTCTGGCCCGCCGGGGCAAAGACCGGGGCGTGCTTATACTGCACCAGCTCCGCCTTGCTCTGGGCGGTCCGGTCCCGGATGAGGGCCATAGGCCGCAGGATGGCCTGCTTGTTTTTATCCGGGGCCAGGGTCTGCAGCCCCTCCTGGGAGGGAAGCTCGATATTGACGCTGAGCCGGTCCGCCAGCAGGCCCAGCTGCTGCACCAGCTCCGGGGACGTGCCGGGGATGGCTTTGGCGTGGATATATCCGTTGAACCGGTATTCCTGCCGCAGCAGGCGCAGACACTCGATCATCTGTTCGGTGGTGTAGTCGGGGCTGCGCAGGACGCCGGAGGACAGGAACAGGCCCTCGATATAATTGCGCCGGTAGAAACCGATGGTCAGCTCCGCCAGCTCCCGGGGGGTGAAGGCCGCCCGGCGGGTATCGTGGGACCGGCGGTTGACGCAGTATTTGCAGTCGTAGACGCAACGGTTGGTCATCAGCACCTTCAGCAGGGTGATGCAGCGCCCGTCGGCAGAGAAGCTGTGGCAGCAGCCTGCCAGGGAGGAGCTGGTGTTGCCGATCATGCCCGGCCGGGAGCCCCGGCGAACGCCGCTGGAGGTGCAGGCCGCGTCATATTTGGCCGCATCGGCCAGGATGGCCAGCTTATCCAGCAGTTCCATGACCGGCGGCCTCAGGCGGTGCGGCGGCGAGGACGGGGCTGGTCAATCCAGTCCGCCAGACGGATAACCCCGGCGGAGAAAGCACCGGCACCCAGCAGCATCACAATAAATCCAAAAGTCGTCATAGGGAACGCCTCCAAAACATTTGTTCTATCGGTATTATAAATCGAACAGACGTTCTTGTCAAGAGATAATCGAACAAAAATTCGACAAACTTTGCAGAGCGGTTGACCGGAGGCGAAAATTGTATTAAAATGAGAGACAAGAATACAGACAGGGGAAGGAACACTATGAACGACCTGGAGAAACGATTTATTGAGGCCCGGACAAGGGCCATTGCCACGGATTATGCGCACCTGAATCCCCGGCAGCTGGAGGGGGTTCTGACCACCGAGGGGCCGCTGCTGCTGCTGGCGGGGGCCGGGTCCGGCAAGACCACGGTGCTGATCAACCGGGTGGCGAACCTCCTGCGCTATGGCCGGGGCAGCGACACAGATGAGATACCGCTGCCCATTTCCCGGGACGAGGTGGAATTTCTGGAGCAGTATGCCGCCCGGCCGGACCCGGAGCAGCGGCCGCTGATGCAGTATCTCTGCGCCGTGGAGCCTGCCCGCCCCTGGGAGGTGCTGGCCATCACCTTCACCAACAAGGCCGCCAACGAGCTGAAGGACCGGCTGGAGAAGATGCTGGGGGAGGAGGCCCGGGACGTGTGGGCCGCCACCTTCCACTCGGCCTGTGTCCGCATCCTGCGCCGGGACATCGACAAAATCGGCTTCGACCGCAGCTTTACCATTTACGACACCGACGACAGCAAGCGGGTCATCAAGGACATCCTCAAGGAGATGGGGCTGGAGGAAAAGACCTTCCCGGTGCGGGAGGTGCTGTCGGTGATCTCCAACGCCAAGGACGCCATGATGATGCCCGAGGAGTTCAGCCAGCTGTGGGAACAGCGGGGCGACTGGAGACGGGTGCGGATGGGCCGGGTCTATGCCGCCTATAACCGCCGCCTGCGGGACGCCAATGCCCTGGACTTTGACGACATCATCCTGCACACGGTTGAGCTTTTGCAGTCGGACCGCCAGACCCTGGAATATTACCGGAACAAGTTCCGCTATGTCCTCATCGACGAGTATCAGGACACCAACCACATGCAGTATATGCTGGCCAGCCTGCTGGCCGGGGGACGGAAGAACATCTGCGTGGTAGGCGACGACGACCAGAGCATCTATCGCTTCCGGGGGGCCAACATCGAGAACATCCTCAGCTTTGAAAAGCAGTACGCCGGGGCCAGGACCATCCGGCTGGAGCAGAACTACCGCTCCACCCAGAATATTCTGGACGCCGCCAACGCCGTGATCCGCCACAACGTGGGCCGCAAGGACAAGACCCTGTGGACCGAGAACGGGGCGGGGGAGGTGGTCACCGTGAAGACCTGCTTCAATGAGGGAGACGAGGCCAACTATGTGGTGGGGCAGATCATGATGAACTATCGCCGGGGGGTGAACTGGAAGGACAACGCCGTGCTGTACCGCATGAACGCCCAGTCCAACGCCCTGGAGTATGCCTTCAAGCGCAACGGCGTGCCCTATAAGATCATCGGCGGCACCAAGTTCTTCGACCGGGCCGAGGTGAAGGACATGCTGGCGTATCTGTGCGTCATCAACAACCCCGCCGACGACCTGCGGCTGCGGCGGATCGTCAACGTGCCCGCCCGGAAGATCGGCGCGGCCACCATGGACAAGGCCCAGGTCATCGCCACGGAGGAGGGCCTGCCGCTGATGGAGGTTCTGCGGCGGGCAGGAGACTATCCCCAGCTGAAGGCAAGCGCTGGCAAGCTGACGACCTTTACAGAGATGATCGACGAAATGCGCCGTCAGGCGGACGATATGGGCCTGGTGGAGTTCTATGAATATGTGTGCCGCCGCAGTGGCTATGTGGGGATGCTCCAGGAGAAGAACGATGTGGAGAGCCGGGGGCGCCTGGAAAACGTGGAGGAGCTCAGCTCCAGCATCCAGGCCTTCCTGGAAAACGATCCGGAGAATCCCACCCTGTCGGGCTTCCTGGACGAGGTGGCCCTGTATACGGACCTGGACAGCCAGGAGGCCGGGGACAACTGCGTGACGCTGATGACCATGCACAGCGCCAAGGGACTGGAGTTTCCCAGCGTGTTCGTGGTGGGCATGGAGGATGGGCTTTTCCCGGGGAATCGCGCCATGGGAGAGCCGGAGGAAATGGAGGAGGAGCGGCGGCTGTGCTATGTGGCCATGACCCGGGCCAAGGAGAAGCTGACCCTGACCAGCGCCCGGCAGCGGATGCTGTTCGGCCGCACCACTCCCTGCATGCCCTCCCGGTTTCTGAAGGAGATCCCGGAGGAGAACATGGAGTGGCTGGGGAAGCCCGAGCCCCGTCCGGCGTCCTCCTGGGACGATTTCGGCGATGGGCCTGCCTATGCGCCGCAGAGGGAAGCTCGGCCCGGGACGGAGCGTCCGGCACACCCGGAGCGCCCGGTGCGTCCGGCGGCTGCATCCGCACCGCTGCTGCAGCTGCAGCCCGGCGACGGGGTGCGGCACAGCGCCTTCGGCCAGGGGATGGTCCTGAGCGTGCGGCCCATGGGCGGCGATGCCCTGGTAGAGGTGGCCTTCGACCGGGTGGGCACCAAGCGGCTCATGCTGAAGGCCGCAGGTGCGCACTTGGTAAAGCTGTAAAGCTATTTCGCATTACAGGAAAAGCTAAAAATCCCCTGGCGCACAAGCGCCAGGGGATCGTTGAAACGGGGATTTACTTGGCCAGGATCTTCTTCAGATGGGCAAAGCGGGGCAGGGAGTCCACCTTGGGCAGGTCCGGCTCGCCCTGGATCAGGGGCAGCGCGTACTCCACAAACTGGTGGTTCACGCCGTTGCCGGCCTCGTTGATCCACTCCCGGGGAACCTTCTTTTCGGTGTTGGCCACCTCCATCAGGGGGATGAGCTTGGTCTTGCAGGCATACTTGCCGTCCCGGATGCCGCGCTCGAAGCCGATCATGCGGCCATTGATGCCGTTGATGGCGTTTTCCACGGCGGCCTTACCGGCCATGTACGACTCCTCGATATCGGTTTCGGAGGCCAGATGTGCGCCGCAGCGCTGCAGCAGGTTCAGCTCGATGCCCCGGACCTTGGCGCCGGTTTCCTCCTTCAGCACCTGGGCCAGCATGGCGGCCAGACCGCCCAGCTGGGCATGGCCGAAGCCGTCGTTGGCGGCCACCTTGGCCTCGGAGACGAAGCCGCCGTCCTCATAGTGGATGCCCTCGGACACGGCCACGATGCAGGAGCCCTTTTCGGCGTATACACGCTTGACATCCTCAATAAACTGGGTCATGCTGAAGTCCACCTCGGGCAGGTAGATCAGGTCGGGGCCTGCGCCGTATTCACCGGCCAGGGCGGCGGCGGCCGTCAGCCAGCCGGCGTGGCGGCCCATGATCTCCATAACCACGATCATGCCGGTGTCGTACACATGGGCGTCCAGGTTCACCTCCATCAGGGAGGTGGCGATGTACTTGGCGGCGGAGGCGTAGCCGGGGCAGTGATCCGTGCCGAACAGGTCGTTGTCGATGGTCTTGGGAACGCCCATGACCCGGCATTCGTAGCCCACGGACTGCATATACTGATTGATCTTGTTGCAGGTGTCCATGGAGTCGTTGCCGCCGTTATAGAAGAAGTAGCGGACATTGTGCTTCTCGAACACCTCCAGGATCCGGCGATAGTCGGTGTCGTCCACCTCAGGGTCCGCGATCTTATAGCGGCAGGAGCCCAGGGCGGAGGAGGGGGTGTATTTCAGAAGACGCAGCTCCTCGGGATCCTCCAGACCCATGTCGAACAGACGGTCGCTGAGAACGCCCTTGATGCCGTGCTCCGCGCCCAGCACCTGGGTGATGACGCCGGATTTCAGGGCCGTGTCGATGACGCCGTAGGCACTGGCGTTGATCACAGACGTTGGCCCGCCGGACTGACCGATGATACAGGCACCCTTTAATTCTTTCATGATTGACTACCTCCCAGTAGAATTTTCTTGCCGTGCGGAATATTTTATCATAAAAGATTGATAAAGTAAACCATCGGGGCTTGCAAAAAAGAAAAAATGTGGTACAATGCATATGTACATCTTATCCCAATCATTCCATACAAGTCAAGACCAAATTTTCAAAAGGAGCGATTTATTATGCCACTGGTTACAACAAAGGAAATGTTCGAGAAGGCCTATAACGGCGGTTACGCCATCGGCGCCTTCAACGTGAACAACATGGAGATCATTCAGGGCATCACCGAGGCCGCTGCCGAGCTGAAGGCCCCCCTGATCCTGCAGGTGTCCAAGGGCGCCCGGGCCTATGCCAACCGCACCTATCTGAAGAAGCTGGTGGAGGCCGCCGTCATCGAGACTGGCCTGCCCATCGCCCTGCACCTGGACCACGGCGACAGCTTCGAGCTGTGCAAGTCCTGCATTGAGGACGGCTTCACTTCCGTGATGATCGACGCCTCCTCCAAGCCCTTTGCCGAGAACATTGCCCTGACCCGTCAGGTGGTGGAGTATGCCCATGACCACGGCGTGGTGGTGGAGGCCGAGCTGGGTACCCTGGCCGGCATTGAGGATGAGGTCAACGTGTCCGCCGAGGATTCCTCCTATACCCACCCCGAGGAGGTGGAGGAGTTCGTGTCCAAGACCGGGTGCGACTCTCTGGCCATCGCCATCGGCACCAGCCACGGCGCTTATAAGTTCAAGCCCGGCACCAAGCCCCAGCTGCGCTTCGACGTGCTGGAGGAGGTCTCCCGCCGTCTGCCCGGCTTCCCCATCGTGCTGCACGGTTCTTCCTCCGTGCCCCAGGATCTGGTGGCCAAGGTGAACCAGTACGGCGGCAATATGCCCGGCGCCATCGGCGTGCCCGAGGATCAGCTGCGCAAGGCTGCCTCCCTGGCCGTGTGCAAGATCAACATCGACTCCGATCTGCGTCTGGCCATGACCGCCTCCATCCGGGAGCACTTCGCTCTGCATCCGGCGGACTTTGACCCCCGGCAGTATCTGAAGCCCGCACGCCAGGCCATCAAGGAGCTGGTGGCCCACAAGATCGTGGACGTTCTGGGCTGCGACGGCAAGGCATTCTGAGAGATAAGGACCCCATTTGCGTCCCCCCTGTGACCCCACCGGTGCCCAGGGGGGCGCATTTTCAGGATTGCCACCCCAACAGAGCAGAGAGGAAAGACCATGAGAAAGACAAAAATCGTATGCACCCTGGGTCCGGCCACCGACAGGGAGGGGGTGCTGCGGCAGATGCTGCAGGCGGGCATGAACGTGGCCCGGTTCAATTTCTCCCACGGCAGCTATGACGAGCATCAGCGCCGACTGGACCAGCTGGTGGCCCTGCGGGAGGAGCTTCATCTGCCGGTGGCCGCCATGCTGGACACCAAGGGGCCGGAGGTGCGGCTGAGGAGCTTTCAGAACGGGCCGGTGCAGCTGAAAACCGGCCAGAGCTTTACCCTGACCACCGACGACGTTCCCGGCGACGAGAGCCGGTGCTCCATCACCTATGCCCAGCTGCCCCAGGACGTGAAGCCCGGGGACACCATCCTGCTGGACGACGGACTGGTGCGGCTGACGGTGCTGGAGACCACCGAACGGGAGATCCGGTGCCGGGTGGAGAACGACGGCGTGATGAAGGACAAGAAGGGCGTCAACGTTCCAGGCGTGTCCCTGTCCATGCCGTATATGAACCAGCGGGACCGGGAGGATATCCTGTTCGGTATCCGGCAGGGGTTCGATTTCATCGCCGCCAGCTTTGTCCGGTCTGCCGCCGATATCCGGGAGATCCGGCACATTCTGGATAAGAATCACTCCAGGATCCGGATCATCGCCAAAATCGAGAACCAGGAGGGCGTCAGCAATCTGGCGGACATCCTGTCCGTGGCTGACGGCATCATGGTGGCCCGGGGGGACATGGGCGTGGAGATCGACTTCACGGAGATCCCTGCCATTCAGAAGAGCATCATTGCCCAGTGCGTGGCCGCCGGGAAGCCCGTGATCACCGCCACCCAGATGCTGGACTCCATGATCGAGAATCCCCGGCCCACCCGGGCGGAGATCACCGACGTGGCCAACGCCATCTATGACGGCACCAGCGCCATTATGCTCTCCGGCGAGACGGCGGCAGGGAAGTACCCGGTGGAGGCCGTTCAGACTATGGACGCCATTGCCCGGAAAACCGAGAGCAACATCGACCGCATCTGTCCCGCCAAGACGCCCAAGCGCACCCGACTGTCCATCACCGCCGCCACGGCCCACGCCGCCTGCACCACGGCGGAGGACATCGGCGCGGACGCCATCCTGACCGTCAGCCAGCGGGGCATTACCGCCCAGATGGTCAGCCGCTTCCGGCCTGCCGCCACGGTGGTGGCCCTGCTGCTGGACCCCCAGGTCCAGCGCCAGATGGCCCTGTACTGGGGCCTGGTGCCCATTACCATGCCCCGGGCCAGCAGCACCGATCAGCTGGTAGACCTGGCCATCCAGTCCGCCCAGGAGGCGGGGCTGGTGAAGCACGGGGATCTGGTGGTGGTCACCGCAGGCGTGCCGGTGGGAATTTCTGGCACCACCAATATGATCCGCATCGCCCAGGTGGGCGGCTCCCTGGTCAACGCCATCGGCGTGGGCAGCCAGATCGCCTCCGGTCCGCTGTGTATCTGCCGGACACTGGAGGATATTCCGGAGAAGTTCCACCCCGGCGACGTGCTGGTGGTGCCCTATACCAACAACGAGGTACTGCCCTGGCTGCGGCAGGCTGCGGCCATCGTCAGTGAGGAGGCCAGCGCCGACTGTCACACGGCCACCGTGGGACTGCTGCTGAATAAGCCCGTCATCGTGGCGGCCTCGGACGCCACCCGCCGCCTGAAGGACGGCACCTTCGTGTCCGTGGACTGCGCCCGGGGAATCGTGCAGGTCATTCCCCAATAATCATATCAGGACAGAAAAATCGGGAGAAATCAGACGATTTCTCCCGATTTTTGCATCGAATGAGGTTACAGAGTCTCCCGGATGCGGTCGGCGATCTGGTCGGCGGTGAGTCCATACTCCCGCAGAACGTCGGCAGCCTTGCCGGACTGGCCGAACTGATCGTTGACGCCGATCTTGCGGAACTTGCAGCTGACCTTGCCCATGAGCACGTCGGCCACGGCGTCGCCCAGGCCGCCGATGACGCTGTGCTCCTCCACGGTGACCACATTGCCGCACTTTTCGGCCCACTGGGTGACGCAGGCGGCGTCAATGGGCTTGATGGTGTGGACGTTGATGACCGCGATGCGGATGCCCTGGGCCTCCAGCAGCCTGGCGGCCGCCAACGTCTCGCTGACCATCAGGCCGCAGGCAAACACGGCGGCGTCGGTGCCCTCCCGCAGGACGTTGGCCTTGCCGATCTCAAAGGGATAATCCTCCTCGAACACGGGGGTGGCCAGACGGGCCAGACGCATATAGGCCGGACCCTCGTAGTTGACCAGCGCCTCAACGGCCAGCCGCATCTCGTTGCCGTCGCACGGGCACAGGACCAGCATACCGGGGATGGCGCGCATGATGGCAAAATCCTCGATGCACTGATGGGTCGCGCCGTCTTCGCCAACGGTCAGGCCCGCGTGTGTGCCGACCACCTTAACGTTGAGACCGGGATAGGCCAGCGTGTTGCGGATCTGGTCGAACGTGCGACCGGCTGCGAACATGGCGAACGTGTTGACGAAGGGCTTGAAGCCGCACAGGCTCATACCGGCGGCGACGCCGACCATATCGGCCTCGGCGATGCCCATGTCAAAAAAGCGTTCCGGGCAGGCGGCCTTGAAATACTTCGTCATGGTCGCGCCTGCGAGGTCTGCGTCGAAGCAGACAAGGTCGGGATATTTTTCGGCCAGCGCGGCAAGCGCCTTGCCGTATGCTTCACGGGTTGCAATTTTCTCAGCCATTTTTTAACCCTCCAGTTCCTTGATCTTCGCTTCAAGCTCTGCTTTGGCCTGCGCCCACTGCTCGTCGTTTGGCGCCTTGCCGTGCCAGCCTGCATTGTTTTCCATAAAGCTCACGCCTTTGCCCTTGATGGTCTTTGCGAGGATCATGGTGGGCTGCCCCTTGGTCTGCTCGGCTTCCTTGTAGGCAGCTTCGATCTGCTCGAAGTCATGGCCGTCGATCTTGATCACGTGCCAGCCGAACGCTTCAAACTTCTTGTCCAGCGGCTCGGTGGGCATGACGTCCTTCGTCTCGCCGTCGATCTGCAGACCGTTGACGTCAACGCAGGCGCACAGATTGTCGAGGTGGTACTTGTTGGCGGCCATCATGGCCTCCCAGACCTGACCCTCGGCGACCTCGCCGTCGCCGAGAATGGCGTAAACGCGGTAGTCCTTCTGCGCGACCTTACCGGCCAGCGCCATGCCGACGGCGACGGAGATGCCCTGGCCCAGAGAGCCGGTGGACATATCGACGCCGGGGACGTATTTCATTTCCACATGGCCGGACATATGGCCGTCGATGCGGCGGAACATCTTGAGATCCTCGACCGGGAAGAAGCCGCGCAGCGCCAGCACCGGATATACAGCGGGGGAGCAGTGGCCCTTGGACATGACGAAGCGGTCACGGTCAGCCCAGGACGGATTCTGCGGGTTGTGTTTCAGGAAATCACGCCACAGGACTTCGGCAATGTCAGCCATACCCATAGGGGCACCCGGGTGACCGGATTTGGCTTTCTGTACTGCGTCCATGCTCAGCGCACGAATAGCATTGGCAAGCTCTTTACGTGAGGACATTTTGACTCCAGA
>OHEM01000885.1_pt1 | contig 10840 bp, 9 predicted proteins | sample 1567281 | NCBI WGS metagenome assembly OHEM01 (sample SAMEA3879537, study PRJEB24766) | human gut metagenome | biome: human-associated habitat; feature: feces | place: USA | collected 1985/1987
TTTGCCTGTAAAAAAAGAAAAGACACAGTCGGCGCTGAACAATTTCAAAGATTATTCGATGCTGCATGCCGGGCCGATTGCACCATATGTAGGTTTTACAGAACAGGAAGTAAAGGATCTGTGCAGCGAATATCAAATAGATTTTTCGAAGATGAAGTTATGGTATGATGGATATTCATTTCCAAATGCAAATTCAATTTATAATCCGAACTCTGTAATGAAAGCACTTAGAAATGATGATTTCGATTCCTACTGGACGCAGACATCGGCAGCAGAGAGTTTGATGGAATATATTAGTCTTGATTATGACGGACTTTCCAAGACAATCGCTGAACTGATCGGTGGTATTGAAGTAGAAGTTGATACAAGCGGATTTTCGAATGATCTTGTAACATTCAGAGAGAAAGATGATGTACTGACATTGTTGATTCATCTGGGATATCTGGCTTATGACAAAGAAACGGAAAAAGTGCATATTCCAAATGAAGAAATCAAGCGGGAATTTTCAAGGACGATCAGGGGAGTCAGACGGAACGAGACAATTCAGCGTGTGCGTGAAAGCGACCAGATCATTTCGGATACAGTACATATGAATGCGGATGCAGTAGCAGCACAGATTGAGAAGATCCATACAGAGGAGACAACGGCTCTTTTCTACAATAATGAACAGGCATTACGAAGCGTGATTAAGCTTGCATATTTTAGTTATCGCGATTATTATCTGAAATTCGAAGAACTTCCGTCAGGAAATGGCTATGCAGATATTGTATATTTTCCAAAGAAAACATCGAATCTTCCGGCGTTAGTAGTTGAAATGAAGTGGGATAAATCAGCAGAAGGAGCAATTGCACAGATTAAGAAACGGAACTACCCGGCGGCAATCAAAGAGTTTGGCGGTGAGATTTTGCTGGTTGGAATTAATTATGATAAAGATGCTCCAGCGGGCGAACGGAAGCATACGTGTGTGATAGAAAAATATCAAGTGTGATACATCAGAATGGAATGGAAAAGAGAAAAAAGAATTCTATTCATCAGCGATTTCGGTATATACGATGCTATCAATTGTAGGAGTTATGATTTTATCCGCAGTAGTTTTGCGGTGATATGTCAGATGAAAACGAAGGGTTCGGCAAGATGCCGAACCCTTTCACTGTATGTTAATTCTCTTTATTATCCACCAACAGCATATTAAGTTGTTCTAACCGTTTAAGATCCTTCTTTGTAAAAAGCAACTGATGGCGGAAGTTCTCTGTGTGTTCCTGTGGTTTTAAGGTGACTACGCATTTAAATGCACAAGGCATAAGGTCTGCACTGGAGATACCGCACAAGAGTCCCATTGTGAAATCTCGAAGTTCCAGAGGGTTGAAGATGTACAGAAGGTCTTCTTCCAGTGGGTCATATTGATTTACGAAAGAAAAGTGGAGGTTCTTATGTGAAAAATGACATTGATTTGAATAAAGCGACAAATCAGATTGAGATTTTTGACACAGGTGTGGCAATTCTTGCCGGAAAGAAGACGTTACATTTTACGTTTCAACATTTCCGGATTTGCAGCATACTCCAGAGCTGTTTCCGCAGTGATTCGGTTTTCCTTGTATAGAGTCAATAGACCAGAATCCATAGAAACAAAAAACCACCCGCTATTGGTCCTGATTATGATATACTAGACGTAATGAGTTGGTAGTGAGAGTGGAGCAAGCTGGTCTGCTTTCCATCAGCGATACGATTATATTAAAACAAAGGAGGACTTACTCGATGAGAGAAGTAAAAGCAGTAAAGATTAATGCAGCAGATTTTGCACCGTATGGAACATTTTGCAGTATGACAGAACCAGAGGGATATCCACTGGAGGGAGAGATTCATAAATTCTATCCGGACCGCATCGTAGGAACCTGTGTTGGAACAATGGCATTTTCACCGATTGAAGTTCGCAAGGACGAAAGAATTGTCAAGATGGCGGAATATCATACAACTACATGGGAAGGGATTGTTGCTCTTGATGACGACATGCTTATCCATGTTGCACCTGCTTCCGGTGGAACACCGGTTCCGGAACTTGCGAAGGCTTTCCTTGTACCAAAGGGATGCATGGTAAAGATCAATGCAGCGATCTGGCATCTGTGTCCACTTCCGGCGAATAATGAGGTACTTCATGCAATGATCGTACTTCCGGAATGTACTTATGCAAATGATTGTACGGTTGTTGAATTTGAAGAGAAAGATTGGTTTAAGATAATATTATAAAGATGAAACAGATTGATTTTGACCACGGAACGGTTACAGGAAATATTTTGGGAGTAGCGTTACCGATGCTTGTGGCTCAGATACTGAGTCTTTTGTACAACATTGTGGATCGGATTTATATTGCCAGGATCCCATCAGTAGGAACAACAGCGCTTGGAGCAGTGGGCTTGTGCTTTCCGATTATTGTGATCATCACTGCATTTAGCAATTTATTTGGAAGTGGCGGTGCCCCGTTATTTTCAATTAACCGAGGCAAAGGGAACATAAAAAAAGCAGAAGTGATCATGAATACATCATTTTCAATGCTGTGTATTTGTGGAGTGGCATTGATGGTGATCGGAATGCTGTTCGCAAGTCCGATTCTGGTGTTGTTCGGGGCGTCGGAAGAAGGGCTGTCTTATGCATATCCATACATGATGATTTATTTGATCGGAATAGTCCCATCTATGATTGCAACAGGGATGAACCCATTTATTAATGCGCAGGGATATGCAACTTCAGGAATGTTATCGGTTACAATTGGAGCCGTTGCTAATCTGATTCTGGACCCATTGTTTATATTTGGATTGAATTTAGGCATAAAAGGAGCGGCGATCGCAACAATCATCTCCCAAACTTTATCGGCAGCATATGTATTTTATTTCTTGAGAAAGAAAGCGGAATTGAAAGTGCGGGTGCTGTCAAAAGGAGAATGGAAAGCATGTAGAGATGATGCGAAGAATATTGTGAGCCTTGGAAGTGCAGGGTTTATCATGCAGCTGACCAATAGTCTGGTAACAATATGTTGTAACAGCGTCTTATCAGGAATTGGCGGTGATGTATATATCTCTGTTATGACGATCGTATCAAGTGTTCGTCAGATGGTGGAAACTCCGATCTATGCTATCAATGAAGGAACTTCTCCGATCTTGAGCTATAATTATGGAGCTCAGCGTCCGAAGAAAGTCAAGAAAGCTATCTGCGTATTGACTTGTATGATATTGATCTATACAGCAATTACGTGGAGTGTGATTATTTTTGAACCGGAATTTCTGATTGGAATTTTCAGCACGGATAGAGAACTGCTTGCTGATTGCGTGGGCGCACTGAAACTATATTTCGCAGCATTTATATTTATGGATCTGCAATATGTTGGTCAGACCGTTTTCAAATCATTGAACAAAAAGAAGCAGGCAATCTTCTTCTCGCTACTTAGAAAAGTATTTATCGTTGTGCCGCTTACATATTTGTTTCCGTATGCATTTCACATGGGAACAAAAGGGGTGTTCTTGGCAGAGCCTATATCTAATGTGATTGGCGGAAGTTTATGCTTTATTACAATGCTGGTAATGCTGAAAAGATCTGTTTGACATAAGAAAAAAGAAATAGGTTAAAATAGTCTTGACAAACCTACCTGAGTGCTGTATATTATCAAAATGAACTGTGTTCATTATAGATTTAGAATACAGAAATGAGATATCGGAGGTGAGATCGTGAATCATCTTGCTACTTCAAAAGAAGACATATTAGCTGCCAGCAGAGATCTGATAAAGGAGAATGGATGGGCTGCCGTAAGTATACGGGCTGTTGCGTCCCGATGTTCTGTATCAGCAGGTACTATTTATAATTATTATGAATCCAAGGCAGATTTGCTCAGTGATACAATAGAGAGTATTTGGCATGAAATCTTTTTTCATCCGGAAGATGAACAGATATTTCACGATGTCGAAACTTGTATCTCATGGATCTATGAACGATTAGAATACGGTAATCGTCAGTTTCCTGGGTTCTTCTCATTACATTCATTTGGTTTTATGAGAGATGAAAAAACAAGTGGAAAGAAAAGAATGATGAAGACATGGGGACATATTCTGAATGGGTTATGTGAGGTTTTAGGAAATGATCCAAAGGTTCGTACAGATGTATTTGACCAGGAATTCACAGAGAAAAAATTTGCAGACATACTGTTTTCCCTGATTCTTGTGTCGATGATCCGTCAGGATTATGATCCATCATCTGTATTGATGCTTGTAAAGAAAACGTTGTATTAAAATTTTCCCACAATTGTTGTGGGAAATTTTTTGAATGAAAATGAACAATGTTCATGTACGCATAGTTATGTGTGATTGTAATTGTGCAGGTCTGTTTTATCAGAACAACATAATTCAATATAAATTCAAAAGAAAGAAGGATATTTATTATGCAGGCAATTGTAGAAACTTTATTTGACGCCGTGTATTTAATCTCGGTAATTACAATCGGAATTTTGATGATCCGTAAGAGCAAAGGAAACCGTCAGTTCACCATGTTTGGAATCATGGCAGTTCTTTTAGGAAGTGGAGATGCATTCCACCTGGTTCCACGTGCATTTGCACTTTGTACAACAGGTCTTGAGAATTTCACTGTACAGTTAGGATTAGGTAAATGGATCACATCCGTTACAATGACAATCTTTTATGTTATTCTTTACTATATTTGGCGTGAACGTTATCAGATCAAAGGACACAATGCAACTACAGCAGCGATCTATGTACTCGCAGGATTAAGAATTGTTCTGTGTATGATGCCACAGAATGAATGGCTCAGTGCAGAAACACCGCTTTCCTGGGGCATTTACCGTAATATTCCGTTTGCACTGATGGGATTACTTATCATCGTTTTATTTTACAAAAGTGCAAAAGAAAGAAACGACCAGTCTTTCCGCTGGATGTGGATGACGATCGTCTTAAGCTTTGTTTTCTATATCCCGGTTGTACTGTGGGCTGATGTTGTTCCGACGATTGGAATGCTGATGATTCCGAAAACATGTGCATATGTATGGACAGTGCTGATCGGTTACAGGGCAATGAAAAAGGAAATAGCTTAAGGATAATGCGAAGGAAAGCAGCAGACAATGAAAGAACTTGTTATCTGTTTACTGTAGAAAAAAATAGACATGAAAAAACATGACATGATATAATTAAAAAAAACAGAAAACATTGAAGATGAAGAGGCAACAGTAAATGGAAAAGGGAAGTACCGGTTCTAAACAGACAAAAAGATATAGTTGGATCATTGGCTTGCTTATTTTTATAATAGCACTTCTTTTGGGCTGTATTATTGTAAAGAATATAGAGAAAGAAAAAAAAGACAGCAGCTGCTTATACTGCACAAAGTACAGTAAAGCGGATCAATGCACAATTAGATCAATATGTTGAACTTTCAGAATTTCTTGAAAACGTGATTCTTGCAGGATATGATCTGAATCAGACTACATTCTCAGAATTGGCAGAAATGCTTCCGAATGAAGCAGGTGTTGTAAAAGCATTCGAACTCGCACCGGAAGGGGTTATTACTGATATTTTCCCAAAGCAGGGAAATGAGCAGGCTTTTGGAATGAATATGCTGACAGAGCATGAACGCAGTGGAGACGCAAAGCGTGCCAAAGAAACAGGAAAATATACTCTTGGAGGTCCATATCAATTAAAACAGGGAGGAACAGGAGCTTTGCTGTTCCATCCGGTTTATCAGAATAATATTATAGGAAATGACACCTTTTGGGGGTTTGTGATCATAGTTATCGACTGGGATAAATTTATAGATGAAATTGGTATGGAACGGCTAAGTGAAGCGTCATATTGTTATGAGATATGGACGAATGATGAGAATACCGATGATCGGATTGTTCTGACTCAAAATCAGGAACATATGCCTGAGAATAGCCTTACGGTAGAGTGTGAGATTCCTAATTACACATGGTATGTGGATATCGTACCAAAGGAGGGATGGATTTCAATTTATCAATGGATTGCTGTTATTGTATCAGCCCTCATAATTGCCATGATGGGTGCTACTATTTTTGATCAGGTCTGCAGCAAAAAACGTCGAGAGAAGCAGTATGCAGCTGAATTGAAAAAATCGGCAGAACAGGCAAAAGAAGCAAGTGAGGCAAAAACACGATTTCTGTTTAATATGAGTCATGACATCCGAACCCCGATGAATGCAATTATTGGATTTTCAGATCTTCTCGGAAAGAATCTTAAGAACGAGGAAAAAGCAAGGGAGTATTTAAGAAAGATCAAGTCCTCGGGCAATTTTCTGATGACGATTATTGATCAGGTGCTGGAAAAGGCTCGCATTGAAAGTGGAACAGCTGTGTTAAAAATGCAGGCAGAGAATTTGAGCGAAATGTTTTATTCTGTAAATACAGTATTTGAATCTGCTATCCAATCGAAGGAAATTCAATATTCGATAGATACAAATGTACAGCATAAATATGCAGTCTGTGATAAGACAAAACTCCAGGAAATATATTTAAATATAGTGAGTAATGCAATCAAATATACTCCAAACGGTCAGGCGATTCATGTAAATATTACGGAAACAGCATCAGATGATAAAAAAGCATGGTATGTATTCATCTGTGAAGATACCGGAATAGGGATGAAGCAGGAATACCTTCCACATATTTTTGATGAATTTTCAAGAGAACATACAGCGACAGAGAATAAAGTGGTCGGTACTGGTCTTGGACTTTCTATTGTGAAATCTTTTGTTGAACTGATGGACGGAAAGATTTATGTAGAAAGCGAACAGGGGAAAGGAACAAAATTCACAGTGGAAATTCCACTGGAGATTGCATCAGAAGAGGATGTATACAAAAAGAAAGAGTCGGAACAGTCTGTTATATCTGATAAGAGTATTGGAAAGCGAATTCTTCTTGCGGAAGATAATGAATTAAATGCTGAAATTGCGATAGAACTGTTGAAAGAAGAGGGGATTTTGACTGACTGGGCAAAAGATGGTCAGGAATGCTGTGATATGCTGGGACAAGCAGAGGATGGATATTATGCGTTGATTCTCATGGATATTCAGATGCCGAGGTTAAATGGATATGAAGCGACTGCAAAGATACGGCAGATGGAAAACCGGAAAAAAGCCGCCATACCGATTATTGCCATGACTGCGAATGCTTTTGCGGAAGATATACAGATGGCAAAAAATGCAGGAATGAACGGTCATATTGCAAAACCATTGGATGGGGAAAAAATGATCACTGTGTTAAAACAGTGTCTGGCAGATAACAGTGACGTCAAAATACAGGAAGATTTATAAAAAGGCATTCTTGAAAGAAATAACAGATGGTGTGGGATTTTGATATGATCCCACACCATCTGTTATTTATTCAGAGAACTTATCACTGTAACGGATATGCATGTCAGCCCAGTCCATAAACAACACATAAAATACTCTTCCATATTGCTGGTTTTCTACAATTCTTCCATGGTCAAGTACAGAAAGGTAAGTTCCATCAGCATTTCGAAGATGAAAATAAATATAGTCATTTTTATTGCCGTTGTCGATTTGCTGCCAGATACTTGCCTCAATCTGCTGTTGCTCATCTTCCCGGATAAGGTTTCGAAAGCTCTTCTTTGTAAGCTTAAACAGCTCATCTATATCTTTATATCCAGCCATGTGGAGAAACTCATGGTTTGCATAAAAGAGTTCATCATTTTCCTTATCCGCTCTGTAGATAATAAACGCACCAGGAAGATGTTCAGAGATATCCTTGAGTGCAAATCCAAGTTGTTTGCGGACACCGGATTGAAGTCCTTCCTTGTAAGCCATACATCCATTCTTTCCATGTAGTTTTACTTCATAAAGTGCGGCATCTGCACAGCGCATGAGCTGCGCACGGTTTGATGCAGCGGTAGGGTATTCAGCATATCCAAGAGAAATATAAAATGGGTAGTCATTTCCCTTGTATGAGAATATCTTTGGAAGCATAGTGAATTGTTGTAACTGTTCTTTCGCATCATCATATGTGCGATTTGGGAGAAGAATACAGAATTCGTCACCGCCGTTTCGCCCCAATAATGCATCCGATGGAAAAGAAATCTTCATACTGTCAGCAAGATTCTTTAAAGCCCTGTCACCGTAAACATGTCCATAGATATCATTAATAAACTTAAAATCATCTATATCGAAGAGTGCAACTACATAATGGGCGTTCGGATTTTTAGCGATCATTTCTTCTGCTAATTCATCAAATCCGTAACGATTATAAATGTTGGTGAGTGAATCCATATGTGCCAGTTTCTGGAATCTGTTCTTATTTTCTTTTGATGTCAGCCAGACCCAGATAAGAACCGACAGAATCAATATGATAGAAGTAAAAAATCCGATAATTATAGCTATAAGTGCAGTGTTTCCCCAGCCATTTTCAGGCATTACTTCAAATATCCAGTTCTCTTCACCTATTGTAAAATCATAAGAAACCGGATTTGTTAAAGTTCCATCTGACTGATAAACAACTTCATATGTGTCACTCCAGGGAGAGGATGTTTTCGAAAGCTTATATTTATAACCAAAATCCGAAAGTGCGTTGATTGAGTCTGAAAAAATATCAGGAACACGCAAAATAACAATCGTAAATCCCCAGAAATATTCCTGTCCATTTTCATCCTTTAAGTAGACCGGATTGCGAACTGCAATTCCATAGCCTCCTTGCTTTAATTCAAAGGGACCTTGTGTGATCAAAGTATGGTTATCCCTCGCATAACAGGAAATTTCTCCACGATCTTTATCATGGAGCAGATCAATCTTGCCCGATTCATTTCCTTCAGCAGGATAAATATCTGTCACAACACCATTTGGGGCGAGCTGTATACTTTCTATAGAGTCGGACATAATATTTTTGGAAATGGTATCAAAATAATTGATCTCTCCATTTTCACTGATCAAGATTTGTTGTAACGTATCAGTGACCTCAATTCCATTAGTAATCTCATTCTTTATACGTTCACCGTAAGCTGTTGCATTTAATTGTGCGGTCGTGCGTTTCTGTTCTTTTTCAGTGGCATCTGTTTTGTATACAATCAAACCAACAAGGCACATGCCCAGTAAAAAAACGATAAGAGACACAAGCGTTTTTTTCTTCAAGTAATTCACCTCTGTTTAAGCATCGTATATTTTCGCAATGTCATATTATAGCACAGAAATCGAAAGATTGAGTGAAAACTGTGAAAAAAACAGGAAAATTGGATGTTAGAAGTGATCAGGCGAGAAAATAGAAAATAACTGTACAGGAGCAATTTACAGAGCCGTCAGGTTTTGTGATTGTATTTGAGTTATAAATAGGATAAAATAATAGCATGAAAACAGGGGAGGTATGCAGATATGGGAAGCTATTTGAATCCGGGTAATTTTTCATTTCGAGGAAGTCTGCGTTCAAAGATTTATATTGATAAAAGTAAATTAATTGCCAGAACAAACGAAGCTCTTTGCACAGAACAAAAGTATATCTGCGTGAGTCGTCCGAGAAGATTTGGTAAATCAATGGCGGCAAATATGTTGGCAGCATATTATGACCGAAGTGAGCATACAAACGAATTGTTTGAAAATCTTAAGATTAGTAAAGACCAGTCTTACAGAGAAAACCTAAACAGGTATGATGTGATTAAAATTAATATGCAGGAATTTTTGAGCATGAGTGAGAGCGTTGAGGATATGTTGAGTATTCTGCAAATGAGATTGATTAAAGATTTAAAAAGTGCTTATCCGGAGGTTGTCAGCAGTGACCGTCTTATATTTGCCATGCAGGATGTTTTTGCAGAGACAAAATGTCAGTTTGTTATATTGATTGACGAATGGGACTGCCTTTTTCGAGAATATAAGCAGGATAAAGAAGTACAGAAAAAATATCTGGACTTTCTCAGAATGTGGCTGAAGAATAAAGAATATGTTGCGCTTGCTTATATGACAGGAATCCTTCCGATTAAGAAATATGGTTCACATTCTGCATTAAATATGTTTTCTGAGTACTCTATGCTTAACCCACGTGAAATGGCAGAGTTTTTCGGATTTACGGAAAAAGAAGTTCAGGAGCTTTGCAGCAAATATGACAGAAGTTTTGAGGAAACAAAAGCATGGTATAATGGATATGAGTTATCTGTTGTGGAAGCACAGAAACTAAAAGTTTATGCGATGTATAATCCAAAATCTGTAGTAGATGCCATGCTCAGTGGGATTTTTGACAATTATTGGAACCAGACAGAGACGTACGAAGCATTAAAGGCATATATATGTATGAATTTTGATGGACTCAAAGACTCTGTTATAAAAATATTGGCAGGTGATCGGGTACAGATCAATACAGGTACGTTTTCAAATGATATGACATCATTTCAAAGCAGAGATGATATATTGACTTTGCTTGTGCATTTAGGATATCTCAGTTATCATTGGCCGGATAAAATAGTCGCAATTCCTAATAAGGAAGTATCTCAGGAATATGTCAATGCTATCAGTACGATGGATTGGAATGAGGTTATTCATTCAGTAGAAGCTTCCAGAAAATTGCTTTAGGATTTATGGAGTATGAATGCGGATGCTGTTGCAGATGGAATAGACCGGGCACATCGAGAAATTTCAATATTACAGTATAATGATGAAAATTCTCTGAGTTGTACGATTAACCTTGCCTTTTATTTTGCAAGGGAATATTACACAATTATAAGAGAATTGCCAACAGGAAAAGGATTTGAGGATATCTGTTTTGTGCCAAGAAAACTTCATGCAGATAAACCGGCAGCGGTAATCGAGTTAAAATGGGACAAAGATGCAGAAGGAGCTATTG
>OHEM01000892.1_pt1 | contig 10788 bp, 4 predicted proteins | sample 1567281 | NCBI WGS metagenome assembly OHEM01 (sample SAMEA3879537, study PRJEB24766) | human gut metagenome | biome: human-associated habitat; feature: feces | place: USA | collected 1985/1987
CGAATAGCTATGGTTTTTTCAGTTTGACGCTTCCGCCGGGGAATATCCGCTTGCATGCTTCTTACATTGGTTATGAGAGCTGTTCCTTTAATTTCACGGAATTGGATAGGGATACCATATTAAATATTGAGTTGCGTCCGAACGCCCGTCTGGAGGAAGTGGTAGTTACGGCCTCGGAGCGGGATCGTTTGTCTGTAAATAACACCTTGATGGGAACGATGGAGTTTAGCCAGAAGACGATCAAGGCGACACCGACCCTGTTTGGTGAGTCCGATATCGTGAAGACCTTGCAACTGACTCCGGGTGTAGCCAGTGGGACAGAGGGACTGGCCGGTTTATATGTTCGTGGCGGCGACCAAGATGGAAATCTGTTTTTGATAGACGGTAATCCGGTTTACCAGATCAATCATGTCGGCGGGCTATTCTCCGCTTTCAATCCGGAGGCGATCCGTAATCTGGACTTTTTCAAGGCGGGTTTCCCTGCGAGATATGGCGGGCGACTCTCGTCTGTGGTAGATGTCCATACCAAAGAGGGCAATATGAAAGAGTACCATGGTAGCGCTACGATCGGGCTGATCTCCGGTAATCTGAGCTTGGAAGGCCCTATCATCAAGGATCGCACGGCTTTTCAGATAGCGCTTAGACGCTCGTGGCTGGATGTACTCTCTGCCCCAGCGATAGCGATAGCAAATAAGGTTCGAAAAGACGGTCATAAAATAAATCTTCGTTATGCTTTTCACGATTTGAATTTAAAGCTTAATCATCGTTTCAGCGATCGCAGCCGGATGTTTTTCAGCTTATATAACGGGAATGATGTATTAAAAGGAGGGGGAACGGATTTCTCAACAGAAGAAGAGCAAGTCCCTTATACGGATGGTACCCATTCATCGCTGCGTTGGGGTAATTTGATGGGAACCTTGGGCTGGACTTATGTCTTCAATAACCGTTTGTTCGGACGGGTTTCCGGGGTCTTTTCACGGTATCGCTCGAATGTACGGAGTTCAAAAGAATATAATTATGGTGTGGAAGGAGAAGATAATTATCTCTCTTCTTCATCGGAAACGAGTAGTTCTACCTCTATCTTGGATATGGGCGTCCGTTCCTCTTTTGATTACACGCCTTCTACGTCGCATGTGATTCGTTTTGGAGGGGATTTCTTGATGCACCGTTTCCGCCCGGAGTATAATGAGGTGAAAGCAGCCGGTTCCGGTATGCTGGAGTTTTCGAATATAGGGAAAATATATACAAATGATCTGCTATGGGCCCGTGAGGCGGCTATCTTTGGAGAGGATGATTGGAATGTCTTACCTAGCTTGCGTTTGAATGCGGGGATTCGGTTTAGCCTGTTCAATGTGGAGCGGAAGGCTTATACCTTATTGGAGCCTCGCGCTTCCTTGAGATGGTTGCTACGTGACGATCTTAGCTTCAAAGCCTCATACGCCCGTATGGGGCAATATATCCATTTATTGGGCAACAGTTATATAAATTTGCCGACGGATGCGTGGATGCCTGTTACCCGTAAGTTGAAACCTTTAATCAGTGATCAAGTCTCCGCTGGTTTCTATTATAATCTGATGCGTTCTTATAGTTTCTCGGTAGAGGGGTATTATAAATGGATGAAGAACCTGTTGGATTATAAAGACGGCTATTCCTTCTTGCCCGGTACGGCGGCTTGGGAGGAAAAAATGGCGGTCGGTAAGGGGCGTTCGTATGGCGTGGAGTTCTTGGCTCGCAAGGAAAGCGGACGTACGACCGGTTGGATAGGATATACGCTTTCATGGTCGGATCGGCGTTTCGATGAGATCGATAACGGGCGACGCTTTCCGGCACGTTACGATAACCGGCATAAGCTGAATATCGTGGTATCGCATAAACTATCGGAAAAGGTGGAGCTGACAGCTGCTTGGACGTATACTTCCGGCAATCGCATGACCTTGTCGTTGGAGAGTTATGAGCAAGCTGGTACGCTTACTATTTCCAACCAATACAAGATGAATAACTGGTGGGAACCATCCGGGGAAGTGGTGGATTTGTATACACGTCGTAATAATTACCAGATGCCGGCTTATCATCGTCTGGATTTGGGACTTAATATTTACCGTCCGAAGGAGAAGGGGCGAATGGGCATCTGGAATATCAGTATTTATAATGTATATAGCCGGATGAATCCGTTTATGGTCTATAAAAGTGATAACTGGGAACGAACGAATAACTTAGTCCCGGGTTCTTCTTCTCCCTATAACGGTAAAACAAAACCTTGTTTTAAGTTGATAGGTATTATGCCTATCATACCTTCCATATCATATACTTATAAATTCTAGGAAGATGAAACAGATAAAGAGTATCTTAATAAATACGATTTGTATAGTAAGCCTGTTTGGTTTGATGTCTTGCATCAAGGAGATCGATCTTGAATCCTTACGGCCGGATCCCACTTTGGTGGTGAACTGTGTCGCTATAACCGGCGAACCCTTAACCGTAAGTGTCTCCCGTACTTGGTTTTTCACGGATGATCATCCGAACGTGACTTTGGATAAAGCCGAGGTGAATTTATTCGTGAATGGCGCTTTTAAAGAGCGTATGAGCTTTCAGGAGGGGGATGAGGCATTTAACACGAAAGGGTATTTTAAGTCTGATTTTATACCGGTGAAAGGGGATCGTATCCGTGTGGAAGCTTCTTATCCGGAATATGGTGTGGCAAGCGCCGAGACAGTCATGCCAGCGCCCGCCCGGGTCTTGAAAGCGGGGGTAACCTATGCCACGGTAGCTGGTTCTTTCGGTTCTCACCAGAATGCGATTTATCAGGTAACGCTCAAAGATAACCCTGCCGAGGAGAATTATTATTTACTTCGTATGGAAGAGGGCATTCCTGTTTTTGATGGAATAGCTAAGGAATATACAGGAGAATATAAATGGTTCTCGGTGAGTCCAAACTATGCGACTGAACCTGTTTTTGGCCAATCGTTGACGGCCTTGGATCAAATCTTTGGCAATGACTGGATGTATGGGTATGATGGAAAGGTCTTTTCTGATGAGTTAATAAACGGGCAAGAATATACCTTGCACTTAACGGATGAGTATTATTATGAACCTTATTATGGATCATACCCGCTAAAAGTAGTCCCGGATTCGATAGGGATGGAAGATCTAAATGAGGAAGATTTCCTTCCGATTCCACCCAAGCACCTACGGGTACACCTATATGCTATCTTGGCGGAATACTATCGATATCTGAAAGTTTTGCAAGATAAAGACACGGATTCAGTTTCGAACCTTTTGATCGATGGCGGTCTGGCCGAACCGATCCGTGTATTTAGCAATATAGACGGTGGTGTCGGTATCCTAGGCAGTTGCCATGTAGGAATGTTTGAGACGGAAATAGCGTCTTCCTCACATTCCAATCTTGAAGCGGCCCGATTTGAAGACGGGATAGACTAGGAACTGTGGTTCCATCTTCCGTCGTACCGGGTTGTATTCATAGTTGATACCGGCTCCCATCCAGAAATTATCAGTAACCTTGAACTCCATTGAGCCGCCCACTTGGGTATGATAGAAAAAGGGATTCCTAAGCATATGGGGATTGTTGTACTCGTCGGCGTAATAAGCGTATTGTCCCCATCCTTTCAGTTTCAACCAGTCCGTAGGTTGATATTCCACTTGTACGTTTGCGCCGGCTGTTATTCCGGGACTAGGGTTGAAGGGACTAAAGAAACGACCACCGAATCCTCCGCCATAAAGACTCCAATTGCCGCTGTGCCAAGAAATACCCCCGTTCATGATCGTCATGCCTCCGACTCCCGGCCATGTATATTGAACACCGTTAGCGATAAGATCGAAACTTTCGTTTAGCCGTTTCATATAAGTCTCATTGAAATCCAACGCCATAGGCGATACCTCCCGAAGCATCGGGGTATATACGTTAAAGAACGGCTGATAGGCGGCGGAAGATATCTGCATATCCATCGGACGCTCTTGTAGGGACGTATGGGGAATATCGGGCGTGAACTCCCGCAGTTTAATATCGATATCCCGTGTCCCCGCAGGGGTAAATGTCTTATAAGAGGCTTTCGGGATGTTCAACTCATACGTCTTGTTTTTAGGCAGGACGATGATTTTACCTTCTTTATTTAAAATAAACGAAAAGTCAGACTGTGCCTGAATTCCAACGACACATATCCATGCCATGAATATAAATAATCCTCGTCTCATACACTCTCCTCCTATTTTTGATGTGAAGGTAACTTTTTTTTGAATAAGATGCAACTTTTAGGATACCTATTTCATCCATATAATAGAGAGCATAAGTACTTATGGATGAACAACTGTTAATCGATGGATGTATGCGAGGCGAATCATGGGCTCGTAAGGAATTGTACGAGCAATATGCTCCTGCTATGATGAGTGTTTGCATGCGTTACGTGGGTGACAGGGAGACGGCCCGTGATCTTCTGCAGGACGGGTTCGTGAAGATATTTACGAAGATCCGGTCGTATTCCGGCTCCGGGGCTTTCGGGGGATGGATACGGCGGATCTTTGTCACTACGGCTCTTGAATATCTCCGGTCTTCAGAGAACACGAGGCTAAGTGTAGGCCTGGACGGCTATGACGACAGTTTGGAAGATATCAACTATTCCGTATTGGACCGTTTATCGGCGGATGACTTGTTGGCTTGCGTGGCCCAATTGCCGCCGGGATATCGTACGGTCTTCAACTTATATGCGATAGAGGGATATACGCATAGCGAGATCGCCGAGATGCTGCATGTACAGGAGGCGACTTCCCGTTCCCAGTTTATCCGGGCGAGGAACGCTTTGCAAAAGAGTGTACAATCTTTAATAAGGCATGAAAATGCGGGACGATAAGGATCATAACGAACGGCTGGATGATTTCAGCGGCTATATGCGGCAGCGCTTGGAAGAGCACCGGTTGCCGGTAGATGCTGGCGGCTGGGATGAGGTGGAGGCCCGGATGAACCGAAGAGCGAGATCACGGGGTTGGTTGTGGACGAGAGGCTTGGCCGCCGCCGCAGTGCTGGCCTTGGTTATTTGGCTGCTACCTTCCCCGGAGAAGATGCCATTGGAGGAATTGAGCCCCTTTCAGAAAGAGATATCGGAGAAAGCGGAGGAAATGAATATTCTTCCGGAGCATCCCGTTTTACCTGTAGAGCCTGTAAAGAAACGTATAGCGAAAGTGCTGAAATGGGAAAAAAAGGCTAAGCTTTCCGCTATTGTCGGGGAAAAGGAAACGATCCGGGAGGATGAGAAGTGTGAGACTATCGAGATTATTGAGAAGGATGCGATTGCGGCTATCGTAGAAGAACCGTCTGTGAAGGAGGATGCGTCCGAGGATTCGACGGACATAGTCGTTAAGCGAGGTGACTCTACGGTTCCTCTACCGGAAGGCGAACGGAGTCCCCGACGAAAAGCCTCTTTGAAAAAGAAAGCCAAGAAGAGTAAACGGAACAAGTGGTTATTGGCCGCCGCCGTTGGCTCTAGTGGTTATGTAGATAGCTTTTTAAATACGGATATGAGTTATGGCGATGCTTCTTCTCCGGGAGATATGAATAATTCGGCAGGAAGCCCCGATCCGGATAAGCCGGATAAAGACGATGATGAAAAGGAGAGTGGTAATACGCCTCCCCAAACGGTCTCATTCCGTAATGCCCCGGTATTACGGAGTTCTAAGGTGGATGAGAACTTCTTGGATAATCGTTCGTTCGAATCTTATCCGGACGTTAGCTACTCCCTTCCGATATCATTCGGTTTTACGGTACGGAAGGATTTGAGCCGGCGTATAGCCGTGGAAAGTGGATTGATGTATACGTATTTATCCACTACATTCAAGAGGGGAGGGGATTGCCCGTCAGAGGTGAAATCGTCTTTGCATTATCTGGGTATTCCCTTGAATCTGGTGGTTTATTTATGGAAGAATCAGCGATGGAATGTCTATCTCTCCGGAGGCTTTATGATGGAGAAGGGCTTGCAGGCCGTGTATAGTGGCTATATCGCCGGAAACGGAACGACTATCTCCAAGAGCAAAAAGGAGGATATCCATGGTATGCAATGGTCCGTGAATGCCTCGGTCGGTGCTGCTTATCGTTTTTATGGGGATTGGAGCCTCTATTTCGAGCCTCGCTTCTCCCATTATTTTGACTGTGATCAACCGGCTAGTATCCGTACGGACAAGCCGTTGGGATTTGGGTTGAGCGCAGGTATACGATATGCTTTTTAATGATTAAATCTATTATAATTATGCGGAAACTTTTTTATTGGGCGTTTGCCTTTAGCCTTTGCGTCTTAATGGGATGCAATGATGATGGAGTGCGAGTGGAGGTCGTGCGGTATGCTATCAACGAACCGGTATTCATGTCGATCTCCGAGTTTCGGAATTCAGTGAAGGTGACGGATGAGGTGGTGCCAATCACCAAGCGGGGTAAGATCTGTTTCTATAAGGATTACCTGTATATTTCTTCCCCGGATAAGGGCATCCATATCGTGGATAACAGGAATCCGGCATCTCCCCGGATAGTGGGCTTTGTAGAATTGATCGGTAACGAGGATCTCTCGATCAAGGATGATAAATTGTATGCGGATTCGTATGTGGATCTGGTCTGGTTCGATATCTCCGATCCGGAGAGACCTGAATTGGAAGGTCGTGTGGAGAACGCTTTCCGTTATGCGCTTCCGACCATAGAGAATGGCTATGGGTTCGATTATAATATGTGTTATTCGGAAGAAGCGAGAGCGAAAGGTGTCGTGGTTGGTTGGGAGCCGAAGGAACGGGAGGAAACCATTTACCATTATCCGAGTTATGGCGGTGATCTGATGGCGAACGATGCGGCGCCGGGTACTTCCACGCAGGGCGTGAACGGATCTATGGCTCGTTTTTCTATTTATGGTAAGTACTTATATACGGTAGAACAGAATATCATGTGTGTTTTCGACCTGTCTGGAGACAAGCCTGTCTTGACGACAAACGACATTTGGTTGCAACGTGATGTCGAGACTCTTTTCAACTATAAAGATAAGATGTTCATGGGAACTCCGACCGGCATGTTGATCTATTCGCTGGAAGATCCGTTAGCGCCTAAGTATCGTTCTTCCGTAAGTCATGTCTTTGGTTGTGATCCGGTTGTCGTGGAGGATGACTTAGCGTATGTGACCGTGCATTCCGGAAATACTTGCGGGCAAAATACCAATGAACTGATGCTCATAGATGTAAGTGATGTGGACCAACCGAACCTGCTGGTTACTTATGGCATGAAATGTCCGAAAGGATTAGGTATCGATAACGGTACTTTATTCCTCTGTGACGAAGGGTTAAAGGTCTTCAATGCGAAAGATCCTATGACCTTGCTGGCTAATCAGCTTGTTCATTATGCAGGTATGGAGGGTTACGATGTAATCCCTTTTAGGAATACCTTGATGATGATCGCCGATGATGGCCTTTACCAATACGATTATTCCAATTTACAGGCAATATCTCAGTTAAGTAAATTGCCAATGGGCGAATAGAGTTTAATATTCCTCTTCACTATTTGCTTTGTAAGGCATTTACGGGATTACGAGGTGCCGCTTTATAACTATGCCTGCTTACGGTCAGTAACGTAACCATCAGTACGATACCGCCGAATAGCAGGCTTGTTTCTATGGAATACGTTCACGAAAATTCGCTACTTTTTATGTGTTATTTATACGAGAATGTAAATAAAATGAGCTTCCTACTTTGATGTTATAATATTTATTCTGATCTTGCGGATGTTATTGTGTTTGATAAATTAAAATCTAAAACTATTATTATGAATCTTTTTGACAATATGCACGGACTAAAAGGATGCATTCGTTGTTTGACTTTTAAAAACGTGCTTTTAGCTCATTTTTTATTGGCTTTTTCAGTGGCAGGTAGTGTTTCTGCCGAGGCTTTGCCTACTTCTTATTTAAATGGCATTGAACAACAATCCCGGAAAGTTGCAGGACGTGTTTTGCAAAGAGTTGATAACGAGCCGGTCATTGGTGCTAATATTGTTGTGACAGGTACAACAATCGGTACAATTACAGATGTGGAGGGACGTTTCTCATTGGACAACTTGCCGGCAAATGCCCGTACGCTTACCGTATCTTTTGTTGGCATGACTTCGCAAACGCTTCCGATCAAATCAGAGATGATGATACTTCTGGAGGATGATTCGGAAACATTGGATGAGGTGATGGTCGTGGCTTATGGTACGGCTAAGAAAAGTACGTTTACTGGATCTGCCAGTTTGCTGAAGTCAGAGAAGATAGAGGCTCGTCCTGTTACATCGGCAACTTCAGCCTTACTAGGATCTACGCCGGGTGTGCAAGTAGCCTCAGCCAGTGGTCAGCCCGGTTCAGATTCGGATATCTATATTCGCGGATTGGGCTCTATTTCTGCGACGAATACCCCTTTGATTATACTTAACGGTATGCCCTACGATCAGAGTATCAGTAGTATCAATCCCAGTGATATAGAGAGTATGTCTGTCTTGAAAGATGCTTCATCTGCGGCTCTGTACGGCGCACGAGGTGGTAATGGTGTTATCCTGATAACCACCAAGACGGGTAGTAAGGATCGTATGTCGGTGAATGTGAAAATCAACCAAGGATTCACGAATCGGCAAAGTCAGGATTATGAACGATTGGGCGTGAATGATTATTTGAAAGTATATTGGGAGAGCGCACGCAACCAGTTGATAAGTGGTGGTGCGTCACCAGAGCAAGCGGGAATGGCAGCCGCTCAAAACTTGATTTCGGGAACGCTGGGCTTCAATCCGTTTAACGTGCCGGACGATCAGGTCGTGGATGCGAACGGTGTGCTTAACCCGAACGCTACGTTCATGTGGGCGGATGATACCGATTGGGAAGACGCTATCCAGCGCACGGGCAGCCGTACGGATATAGGCGTGAGCGTGAGCGGAGGTAATAATAAGTCGGATTATTATCTTTCCGCCGGTTATCTGACGGAAGGTGGTTATATCATCGGATCGAAGTTTGACCGATATACCTTGAATACGAATGTTAACTCGCAGATCACCTCGTTCTTGAAGATTGGCGGTACGCTCTCCGGGAATATCAGCAAGGCGGAAGGGCAGCAGTCGCAAGCTTCGGGAAATAACAACAACCCTTTCCGATTCACTCGCTATATCGGACCGATCTATCCGATCCATGTACACGATCCTCGTACCAAAGAATATGTGCTGGATGCCAATGGTAATAAAGTGTACGACTTCGGTCAGGCCTATACGATCGAGGAGGGTGTGGAAGCGCCTTCGCGTGCGTATATCTCTGGTAATAACCCGGCTATTGAGTTGCAAAATATCAGCAACGGATACAAGCGGAATCAATTGAACGCGAAATTGTATGCGGAGATCCGTTTCTTGAATGATTTCAAGTTTACGGTGAACGGAGCCGTGGGAACAAGCTCTCGTTTAGGGCATTCGGCCAGTATCTATTATCCGGAGAAGACTGAGGTGGGGTCAAGCACGAAGACCGTTTCGTTTGAGACAACTTGGACGTTCAACCAATTGCTCTCCTATACAAAGAATTTCGGCAATCACCATGTCGATGTCTTATTAGGACATGAGAGTTATGATTATGAGTACAATTACCTGAAAGGCTCCATGCAAAACCAGACCATCCATAATGGCAACTTTGAGTTCAGCAATTATTCGGTGCCGGACGAGCAAGACTCTTATACGAATACCTACAAGACGGAGGGATTCCTTGCCCGTGCGAACTATGACTATAACAGCCGTTATTTCCTTTCTGCATCCGTGCGCCGCGACGGATCCTCCCGCTTTTACAAGGATTCCCGTTGGGGTACATTCTTCTCGGTAGGAGCTGGTTGGCGTATTGACGAGGAGCGTTTCATGGAAGATCTTGATTTCATCGATTTGCTGAAGTTGCGTGTCGCTTACGGTGAGGTGGGTAATGATGCCATCGGTAGCTACTATGCGTGGCAAGCGGCTTACGAGCAGGCCATGAACGGATTGGAGGCCGGTTATATCCAGCAACGTGTCGTTCGTAATAAGGATTTGCAATGGGAGGTGTCTCGCAATGGCGATGTGGCGTTAGAGTTTGAGTTGTTTAAAAGCCGTTTGTCGGGTAGTGTAGAGTATTTCGATCGCCGTTCCAGCAACTTATTGTTCTCGATCCCGCAAGCACCGGATACGGGTACTACCAGCGCATATAAGAATGCAGGTACGATGTACAATCGAGGTGTGGAAGTTGATTTGAACGGAAGAATCATCCAGACGAAGGATTGGACGTGGTCTGTGGGAATTAACGCTACATGGTTGAAAAATCGGATTACCTCTTTGCCGGTAGAACCTTATAACAGCGGAGTACATCGGGTGGAAGAGGGACATTCGCGCTATGAGTTTTATCTTCGCCAGTGGGCGGGAGTAGATCCTGCTACCGGAAACTCTATCTATGTGCCGGATCCGGAACTGACGGTGGAGTCTGTCGACCTGGTAGAGGTGGATGGAAAAACATATACGACTAACGTGAATGAGGCCATTTATGATTGGGCCGGAGAATCTACACCGAAGGTATCGGGAGGTCTTAATACGAACGTATCTTGGAAGAATCTTTCTTTAAGCCTGTTGTTTAACTTCCAGCTAGGTGGCAAGATGTATGATGTAGGATATTCTGATTTGATGACACAGCCTTCAGGATCCGCATCCTTGACTTCCAACAAGCATGTGGATATCTTGAATCGTTGGCAGAAACCGGGCGATGTCACGAATGTGCCTCGCATCGAGGATTTCGC
>OHEM01000899.1_pt1 | contig 10730 bp, 9 predicted proteins | sample 1567281 | NCBI WGS metagenome assembly OHEM01 (sample SAMEA3879537, study PRJEB24766) | human gut metagenome | biome: human-associated habitat; feature: feces | place: USA | collected 1985/1987
CGTGAGCGTTGCGAGCGTCCGAAGGACGCAAGAAACGCGGCTCTTTCCAAAACCAGGGGTTTTTCAACGGTCTGAGCCCGCGAAGGCGGGCTGATCGGGCAGGGATACAAGCCCTAGCGCGCCGCGTCCGGGGGACAAAGACCGCATCCGGCGCAGCCGCCCCCGCAGCGGTCCAGGCGCACGTCGGCGGCAGCGAGGCCCATGACGGCCCGACCGCCCTGGCGGCCTTCCTCACAAAAGCCGTAGCGCGCGAAAAACGCAACGGCCTCTTCAGGTGTCTCCAGACGGAGAAAATGCGCGCCGTGGCTGAGCGCCTTGAACAAAAGCAGGCGCACCAGCAGATCGCCGTAGCCCATGCCGCGGAAATCGGACAGCACGCCGACATCGCCCAGCCAAAAGGCCCCGTCCCGCCACCACAGGCGGGCGGTGCCCACGGGCTCCTCCCCGGCATAAACCGTTACCTGCTGCGCCCAGTCGTCCAATGCGTCGCGGCCGCGGCCAAATACCGCACGCCGGATGGCGAGGGGCTGGGAAACATCACTGCCCGTGGGAAACCACTTACCCTGTATCATGCGGAGTACCTCCCGAAAGGATGATAGCATGGAACATGAAAAAATCGAACGCATTAACGAGCTTACGTGCCTGAGCCGCGAGCGGGAACTGACGCACGAGGAGCTTGTCGAGCGCGAGGCCCTGCGCCGCGAGTACCTCGATGGTTTCCGGCAGAACGCGCGGGCCGTACTGGAAAGCGTGCGTCTGAAAAGGCCGGATGGCACGTTGGAGCCGCTGAAAAAGAAAGAGGACAAGCATTGACCGCCTGCCCCAACACTCTGATTTTATCAAAATAGTTTACAAAAATCAACCATAAAATTTTCGCAAAAAGCCTTGTTTCTCCGAAGCCTTTGGGTTATAATAAAACCGAACCAAGAGGAATCAGGAAAAGGAAATGCCACTCCCATCGCGGCAATCCGGCGTTCCGCCGCAGGCTGTGATGACACGGCGTTGGAAATGACCCGGAGCGGCGATGAAATTCAGGCAGAGAAAGTGGGGCGATACCGTTGTACTGCGACGATCAGCCGTTGGGCGGCGTAGCCGCCGAAGACGAAACCAGGGATCTCATCGAGGGTGTCGATGAGGATGGAAACAATGTATTGCTGGAAGTCGTGCGCTATTTCTTCTACAACGGTGAAGAATACGTTGTACTGGGCGAAGCCCATGATGGCGAATGCGACTGTGAATGCGAGCATTGTGACCACCACGAGGAAGAGGAAGCCGTCAATCTCTATATCATGAAGGTTGTCGAATCGGAAGAGGACGGCGAGGAAATCGAGGAATTCCTTCCCGTGGAAGACGAAGACCTGCTCGAGAAACTTATCGAAGTGGTTCAAGCGGATTTTGAAGCTGACGAAGAACTGGACGACGAGTAATACCACCGTATGGGTGGTTTCCTGTACGTGATTTTTTCACCGGATCGGATTTTCCTACCAGCGGTCGTAAGGCCGTAGATATAGACGGTTGGTTTTTCGGATCGAGCAGGCAGGAAAAGTGCATATACCAGGTAACAAAATTTCCCGGACGGCAAGGACCGTCCGGGTTTTCTGTACTGAGGGAGCGACGGGTCACTTCCCTGCCAGCTCCGACGCGATCTGCGCACCCAGGCGCGCGTTGTTGTAGACCAGCTGGATATTGGCCTTCAGGCTGTCGCCCCCGGTGAGCTTCTGAATCTTGTCAAGCAGGAAGGGCGTGGTATCCTTGCCGTGAATGCCCAGCGACTTGGCCTCGGCAATGGCGGCGTCGATATTGCGATTGATATAATCCAGGTCCATGGCATATTCGTCAGGGATGGGGTTGGTCACCAGCATGCCGCCCGCCAGTCCCATGTCCAGCTTGACGGCAAAGGCGTCCGCAATCTCCTTGGGGGTGTCCAGTCGGTAGTCCACCTGGAATCCGGAATGCGTGGTATAGAAGGCGGGCAGTTCCTTGGTGCGGTAGCCGATGACGGGGACGCCCTTGGTTTCCAGGTATTCCAGCGTCAGGCCCAGGTCCAGAATGCTCTTGGCCCCCGCGCATACCACCAGCACCTGGGTCTGCGCCAGCTCCTCCAGGTCGGCGGAGATGTCCATGGTGGTTTCCGCACCGCGATGAACGCCGCCTACGCCGCCCGTGGCAAAGACGCGAATGCCCGCCAGTGCGGCGCCGATCATGGTGGTGGTCACGGTGGTGGCGCCATCCTCGCCGCGGGAGAGCAGGACCGGCAGGTCACGGCGACTGGCCTTGGCCACCGCCAGGCCCTTTTTGCCCAGATGCTCGATTTGTTCATGGGTGCAGCCCACGGTGATCTTGCCTTGAATGATGGCAATCGTCGCGGGTACCGCGCCGTTTTCACGCACGATCCTCTCCACGTTCAGGGCAGTTTCCACATTCTGCGGGTAGGGCATGCCATGTGAAATGATGGTGGATTCCAGCGCAACGACCGGCTTGCCCGCGTCGATGGCGGCCTTCACTTCTGGCGATACGTTGAGATACTTTTCAAGGTTCATGCTTGGTTCCTCCTTATGCGTTCTGCACAATGCCTGCAATGGCATCAGGGGTGATGAGGGGACTTACGGCGCTGTCCGAGCGGGCGCAGATCGCAGAGGCGGCCAGTCCATGCAGCGCCATTTCGCGCAGCGAACAGCCCTCCTGCCACGCGCAGGCGGCGGCGGCAAGAAATGCGTCACCGCAGCCGGTGGTGTTGATGACCGGACTGGGGAAGCACGGCAGAATACCGCGCTCGCGCCCATCGTCGAAATAGACGCCCCCGGCACCCAGCGAGATGAACACATTCTCCAGCCCCAGGTCAAAGAAAGCCTTTGCGGCGCGGGGAAGGTCGTCGTTGTTACGGATGTCCACGCCAGTCAGCAGGCTGGCTTCGGGCCGGTTGGGCTTCATGGCCGTCAGGCGTGCGAGAATGGGACGCAGGCGGCCCGCCTTTTTCACCGAGACCGGGTCGGCAAACAGGGGCGGTTTCAGGTTTTCAGCCAGAAAGGACAGGCTTTCGGGCGGCAGATTGGCATCCAGCACCACCAGCGCCGCCCGGTTGAGCGCCTCCAGCTGCGTGGACAGATAGGCAGGGGTCAGCGCGTCGTAGATGGCCATGTCGCTCACTGCGCCAACGATCTCACCATTGGCGTCGTTGAGGCACAGATAGGTGGAAGTACGCGCGTTGGGTACGGTCAGGCTGTGGCTCAGATCGATGCCCAGTTCGCGGCAGCTGTGCTGAATCTGCTGGGCATGGGCATCCTCGCCCATGGCGGTCACCATCAGCACCCGTTTGCCAAGGCGGGACAGGTTTTCCGCGATGTTGCGGCCCACGCCGCCCAGTGTGACGGTCACGCGGCCGGGATTGCTGTCCGCCGGTACCAGTGCGCTGTCCGGCGTGCCGCCGATATCCACGTTCACCGCGCCTACCACTGCCACATAGGCGCCCTCGCCCAGCAGGTAACCGCGCCCGCGGATCAGCCCCTTGCGCATCAGGTTGGAGATATGCACCGCCACCGAGGAGCGCGTAATGCCCGCCCGCTGCGCCAGTTCCTGCTGGGAGATCAGAGGATTATCGCGAATCCATGCCAGGATTTCCTGTTCGCGTCTGGTCATGTGGCACCTCGATTACTAAGCATATATTTAATATACACAACAAATGCTTATCTGTCAATGCGATATTGGAACAAATCAAAGCAAAGGATACTCCTTTTTCAGGCTTCTCGACAGCAAAGGATGAGCTTTCTTTTTGAACAAACACAGTTGCGCTTTTGAAAAATGCCCTCTCAAGGTGCTTGTTCATTCCGGCTTTCCTGCTGCTTCGGATGAAAGGACTCACCTTTGCAGACGCAGGGCACAGACCGGACGAGGCAGGGGAAGGCGCAGGGCTTTTGTCTGGCCTTCAGCGGGGGCGTGCTGAGGTCAATAACAGGCTGGCCCGGGTCATCGGCACCCTGCCATGGGGGAACCAGCAGCATCAATGAGACCAGGGCGGGCGGCGTCGGCGCTTCTTGAGATGGAACGTATCAAGCAGGGCAAAGCAGAAAAAAGGCGCGGCGGTCCATGGTGAGACAAATCAAAAATTTATACTAATTATACAAATTAAAATTATGATATTTTATCTGGTATACTAGTGGACACATCAAAGAATTGATGTTAGAATTCTGATAAAAGAAAGGGTATGCCCAATATGTTCAAGGAGGGAGAAACTGCCATGAAAATGACCTTTCGCTGGTATGGCAGTCAGGCTGACCCCATCCCACTGAAGTACATTAAGCAGATCCCCGGCATGACGGGCCTGATGGGGCTTTTGGACCGGCCTGCCGGCGTGGTGTGGGAGAGGGAGGATATCAAGGCGCTGGTGGACGAGGTCCATGCGGCTGGGCTTGAGCTGGAAGTCATCGAAAGCGTGAACGTTCACGAGGACATCAAGACCGGTCTGCCCACGCGTGATGAGTACATCCAACACTATATCGATACGATCCGCAACCTGGCCCGCTATGGCATCAAGGTGATTGTGTACAACTTCATGCCGGTCTTCGATTGGCTGCGTACCGATCTGGCGAGGGTAATACCGGAGGATGGCTCCAACAGCCTGTACTTTGATGAAAAGGACCTGGGGGAAATGGGCCCTCTGGAAATTGTGCGCAGAACCGCCGCGGGCAGCCGTGGATTTACTTTGCCCGGCTGGGAGCCGGAGCGTCTGGCACTGCTGGAGACCACGCTGAAGCAGTACGAGGGCATGACGCCCGACACCCTGCGCGAGCACTTCAAGTACTTCCTGGATGCGGTGATTCCCGTGTGCGAGGAGGTGGGCGTGCGTATGGCCTGCCACCCGGACGATCCCGCCTGGCCCATCTTCGGCCTGCCGCGCATCGCCCACAGCCAGGAGGACTTTGACAAGATTCTCAAGCTGCATGACAGCCCGGCCAACACCGTGTGCCTGTGCACCGGCTCGCTGGGTTCCAACCCCGAAAACGACGTGCCGGCAATCATCCGTCATTTTGGAAAGATGAACCGGATCGGCGCCATGCACGTGCGCAACGTGAAGTACCTTGGATATCATCACTTCCGTGAGGCGGCGCACCTGTCCTCGGCCGGTGATCTGGACATGTACGCCATCATGAAGGCCATTTACGACACCTGTCCGGATACCTATGTGCGCCCCGACCATGGACGCATGATCTGGGATGAGCAGGGTCGCCCCGGCTATGGCCTGTATGACCGCGCGCTGGGCGCAACCTATCTCAACGGCCTGTGGGAGGCCATCGAAAAGCAGTAATCCGCGGCGCGCTGCCCGTTCCCGTGCGGGCGGCGGGCCGTGCCATACTGCCAAAGGAGGTTCCGATTCACCATGAAACTTACGTATCAGGGCATCCGTGAAGCGCAGGCATGGCGCCAGGCCGGCATTGCGCTTCCCGGCTTCGACTGGCCGGCCATGTGCATGCATACCACCGATGAGCCCGTTTGGGTGCACTTTGGCGCGGGGAATATCTTTCGCGGCTTCATCGCCGGGCTGCAGCAGCGGCTTTTGAACAAGGGTCTGCAACGGAGCGGCATCGTGGCGGCGGAGACCTTTGACTACGATATCATCGACCGGATCTATGTGCCGCATGATTCCATGACGCTGATGGTCAGCCTCAAGCCGGACGGCGAAACGGAGAAGGAGGTCATCGCCTCCATTGCCAACGGGCTGAAGGCCGATTGCACAAATGCGAGGGAATGGAAGGCTTTGAAAGCCATTTTTAAAAATCCGTCCCTTCAGATGGCCAGCTTCACCATTACCGAAAAAGGCTACGGACTGCGGGACATGAAGGGCCAGCTGCTGCCCGTGGTAGTCGAGGATTTGAAAAACGGTCCGGAGCAGGCGCGGCACGCCATGAGTGTGGTGGCCGCCATGATGCTGGCACGATTCCGGGCAGGAGCGCGGCCCATGGCCCTGGTCAGCATGGACAACTGCAGCCATAACGGCGAAAAGCTGCGCCAGAGCGTTTTGGAAATTGCCCGCGGCTGGCGGGATAACGGGCTGGTGCCCTCTGCTTACGTGGACTGGATGTCCGATGAGGAGAACGTAAGTTTTCCCTGGAGCATGATCGACAAGATCACCCCGCGGCCCTCCGAAGCGATTGAGAAGCAGCTGGAGGCGCTGGGCGTGGAGGGCATGACCCCCATCATCACCGGCCGCCGCACCTACATCGCGCCTTTCGTCAACGCCGAGGTGCCGCAGTATCTGGTGGTGGAGGACCGCTTCCCCAACGGCCGGCCTCCGCTGGAGCAGGCCGGTGTATACATGACCGACCGCGATACTGTCAACAGGACCGAGCGCATGAAGGTGACCACCTGTCTCAATCCCCTGCACACGGCGCTGGCGGTGTACGGCTGCCTGCTGGGCTATGAGAGCATTGCCGCCGAAATGGGAGACAAGGAGCTGGTGGAGCTGGTCAAGCGCATCGGCTACACCGAGGGCCTGCCTGTCGTGACCGATCCGGGCATCCTCAGCCCCCGTGCGTTCATCGATGAGGTCGTGACCCAGCGCCTGCCCAATCCCTTTATCCCGGATACCCCGCAGCGCATCGCCACGGATACCAGCCAGAAGATCCCCGTGCGCTTTGGCGAGACGCTCAAGAGCTACATGGCCTCGCCCACGCTGGATCCTGCCTCGCTCACGGCCATACCGCTGGCGTTGGCCGGATGGCTGCGATATCTGCTCGGCGTGGACGATGAGGGGCACGACATGGCCGTCAGCCCCGATCCCATGCTTGGACAGCTGCAGCAGGCGCTGACCGGTGTGAAGCTGGGGCAGCCTCAGAGTGTGCATGGCGCGATCCGGCCCATTCTGGAGAACAAGGTCCTCTTTGGCGTCAACCTGTATGAAGCGGGCCTGGCGGAGAAGGTGGAGAGAATGCTCTCCGAAATGCTGACTGGTCCGGGCGCAGTGCGCGCGACGCTGAAAAGGGAACTGCAATAAGGAGGGACAGGCGTGAGGCTGTTGGCGCGGCGTATGCGCGAAACAGGGCGGGAATATGCTTTGCGCAATCTGAAGGACAACATTATCCATCTGGAGCTGAAACCCGGCAGCATGGTCAGCGAAAACGAGCTGGCCGCACAGATGGGCCTGTCACGCACCCCTGTCAGGGAAGCGCTGATGGAGCTGTCGAAAGTGCGGCTGGTGGATGTCTATCCTCAGCGCGGCAGCGCCGTCGCCCTGATCGACTATGATCTCGTGGAAGAGGCTCGCTTTATGCGCGATGTGCTGGAGGGCGCGGTGGTGGAGCTGGATTGCGATATGCTCACTGAAGACGCGCTTGCCAGGCTGAGAGAGAATATTGCGCTTCAGCGGCACCACCTGGCCGACGGGGCCATGGAACGGCTCTGGTCGTTGGACAATGCGTTTCACAGCCTTCTGTTTCAAATCGCGCGTAAGGAGCAGACCTATCAGATGATGACCGGATTCACCGCGCACTTTGACCGGGTCAGAAATATGTCGCTGGTCACGGTGAAAAACAGCAAGATCGTGGATGACCACGCGCTGATCGTGGATGCCCTGGCTGCGAGGGACAAGGCCGCGGTGCGCCACTTGATGGCGCACCATCTCAGCCGCTATAAGGTGGACGAAGCGGCGTTGCGCGCCCACTATCCCGCGGAGTATTTCAAGCAGGCAAAATAAGGGGCTTTGGCGGCACCACCGGCGCCGTGGAGGTCGGCCTGTTCAGGGGCACCAACCATGCCTGGCCGCTGGTTCATCAGGCGACGTCCTTCCTGCACTTTTTTTGTCTTCCCCTTGACAGCCCGGACAAAGCCTGTTATCATTCCGCACATGGCGATGACGGGAAGAGTAGCTTGCCCGCAAGACCTTCGCAGAGAGCCGCCGGGGCTGGAAAGGCGGCAGGGTCGGGAAAGCGAAGAACATCCCCGAGCATCCGTCCCAAAGGGCAGGAAGCCTCAGTAGGCACGGACGGGCGCGCCCGGTACAGCGCGGGGGGATCAATGGCGTTCCCTTTTGTGAGCGGGACATGTTCTGTCCAACGCGGGTGGTACCGCGGAAGGCTTTGGCCTTTCGCCCCGGAGATGCCGGGGCGGGGGGCTTTTTTCATACCCGGCGACAAGGGAGGTTGCAGCTTTATGGAAAGAACGCATTACTGCGGAACCCTGCGCCGCACGCACATCGGCCTGCAGGCTACGGTGTGCGGCTGGGTGCTGACCTGCCGCGACATGGGCGGCGTCATCTTCGTGGATGTGCGCGACCGCGAGGGCGTGGTGCAGACGGTCTTTGACCAGGCCGTGGCGGATCCCGCCAGCTTTGCGCTGGCCGAACGGCTCAAAAACCAGAGCGTGGTGCAGATCACCGGCGAGGTGCGCCTGCGCGACGAAAGCACCTATAACCCCGCCCTGCCCACCGGTGAGGTGGAACTGGCCGTCAGCCATATGGAGGTGCTCTCCACGGCGGATACGCTGCCCTTTTCCCTGACCGACGAGGAGCCTGTGCGCGAAGAGGTGCGGCTCAAATACCGCTATCTGGACCTGCGCCGCCCGCAGATGTACCGAAACCTGCTCTTTCGCCACACGTTGCTGAGCGAGGTGCAGCGCCTTCTCAACGATCAGGGCTTTTTGCAGGTGGAAACGCCCATCCTGTGCAAATCCACTCCGGAGGGCGCACGCGACTATCTGGTACCCAGCCGTGTGCACCCCGGCACATTCTATGCCCTGCCCCAGAGCCCGCAGATCTACAAGCAGCTTCTGATGGTGTCGGGCATCGACAAATACTATCAGGTGGCCCGCTGCTTCCGCGACGAGGATCTGCGCGCCGACCGCCAGCCCGAGTTTACCCAGGTGGACATGGAGCGAAGCTTCGTGGACCAGGAGGATATGCTCGCGTTTCTCACGGATCTGTTCACCCGGCTGTTTGAGCGGGTGATGGGCCGCCCCGTGCCGCATCCCTTCCGGCGGCTCACCTGGCTGGAGGCCATGGACCGCTATGGCAGCGACAAGCCGGATCTGCGCTTCGACCTGCCCATCGTGGATGTGAGCGACATCGCGGGCCGCGCGTCGTTTTCCGTCTTTACGGAAGCGCTGAAAGGCGGCGGAGTGGTGCGAGCCATCAATGTCAAGGGCGCGGGCGCGGTCTTTACCCGCTCCACCATTGAGCTGCTCACCCGCCAGGCCGTTCGCCTCGGCGCCAAGGGCATGGCCTGGATTCTCTACCGCGAAAATGGGGAGATCAACTCCATTCTGCCCAAGTATTTTGAACCAGAGGTGTGGCGGGATCTGGAAATGCGCATGGACGCACGGCCCGGCGACTTCATCCTCTTCTGCGCCGACGGGCTGGAGGTGGTGCGGCGCGTGCTGGGCGGCCTGCGCCTGAAATGCGCGGACCTGCTGGGACTGACCGACCCTGGCGATTTCCAGTTCGCGCTGGTGACGGATTTTCCCATGTTTGAATACAAAAAGGACGAAAAGCGCTATGCCGCCATGCACCACCCCTTCACCATGCCGTTTCTGGAGGATGTGGAGCTGATGCAGGATGACAAGACCAAACCACAGGTGCGGTCGCAGGCCTATGATGTGGTTCTCAACGGCGTGGAGCTGGGCAGCGGCAGCGTGCGCATCCACCGCGCGGATATCCAGCAAAAGGTGTTTCGCGCCCTGGGCTTTGACAAGGAGGAAGCGCGCGAACGCTTCGGATTTTTGCTGGACGCTTTCCGCTTTGGCACGCCTCCGCACGCGGGGTTTGCCTTCGGCGTGGATCGGCTGTGCATGCTGCTGCTGGGCGTGCCTTCGCTGCGCGAGGTCATCGCCTTCCCCAAGACCAAGGATGCGCGCTGCCCGCTCACCGGCGCGCCGGACTACGTGGACGCCTCGCAGCTGGAGGCGCTCAAGCTGGGCGTGTCTGTGGCCGAGACAGGCAGAGAGGAACACGTCCGCACGCTCCGGCGGGAGGCGGTGGAGAATGCGGCCCTTCTGTCCATGCTCACCCTCTCGCCTGGCGAGGAGGAACGCATGAGCCGGGAATTTGCCGCCATCGTGGACTTTGCGGGCGAGCTGGCCGGGCTGCAGCGCGAGGCGCCCCCGCGGCCGCGCACCGTGCCCGAAACGCAGTTCCTGCGGCCCGACGAGCCCGGCGAGAGCCTGCCCATCGATGAGGTGCTCATGAACGCATCCACCGTAGCCGGCCGCCTGATCACCGTGCCCAAGACCTTTGACTGAAAGGGAGGCGCTTTGTCCTATGAAGCCCATACCGGCGCTTTGCCAAAAGACCATGACGGAGCTGTGCGCCCTGCTGGACGGCGGGCAGATCACCTCCGTGGAAATCGTTCAGGCGTACCTTCGCGCCATTGACGCGCGTGACGGTGAGGTGCACGCCTATCTGGAAACCTATCCCGACGATGCCCTGCGCGAGGCCGCGGAGTCCGACCGGCGGCGCGCGCAGGGACGGAGGCTGTCGCCGCTGGATGGCGTGCCCATCGCCGTGAAGGACAATCTGGTCATGCGCGGGCGCGTGTGCTCCTGTGCAAGCCGCATGCTGGAATCCTTCCGCTCGCCCTATGACGCGACGGTGATTCAAAAGCTGCATGCAGCCGGCATGCCCATCCTGGGCCGCCTCAACATGGACGAGTTCGCCATGGGCGGCAGCACCGAAAACAGCGCATTCGGCGTTACGCGTAACCCGTGGAAGCTGGACTGCGTTCCGGGCGGCTCGTCGGGCGGCTCGG
>OHEM01000901.1_pt1 | contig 10727 bp, 3 predicted proteins | sample 1567281 | NCBI WGS metagenome assembly OHEM01 (sample SAMEA3879537, study PRJEB24766) | human gut metagenome | biome: human-associated habitat; feature: feces | place: USA | collected 1985/1987
GCCTTCAGCGTAACTGCACCGTCTTTCGTGTAGGAGCTTACCTTCAGAAGCTTACTGTTGCCTGAAACCACAGATGCTACATAGTCCCCACTCTCCATGCCGGAAATCTGGAACGCTTTTGTGGTCTGTTTTATTTTCATTTTCAGACTGGAAGCTGTAAGTGTCATTTTGGAAGTCAGCGGATTTCCATTATCTCTTTCTTCTGTGGTCTGGCAAACCTGGCAGATTCTCTTCTCTTTCTGAGCTGCAAATACAGTAGCATCTGCTGTCTTTTCCCATTCTCCCCAGGAGTGTTCTGTCTTCGCGATTGTTTCACCGCAGCTTAATCTGGTTCCGCAGGTCTTGCAATAAGTATCTCCTGTATAACCTTCACTTGCACAGGTTGCAGCTTTTTTCCCTCTGACCTCTGTTTCCCCATGTCCCTTCGCTGGCAGCTTCTCGGTTCTGGTCTGCCCACAATTCACACAGGCAAAGGTTCTGATGCCTTCCTCAGTACAGGTAGCTTCCTTTGTCACTTTTCCGTTATCCCAGCTGTGGGCATCTGGATTCACCGGCAAAACCTCAGTTCTGGTAATATGGCAATCCGTACACTCATAGCTGATAATTCCAGTGGAAGTACAAGTTGGTGCTATGACTACAGTTCCGTTATCCCAGCTGTGCTCTACTGGCGGTTTTGACAACGATACCATACCGATATTCACTTCGGTTCGAAGAGGCGGAACGGTCATCCAGTCACTCCATGTAGTTTCATATCCCTCTTTCTCGTATTTTACTCTCCACCAGCCTTCTGGAACATCCCATGTATATTTTCCATCTGCATTCGTCTGAAGAGGATTGTACTGATTATATTCCCCTGCATTCCATTTCGTTCCATACTCGGATGGGGACGGCGTTTTATTCCAGAAATCATCTGACTCATCATATGGGATCCAGTAAGCTGTTACGGTAACATCCTCAATTCTCTCTCCTGTGGAAAGATCAAACACATAGCCGCTTGGATCTACTACAAAACGAAGCTTGAATTTTTCCCCTTTAATATCTGCTTTTCTGATATCCCAGAATAATGAGGAAGCTGCTGTAATCGTTCCCAATATGGCAGTCAGCGCAATTACCGGGCCTGCGCCCATCGCCCCTCCTGCTACGACCAGTGGAATCATCGCTGTCATGATCATAAACATTTTCTGGTCACTCTCTAGATTATCCACAGCTTTCAATTTCTCCTTTAATTCCTGGTCAGAATAGTGACCGCCGGAAGCCAGTACATCTTTTCTCAGCTCATCCATGTCTTTCTCAATCTGATAGTTCTGATATAACATGGACGCTCCCTTATTTATTGTTGACAGGTGGGAGGAAATCTGGGAAAGTGTCCAGTACTGATCCAGAGTCCCGGCATTTTCAGTAGCAGTGTCCAGCATAAATCCAATGTATTTATTTCCGGTAACATCCTTTACCAGCATATACCAGGTGCCTTTGTCGGAATAATCCAGGTTGCAGATATACTTGCTGTCATCGTACCCCGGGATCAGATAGCCCATATCTTTATTGGCTTCGTCGATCAATCCCTTCCATGTTCCCATACTGGAACCGTTGCTCTCGTCAAACACGCTGATGGTGACATCCAGTCCTACATCTTTCAGATCCTCCCCGAATTTACTGAGATCAATGGTTGCGTCATAATCGGTTGCTGTATTTTTCCTTACCGTAATATCCTTTTCTGCACCTTCCGGAAGTCCTTTCTGCAGAGCCTCCCAGTCAAAATCCTGTCCCATTTTTACTTCTGGAACTGTTTTGTTATATTCATAGCTAATCACGCCAGGAACATAGTTGTGATCGGATTCATCGAAATATCCGTCTGTCACAAACGCATTTTTTTCTGGATCATAGGTTGCTTCCAGATATTTCGTCTGGTTGTTTCTGGTACTTGTAACATACAGAGTCTTTATCTGTTCCGGATTTTCAAAGGTAAGCTCATAGTCAAATTTGCTTTTCGGAAGGTAATACACCAAAGGTGTTACTCCGTCTGTCTTTGTCAGATCGTAGGATTTTATTTTGTCATGCTCATTATAGTACATTTTGAAGGACTCGATTGAGGGTTCTCCTTCATTATAGGTAACTGCGGCAGTTCTTGTTTCTGTTGTACCATCTGCCTGTGTGCAGAGTGCTTTGATCTTATATGTCTCATAGTTGGAAGGATTTTCCAGTGTAAGGACGGCAGACCATAAACCTGCCTTTGATACCTGGACTGTCTGCTGTTCTTTCTCATCCACAAGCAGGGTAACAGTTCCACCGGCATTTGCCATACCGGAAACATTTACGGTTGGCTTTGATACAACATCTGGTGCATCTATGGTGAACAGATTAATGCTTTCATTTAATACACCAATGATTTCCTGGCTGGAGTTTCTATTCTTTTTGTAGTTCAAAATAGCGTAGCTGCGTGCTGCCGACTGACTCTGTGCTTTGATACTGAAACGGATAATTCCAGAGGTACCGCTCACAGGAATGGTCAGTGTCCTGTCCTTTAAATTATAGTTCTGGCATAACTCCCCATCCACCTTTAATGTGGATTCGTCAAGCTCTCCGTTGGAAGGAAGAACCAGCTTCACATTCAGGTCGCTTACTGCGGATTTCCATGTGTCTTTTATGTTATAGCGTACTGTCATGGCCACATATCCATTGGCTGTGGCACTTCCGAAGTCTCCGTAATAGCTGGTGCCTGAACGATCCAGGACGGTTTCGGCGCTGTCCGTATAAGTTCCAATTTGCTCAAATGGAATATTATTTTCAATGGCATATATGGTTGCCATAGAATAATAACTGCAATGTATCGTCAGCTGTGGGCAGTTTTCGAATACAGCTTTCCTGATATCAGTAGTGGAATCTGGAATGTAAATATCCTTTAAACCTGCGCAGTCGGCAAATGCATAATCTCTTATCGTCTTGGTATTGGAAGGAAGCGTTACTTCTGTGAGACCGGTTGCTCCTGCGAATGCGTATGCACCGATTTCGGTCAGGCTTGATGGCAACGTTACACTGGTTAGTGTGGTTAAGCTTGCAAAGCTATGCGGCGCGATTACCTTTACTCCTTCCGGAATCTCTATCTCGGTCAGTTTCGGACAGCCGGAAAATACATTTCCATATTCATAACTGTTCGATCCGTTTCCACTGGGGCTGTTTACCCAGTTTACCGGATAATTGGCACTCTCAAGATTGCTGCATCCTCCAAAGACTTTATAGCCCATCGTGGTAATGCTGTCTGGCAGGTGTATGCTGGTGATACTGGTACATTTTTCAAATGCATAGGCGTATATTAAGACCTTCTGACAGATTGATCTGGGTAAGGTTTGTACAGTCTGCAAATGCATAAGCATATATGGTAGTCAGGCCATCGGGAAGCTCCATACTTTCCAGCACTGTATTTCCCTGGAATGCTCTCGCTCCGATCACCTGAACCGCATAACCACCTATGGTAGACGGAACCTGAACGATGGTGGCACTTCCGGAATATCTGGTAATACGCGCATAACTGTTATTTACAATTACATAGGAAAAATCACCTTCTGTCATCTCTGCCGATTCAGAAAGAGCCTCTTCCAATTCATTTGTTTCTCCAGTTTCCTCTACGTTTTCTTCCACGTCTCCCGAAACAAAAGCTGCAGCATCTCGCTTTACCGCCTCATCTCCCGCTTCTGCTCCATCCATTTCCGCAGATTCCCATCCACCAGAACCATTTGCTGAAGATTCAACTGTTTCTGATTCTCCAGACCAGAATCCATCCTCGTCAGTAACCGTTTCCTCCGATGTGGTCGCTGAATTACTCTCTTCCAACGTATACGCTTCCGATATGCCGGTTGTCGCATCGGCTTTCGTGTTGGTTTCTGTATTAGATTCCGTGTTAGTTTCCGCGTTGGTTTCCGCGTCGCCTTCATTCAAACTCTGGTTTTCAATAGAATCTTCTGCGAAGAAGTCCGCTGCAGCTGAAGTCCCAATTTCTTCTGCAGCATAAATCGGAATGCTTTGTGCACACATTGCAACACTCAGCGAAATTGCAAGTATCCGGCTGATTGCCTTCCTTTTCATAATTCTTTTCTCTCCCTTAAATTCATTTGTAACTGGTCAGAATCAAATGACGAAATACAAAGCATTTTGAAAATTAGCACTGAACAATTACATTTATTTTTGATAATTGACTAAATCCATTTTAGCATAGCTATTTTCCCTTACAATCACAAACGGCGCCGGAAAAGTTAGTTGTCGTTTTTATGTATAAGCATGCAATTTTTAAGTACATTCTCGAATTCAATCCGACCGATAATTGTACTATCAATGCTGACGGTACAATTGCTAGCCAAATAAAATAATAGCGTAATATTACGCAAAAAAGCCTCACCGATCTGATAACAACTCTGTATAAGCGATATCAGATAGTGAGGCTTCTTATTTGGTAAACTATAACTGCGCAATGCCTTCACAGTTACCGTATGTTTACTATGTATCTTTATTCAGTGAACAGTGGTGTAGAATAATATCTGTCACCAGTATCCGGAAGAAGGGCTACAATCACTTTGCCCTTATTCTCAGGCTTCTTTGCATAGTCAATTGCGGCTTTTAACGCAGCTCCGGAAGAAATTCCAACCAGGATTCCTTCTTTGTGTGCAAGAAGCTTCGCTGTGGCAAATGCCTCATCAGCCTCTGCTTTATAAATCTCATCATAAACTTTGGTATTCAGAACATCCGGAACAAATCCGGCACCGATTCCCTGGATCTTGTGCGGACCTGCTTTTCCCTCAGATAATACCGGGGAGGTAGAAGGCTCAAGTGCTACAATTTTCACATTCGGGTTCTGCTCTTTCAGATATTCACCTGTTCCGGTAAGGGTTCCGCCTGTACCAACACCTGCGATGAAGATATCAACCTTTCCCTCAGTGTCCTTCCAGATCTCCGGACCTGTAGTCGCCTTGTGCACTGCCGGGTTCGCCGGGTTCACAAACTGTCCTGGGATGAAGCTGTTCGGAATCTCCTCTGCCAGTTCGTTGGCCCTGGCAATGGCACCTTTCATTCCCTTGGTTCCATCGGTAAGAACAAGCTCTGCGCCGTATGCTTTCAAAATGTTTCGACGCTCAACACTCATGGTCTCTGGCATGGTGAGGATGATTCTGTATCCCTTAGCTGCTGCGATAGATGCCAGACCGATTCCGGTATTTCCAGAAGTTGGCTCAATGATTACGGAACCTTCCTTCAGAATTCCTTTCTGCTCTGCGTCCTCGATCATAGCCTTGGCAATTCTGTCCTTAACGCTTCCTGCCGGGTTAAAGTATTCCAGCTTCACAAGAACAGTAGCTTCCAGTCCAAGCTCCTTCTCAATATTTGTAACCTCTACAAGTGGGGTGTTTCCGATCAATCCAAGTGTTCCCATTGCAGTTCCTGCCGCTGCCTCCGTATTGATTCCATCAAACATCCATCTTGCGTAGTAGCTCATAGAACCATTCTTTACAAGTCCGCCAAACTGAAAGAGCAGGAAGTAAAGAATAATGATCCACCAATATTCGCTAGATACACAAGCTTTGATCTGCTGACTCATCGGAAGTTTTTCTTCCTTAATACTCAGCTTCACATTTTCCTCTGTGATACGTTCTCTTGTGAAAAAATACTCCAGAAGAATTGCCAGAAATGTTACAACACACAGAACAACCATCACGATTCTCCAGTTGTTGTAACTTGCTGTTGTATCAATTACTCCGTCATGATCTACAAAAAGGAAACTCTGCAGAAGAATCGGAACAAGAATACTTGCTCCAACTCCGACTGCATTTGAGAACGTTGCAAGCATGCCTCTGTGGTTTGAATTTCTTGTTGATAGTGCGACTAAAGAACTGTGTGCCGTATAATAGAATGGATAAGCCACTGCATAGTACACGTTATAGGAAATGGCGATCCATGCCATCTGTACCACCGGGCTTGCATTCTCCGGTGTCAGGAATAACAAGGCAATTGCTACTGTAACCAACGGTGCTGAAAGAAGCATATATGGTCTTGCCTTTCCCTGTGAAGTTCTTGTATTATCCATTAGATGTCCGACCACTAGATTTCCGATAATCACAAAGATTACAGAAATCATTGGAAGGATGGCTGAGAATACTCCGAACCTTGATTTGTCTGTGCATCCAAGCACATCCGAATAGTATCTATTCAGATAAGATCCGAAAATAGCATTGGAGATCAGTGCACAAAACGGTGCGATAAAATATCCGAGGAGCATTTCCTTTGGTTTTACGTTCGCGGAAGTGATCTTTGTCCGGAACAACGGATTATCAAAAAATTTCTTTTCCTCCATCTCACTTTCCCTTTCCTTTTATAATTTTTCTTCCAATGTATAACTTCCACTTCCGAATTTCTTCTCTTCTCCTCCCGGAAGTTTTACAATTGCTGTTGTAGAACATGGGATATCCACATGAAGTGTGAATTTTCCATCACTTATCCACCATTCACTGGTAACTTTTCCATAGGCTGTGTTGACAACTCCTCTTGCCTGGGTCAGTCCACCGCCAACCATCGGCGCGATCCGTACTTTCTTTCCACCACCGCTCAACATCTCGATTCCGGCGATCCTCCGGTACAGGAAATCTCCGACTGCACCGTATGAAAAATGGTTAAAGGAAACCATTCCTCCGGTTCCATCATCATCCCCTGTGTTGCAGGTTCCATCTTCTCTGAGTGCATCCCAACGCTCCCAGATAGTTGTTCCTCCAACTTTCATCTCATACAGCCAGGATGGGCATGTATCTGTCATCAACATCTTAAAGGCATCTTCTTCATATCCATTGTCTGCCAACGCGAAGAGAATATATGGTGTTCCGGGAAATCCGGTTGCAATATGATAATCATTCTCCCTGACGATTCTCGCAAGGTGCGCTGCAGTTTTTTTCTTATCCTCTTTGGAAAGCATTCCATAATAAAGAGGAAGCACATAAGCTGTCTGAAATTCTTTCTTCACCGTACAGTCTTTCTCCATCAAAAGATCACGGTAAGCCTCTGCAGTTTTTTCACTGAGGTTTCTATAATATACAGCATCCTCTTTCTCTCCAAGCAGCTCGGCAATCTGAGATAAAATTTTGCTAGAATGAGACATACATGCTGTTGCAGTCCATTTTCCACGTCCCATCCACGCCCACATGCCGATACCCGGTGCACACCAGTCACCATAATGATGCAGAAGTTTCCAGATATATTTATGTTTTCCAACAGATCCTAGGCTTGCCCAAAATTTACATGCTTTCATGTAACGCTTCATCGTTGGATACATTGTTTTCAGAAGTCCGAGATCACCACGCATCTTATATTCTGCCCATGGAGCCAGAATACAAACATCCCCCCAGTGATCAACTGCCATCGGAATCATTATCTCCCACTGTCCTGGTACAACGACCAGCGGTACTGTCACCGGAATTCCACCGCCTTTATTCTGCTCACTTCTAACATCTTTGAACCATTTCTCAAGGAAACGACTCATATCAAAGTTGTAAGCTGCTGTCGGGGAAAATAGTGCAATATCTCCAGTCCATCCCATTCTCTCATCTCTCTGCGGACAATCGGTTGGGATATCAACAAAGTTCGACTTTGCCCCCCAACGGATGCTGCTTTGCAACTTGTTCACAAGTTCATTGGTGCAGGAGAATTCTCCATTATCTTCCACATCAGAGTAAAGAGCTATTGCACTCAATTCCACATCCTCTTCCGCTGCACCTTCCATACTTACATAACGGAATCCCATGTAAGTCATTCTCGGAGACCAGGTCTGCTCTCCGTCCCTGCAAATGTAAACCGCTTCCTGCTTCGCACTTCTTAAAGGCTTTGTAAACAATTCTCCATCCATCAGAATCTCCGCATGGCGGAATGTAATTTTCTGTCCTTTTTTCCCCTTGATCTTCGCTGAAACAACTCCTGCAAAATTCTGACCAAAATCGTAGATCAGAACACCACTCGGTGTCTTTGTCACGGAAATCGGATGAAAAATTTCATGCGCCTTTACCGGTGCGCCATACTGCGCCAGAATCTCCGGTTGAAGCTTTACTTGTTCCTTCGCTGCCTTATGCCAGGAAATCTGTTCCAGATCAACTGTTGCATCATAGACTTCTCCGTTATAAAACTCTGTCTCTCTGACTGCACCATCAAGTGTCACTTCCCAGCTCTCATCCGTTCCAATGATTTCTTCTGTTCCATCTTCATATGTAATACGAAGCTCGCACAGAAGAGCCTGGCGGTCAACATAATTACGGTTTACTCTCTTATAAGTAAAGGATCCGACTGCCCAGCCTCCTCCAACTACAGCAATCAGCTCATTTTCTTGCTGAAGCTGTGCTGTTACATCATATGTCTGATACTGAAGTTGATTTCTATAAGATGTGAATCCCGGTGCAAAATAAATATCTCCTACTTTCTCACCGTTTAATGTCATCTCATAAATTCCAAGTGCTGTCGCATACATTCTTGCTTTCGTTACCTTCTTGCTACATGCGATCTTTTTCCGGAATGTCATTGTTTTCGGTGAAATTTTCTTCTCTGTGAAATGATATTCCCCATCGGTAATCCACTCTGCCTTCCAGAAAGTCCCCATACGTCCAGTCTCAAAGGACGTCGCTGCTTCCGCTGCTTCTCCCTTGTCATCCATTACTTTTACTACAACCGGGTACTCTGTAAATGGATCCAACTTCTTTCCTGTATATGGAACAAGAATCTGTGACTCTGTCTCTGTGCTCCAGTCTCCAACCCAAATCTTTGCCTTCTTTAATGAAACATTCTGACGATCACTTTCAATCTGAAAAGAGACTCTTGGCTGTTCCTCATCGGTCACGCAGCCTTGGCTCAAATGTTCCACTGTCAGCCTGCTGATTTTCAACATGTATTGTTTCTCCTCTCCCATTCCATTCTCAAGAATCCCCCTTTCAGGTGCCTTGATTTCCTCGGTGAAATCATGATAGCACTTTGCTTCGTGTGCGGTTTAAAAAACACGCGAACGGTTCTGTTTTTAACGTTATTTGTACGTACTATTTTTTGTTTATTTTGTATAGTTTTGATTCTTATTTTTCTTTGCTTGAATAGTTGATTTTTATCAATCTGTTCTATTTTTGTGTATTTTGTATGTTTTAAGTTCGTTTTCTTCTGTTTCAAGGTCTTATTTTTGTTGATTTTTACTTTTTATGTTTTTGTAATTTTTGCACATCATTGTTAAGTTAAATTCCAAAAGAAAGTAACTATCTGATTTCATAAAATTCACCGTAGACAGTCCGTTTCACTTGTATAAGACGTAAAAGAAACAGCCATAAAGAACACGAATCAAACTCTGTTCTTTATGGCTGTTTTTATATATGATCATTGCAAAGTAACAACTGTTCTTCCTTTCAGCTGTTCCCCATCGATTTCCTGAACTTCCAGTACAACGTCTCCACTTCCATCAGCCTGTACCACAGCCAGTGCCTCTCCCCAGTACGTGTCTGTCTCATTCGTACAGTATCCAATCTCATTATACGGACACGCATTTCCAAGTCCCAGAAGCTTTCCACCTTTCACGCTCACTTTCAGAATCCCTCGTTTCAATGGTTTCACCGTTCCATTCTTATCTGTATATTGCAAACGGATAAATGCCAGATGATCTTTCTGAACGCTCTGTTCTTCTGCAATTGCGCGCAGTTCTGTTTCTTTTCCTGCTGTATAGAGTGTATTTCTGGAAATCTCTTTGCCCTTCTGATTATAGACTACCGTTTCGAGCATTCCCGGCTGATATTCTACTTTGAATCTTGTATCACAGGAATTTTTCAGTGTGTTACTTCCCACTTTCTTTCCGTTTAAGAAGAGATCTACTCTCGCGGCTCTTGCATACACTTCCACTTCTGCAACTTTTCCTTCGCATCCTTCCCAGGACCAGGATTCGATTGCATTCGTCATCTTCCATGCTGATGGGGAATGCTTTTCACCTGTATGATTCACCGGACGTACTGCGATTACCGGACGATTCGTCAATTCGAATGCTGTCTTTGTATATCCAGCTTCTGCAAGTGGCTTTCCTGTCAGATCAATACGTCCGCTTCCCGCTGTAATCCATCCCGGTCCGTGATTGAATTCCGGTGCATAATCTCGGTATTCCCAGGATCCGACACCGACTTCCCCGAGATAATCCATCCCTGCCCATACAAAGTCTCCGACAATTCTTGGATTCTTCTTTGCCATCTCCCAAAAAGTATATGCATCATCGCAGAATGTCTCGCTTCCCAGAATCAAACGCTCCGGATATTTCTTTAGGTCATGCTGATAACGTTTGATTCCATAATTGTATCCGGCGATATCCATGTTGGCAAAAGTCCCTCTAGTCTTCACATCACATCCATAGAAAGTCGCTCCGGTTTTCATAAATCCGCTTCCCATAAGTCCTGCAAGATCATTGAAGAACTGACTTCCTACCGCTTTCTTTTTTTTCTTTCCTTTTGTCTTCTCCGCCTGCTCAGCTTCTTTTTTCGCCTTCTTATCACTGTAGACCCCAAAGCCAATCGAGCTTAAGAAATTGAAGAAAATATTAATTCCGCAGGAAACTGGTCTTGAATCATCCAGTCTGTGAAGATATTCCGTCATCATTTTCGTTAGATGAATCCCTTTTTTCTGTGCCGTCTCAGAAACCTCATTTCCTATAGAATAAAGAATCACAGATGGATGATTAAAATCCTTCTCCACCATAT
>OHEM01000906.1_pt1 | contig 10697 bp, 9 predicted proteins | sample 1567281 | NCBI WGS metagenome assembly OHEM01 (sample SAMEA3879537, study PRJEB24766) | human gut metagenome | biome: human-associated habitat; feature: feces | place: USA | collected 1985/1987
CAACTTCTTTTGCTCTTTGTCCAAATTGCCGGGATTTTCATAGACAGCTTTAATACGTGCAAAAAGTTTTTCATTTAAGGCGATGTCATCGCTGTGTTTTGATTGTAGTGGAGAGAGTTCACGGCTCAGTGCGTCCATTTCATCATTGGTATTGGCGCTTTTCAGTCCGTAGAATACGGTGCTGACTTTACGAAGTAACGCTCCGCTTTGATCCAGTGCTGCAATGGTATTCTGGAAAGTGGCGGGTTCGGGGTTGTTTACTATAGCGTCAATCTCTTTCTGTTGTTCTTCCATGCCCTGCAAAAAGGCGGGTTTGTAATGTTCCATCTTGATTTGGTCGAAAGGAGGAACCTGGAAGGGAGTTGTGTACTCTGAAAGGAATGGATTTTCGGTAGGGGCTGCCTGTTTCCCTTGCGAACCGCAACCGCTTAATATGGCAACCGCACAGGCTGCCAAAAGAATGTGTTTCATAATAATTTGTTTTATATAGGTGATAATGCAAAGATAGTAAAATAAGGCAAATTCCAATAAGTTTGAAGCGTAGAACTATTTGTTTGTTTTCATAGTCTGTCTAATTATCATACATTATTGTCTAATAATTAGACAGACTGTTTCTTTTTGTTATTTTGCAATGTGTTGTTAATCAGTCATTTGTTTGCGTGGCACGGTTTTGGCATTTATATTATAGAGAACGAATTATAGAAACTTTAGTTTCTTATACACTTTATGGGAAGTAACGTTGTGAAACGGGACTTCTCTCTTTTAAAATAATAATAATTAAAAACACGAAATATGAAACAGATTTATTATGTCATTCAGGCTTTGATACATGGACGTGGAGCTAATATTATAAAAGTCGTTTCGTTAGGCTTGGGCCTGACTATGAGTATTCTGCTTTTCTCAAGAGTTGTGTATGAGCAGAGTTTTGATACTTGTTTTAAGGATCATGATAAATTATACCAGTTGTGGAATATATGGACAGTAAATGGAGAGCCTTTTCCTCCGAGTGAGTTCATTATCGGTGCAGCTGCCGGAGGCATACTGGATGCAATGCCGGAAATTGTGGAATCGGCGGCAAGTACAGGCTCGTGGCCGGTTTCGGCACCTATTTATAACGGGAGTGTCCGCTTTGATGATTTTAAAGTTGCTGCTGATTCATTGTTTTTTCAGACAATGGGTATTGAGGTCTTGAGTGGTGATCCGGTACGTGAATTGCAGCAAAAAGATGTAATTTTCCTGAGTAAAGATTTGGCGGATAAAATGTTTGGCGGTGAGAACCCGATTGGTAAAATAATTAGTTTCAATAAGGAAATTGAGTTGACAGTCAAAGGAACGTATGCTGCTTTACCTGAGAATTGTACTATGCGACCGAAGGCTGTCATTTCCTTGCCTTCTATCTGGAGCCGCCGGATAGGAAATTATTCATGGGACGGTGGGGACAGCTGGAAAGAATATATCCGGTTGAAGCAGGATATTGATTTGGATGAATTGAACAAGCGTATTGATATGGTAGTACAGCAACATATTCCCAGAAGTGATAAGTTGGGAATCACTGTCATGGCAAAACCTGTTCGGGATACGTACCGTGGATATGATGAAGTGAAAAGAATGCGTAATATTATGCTTATTTTAGGTATATCTATTTTGTTTATCACGACATTGAATTATGTGTTGATTTCTATTTCTTCATTGAGCCGGCGTGCCAAAAGTATTGGTGTTCATAAATGCAGCGGAGCGGGAACGGGTACTGTTTTTGGTATGTTTATGTGGGAAACCGGTATTATTATTTTGCTTTCATTGTTTTTGATGGTTTTTTTAATGTTTAATTTCCGGGAATTTGTGGAAGATACTACAGCTGCTAAACTGGAGTCTCTTTTTGCGGTGGAACGTATTTGGGTGCCTTTTGGAGTGACTGCTGTCTTATTCCTCATTGGTGGTGTGCTGCCGGGACGAATTTTTTCAAAGATACCGGTCACACAGGTTTTCCGGCGTTATACAGAGGGTAAGAAAGGATGGAAACGTCCGTTATTGTTTATCCAATTTGCAGGAGTGGCTTTTATATGTGGATTGATGTGTGTAGTGATGCTCCAGTATCATTATGTTATTAATAAAGATCCGGGTTATAATCCTGAGCGGGTAGTGATTGGCGTTAATAATGCACCGGATGCTAAAGCCCGGCTTGCTGCCCGTCACTTTTATGAGGGGCTTCCATACGTGGAAGCATTGACTTCGGCAACTAGCTATCCGTCTAATGGATATAGCGGGCAGATGATACCGGATGAGAAAGGAACGAGTCTTTTTTCCAGCCGTTATGATTTTACTCAGGAGAATTATGTAGCTTTTATGGGAATGGTCATACAGCAAGGGCGTGTGCCTCGTGAATCCGGTGAGGTGGCAGTGAATGAGGAATTTGTACGGAGAATGCATTGGGGAAAAGATGTTTTAGGTAAGAGTATACAGACAGAAGAAGGCCGTGTCAAAATAGTAGGTGTGATTAAAGATTTTAATATTGGCGGATTCTACTCAGAGCTGAAACCGTTTGTCTTGCATCATCATCCCAAAGATTTGGCTGATCTTGTTTATCTCCGTCTGAAGGAACCCTTTGGTGAGAATCTTCAGAAACTGAAGCGTGATGCTGCCGAAGCTTTTCCTAATCAAACAGTCGGCTTTGAAAGCTTGGAACAAAAAATGGCGGATAGTTATAATTCCGTTCGTGTATTTCGTAATGCGACTTTATTGGCGGCAATTGCCATTTTGTTTATTACTTTGATGGGACTGATAGGCTATATTAATGATGAATTACAGCGACGTTCGAAAGAAATTGCTATTCGTAAAGTGAATGGAGCTGAGTCATTTGCGATATTGGAAATGTTGGTGCAAGATGTTCTTTGGATTTCTTTCCCGGCTGTAGTCGCAGGTACACTAGGGGCATGGTATGTAGGTGGTTTATGGATGGAACAGTTTGCTGTGACTGTAGGTTCGCTTGTTCCTTATTATGTATGTGTAGCTATCGTGGTCTTGATATTGATTGTCAGTTGTGTCATTTCCAAAACATGGCGCATTGCCAATGAGAATCCAGTAAAGAGTATTAAATCAGAATAAAGATCAATAGAACAAACAATTAAAATTTATTATTATGATACAGATTGAAAATTTAAGTAAGGTATTTCGTACTTCAGAAGTAGAAACAATTGCGTTGAATCATGTAAACATAGAGGTGAAAGAAGGAGAGTTTGTAGCTATTATGGGACCATCAGGTTGTGGAAAATCCACCTTATTGAATATCCTTGGTCTGTTGGACAATCCTACTGAAGGCAGTTACAAGTTGCTGGGCAATGAAGTAGCCAATCTGAAAGAAAAAGAACGCACCCGCCTGCGTAAAGGTGTAATAGGTTTTGTATTTCAAAGCTTTAATCTGATAGACGAACTGAATGTTTTTGAAAATGTGGAATTACCGTTGACTTATCTTGGAATCAAGGCTAGTGAACGTAAGGAGCGTGTTCTGGAAATTTTAAAGCGAATGAACTTGAGTCATCGTGCCAAGCATTTCCCGCAACAGCTTTCCGGCGGTCAACAACAGCGTGTGGCTATTGCCCGTGCTGTGGTTACTAACCCTAAATTGATCCTCGCCGATGAGCCTACCGGTAATTTGGACTCAAAGAACGGTGCTGAAGTAATGAATCTATTGACCGAACTTAACAAGGAGGGGACTAGTATTGTCATGGTAACTCACTCTCAGCATGATGCCGGATTTGCTCATCGTGTCATTCATTTGTTTGACGGTAGTGTAGTGGCGAACATTAAAGAATAATAATGAAAGGGTGGTTGTAATGAAACAAATCTATTATGCAATACAATCGACATTACACGGCCGTGGAAGCAATGTGACAAAAGTCATATCGCTTTCATTAGGCTTGACTATTGGTGTTCTGCTTTTTTCACAAATAGCATTTGAACTCAATTATGAAAAATGTTACCCTGATGCCGACCGATTGGTGTTGGTACGTGGAGGAGGAGAGAATGTAAAGACTGGAGAGAAAGGAGAAGGATATGATGATAGCTTGTTTGCTCCGATGGCAGAAGCATTCCGCAGTGATTTGTCACAATGGATTGAAAATGCTACAGTCATTTTCAATTTTGAGACATTAAATGTATTCAAGGATGGTCATAAGCTGAAAGACGTAAACTACGCTTATGTAGATACTTGCTATTTCCGTACTTTCGGCATCAAAGTATTGAAAGGGAATCCTGAGGAATTGCAAAGGGCAGGGAGCATATTCGTTTCTGAAACTTTTGTTCGTGATGTCTTTGGTGGACAGGACCCTGTGGGACAAAAATTATCTTTGGATAAACAGCATGAACTGACAGTCCGTGGTGTTTATCAGGATACTCCGGAAAATACGGCCTATCATTTTGATTTTGTAGCTCCCATTTATGCCGGAGGTGGTTATATAGGGGGTGGAACATGGGGGCGTAATGACATTTATTATACTATTCTCCGTTTGCGCGATGGGGTGGACAGGGAAGAAATCAATCGTCAGATATACAAGGCTATGCAAAAATATTATCCTGATTCTGCTGATGATGAATGGAGAAATTTTTATGATGCACAGCCATTGCCCGAAATTCATCTGGATGACTCAAATACCCGCACTCGCCTTTACATTTATGGTTTTTTGGGCTTTGCCATATTTTTTGTGGCAATCATGAACTATGTATTAGTAGCTATTGCTACCATGAGCCGCAGGGCAAAAAGTATAGGTGTGCATAAGTGTAGTGGTGCCAGTGCAATCAATATTTTCAGTATGTTCCTTTTTGAGACGGGGATTGTGGTATTGATGTCCGTTATAGTGGCCCTCTTTATTATTTTCAATACCAAAGATCTGATAGAAGATTTACTTTCGGTGCAGTTGTCCTCACTCTTTACATTGGAAACTTTATGGGTTCCGATGCTCATTGTTTTTGTACTGTTCATAGTAGCCGGAGTGCTGCCGGGAAGATTGTTTTCACGCATTCCTGTCACTCAAGTTTTTCGTCGTTACACAGATGGGAAAAAGGGGTGGAAGCGTTCTCTTTTATTTGTACAATTTATGGGGGTATCTTTTGTGATGGGGATTTTGTTAGTATCTTTGATGCAGTATCATCATCTGATTAATAGTGATATGGGTATCCGTACTCCAGGATTGGTGGAGGCGGAAACATGGATGTCACCCGAAGAAGCAGAGAATATGGTTAACGATCGTCGTCAACCCATGGTGGAAAATGCCACCCGTTCTATGCATGGTGTTCTGGGAGAATATTGGACTCGTGGGCTGATTGATAATAGTGGCAAGCGAATAGAAACCTTGATGTATAATCCTTGTGATAAGAATTATGCTGAAACCATGGGGATTACTATTATTGAAGGGAAAGATATGCAGAATGAGGGGGATGTATTGGTCAACGAAGAAGTAGTGCGGCTGATGAAATGGACAGATGGGGCAGTAGGCAAACGGTTGAATGATTTTGATAAAGCCGGAACCATTGTTGGTGTATTCCGTAATGTGCGCAATACGTCTTTTCTTTATAAGCAGTTTCCCGTGGCTTTGGTTTATAGTCATAATACCAGTCACACTTTTGATGTACGTTTAAAGCAGCCATACGATGAGAGTTTGAAAAAGCTGAACGAATACATGGAGCAGGTGCATTCCACTAAGGCATTGGAATTTATTCCGATAGATACCATGCTGAAGGAAATCTATCGCAATGTATATCGTTTTCGTAATTCTGTATGGATTACTTCTACTTTTATTTTGCTTATTGTTGTTATGGGGTTGATAGGTTACGTGAATGATGAAACACAACGTCGCAGTAAGGAAATAGCTATCCGTAAGGTGAATGGTGCTGAAGCTTCGACTATTCTTCGGTTGCTGTCCCGTGATATATTATATGTTGCTGTCCCATCGGTCTTGATGGGAATTGTAGTATCGTACTTTACAGGAAAGGCTTGGTTGGATCAATTTGCCGAAACGATAGATATGAATGCGTTGTATTTTGTCGGAACAGCATTGGTGATTATCGCTCTGATAGTGGTGTGTGTCGTTGTTAGAGCTTGGCGTATTGCTAATGAGAATCCGGTAAAGAGTATTAAAGTTGAGTAGTGTATTTGGAAAAAGGAGAGCGGGATGATATGTGTTGGGTATCATCCCGCTTTTTTCTTTTTACCTGATTCCTGTGAAATTTACATTGACACCATCCAATGTGCCTTTTAAGAAGTTTCCGGCCAACCATATATTTTCAAAATATGAAATGTCACTGGGACCGTAAACCATACGGATACATGTCTGTGCGCTGTTATCCCATCTCCATTCAAAATTGTATCTGTCTTCGGTTACATAGCCGTTTCGATGTTCTATTTGTATGATGTCTGTGCCTGTTCTATTTTCGTAAAAGTCTAGTCGTTGTGTGTAGTATTCACCGTCTTGTTCCCAAGTTTCCTGCCAGGTCCGGCTGCATAGTTCCCGAGTGGTTCTGTAATATATTTCGCTGTAATCATCATCATCGTACCAACTTTCTATGGATACTTCACAGGAGGTTAGGTTAACCATTATTATCAGTACAACTACCATTCCGAAGTATTTCAGTATTTTTGTTCTCATATCCGTTAATTTTAAAATTTGTTTTTCTTATGTCACAAAGATAAGTGGAGGGAATGATACAATAAACGGAATATTCCTATTTGTAAAGGAGAGTTTCCCTATTTGTAATAGGAAAATTCCTATGGTGAGGAGAGGGGAATAAGGTCTGTCTTATTTCTTTTACTATTAAACTGTAAGTTACAAAAAGAGGCTGTCCATTGGTGAGACAGCCCTGATAATTTCCGAAAAATGATAATAGGATATTTCTATATATTTTTAATTATCCTTGTTTGGGTATTATCTGCGTTTTTTTGAAGAAAGAAGTGGTGCTTCCTGTACTTGCTTCATTACTCTCAAGAGATTACCTCCCCAAATCTTCCTTAAGTCTTCTTCTGTATATCCTTTTTCAATCATTTTTATGGTCAGATTAATTAAGTCATTATCTCCTCTACATCCTTGCAGACCACCACCGCCATCAAAGTCTGTACCTATTCCTACATGGTCTATGCCGGCTACTTTAATCATGTGGTCCAAATGTTCGACTGCATCACAAATGGATGCGGCTTTTGTTTTTTTATTGATATAGGCATCGAGGAGACATAACTGTGCCACTCCGCCATTTTTCGCTAGGGCACGGAGTTGTTCGTCTGTTAGATTACGGTCATGGTCGCATAAAGCCTTTGACGAGGAATGAGAGGCGATGATAGGTTGTGCACTATATTTTATCACATCCCAGAAAGTACCTTCACTGGCATGTGATATGTCTATCATAATACCTAACCGGTTCATTTCCTTCACTACCTCACGACCAAACTGTGTCAGTCCTTGAGTCGCATCTTCCGTATGAGTGGACGAATGGCAAATATCGTTATCATAAGAATGGCAGAGAGTTATATAATTAACTCCCATCTGTTTGTATTTTTTTATATTTTTTAAGTCCTTGCCGATGGCGTAACCATTCTCGATCCCTATAAAGAAAGCTTTCTTGCCTTCATTCTTTAAACGTACCAAATCCTCTTCCGTAAGGGCGATGCCACAAAAATCTTTGTATTGCTCTACTTCGTCATAAATGGATTGAATTAATCGGGTGGTGCTTTCTACGGCTTTTTGTGAAGATGCGTCATCCCGTTTCCCCTGCCATATAAATGCGGCTAGGAACTGTGCGTCCAATTTGCCTTCCTCCATTTTGGGGATGCTGACCATGTTGTCTTTTCTCAGGCCTACACTGTAACCGTTTTTAAACCAAAGAGGAGTGTCTGTATGAGTGTCAATGGAAAGGATACGGCTATGGATATCTTTGGCCAGATTAAATGTGTCAGCCTTATTCACCAGAAATTTAAATAATTTATGCATGGTGGTATCTCCGGCAGCTGTAAATATTTCCGGATGAAATTGCACACCTATCATTTGTCGTATGGGATAAGCTTCTATAGCTTCCGCTATGCTGTCGGGTGCCCAAGCCGTGATTTTGAATCCCGGTGCCAATTTCTGGATAGCCTGATGATGGAATGTATTGACTTGCAGCACTTCTTGTCCTGTAATGTCTGCCAACTTGCTTCCCTTTATGATGGATATCGGATGGGTGGTGGTAGTGCCGGATTCTTTTTGGCGATGGTTGACACTTGAAGGATGTTGCGTGGGCAGATCTTGATATAAAGTTCCACCGAAAGCTACATTCATTAATTGTAGTCCCCTGCAAATTCCTAATATGGGAATATTCCGATCTGCGGCCATTTTCAGCACCATCAAGTCGAAGGTATCCCGGGCGGGACTTACTTCTTCCAGTTTTTCATAAGGAAGGTCGCCATAATACATTGGTTGGATGTCTTCTCCACCTGTAAAGACAATTCCGTCCAGCCGGGATACAATTTGACGCAGTATTTCTACATTATCCGTTACAGGTATCATGTAAGGAATTCCTCCAGAGAGAATGACTGACTGTACATATGCCGTGTTTACGGCTGTCCGTTTCGGACTTATATCTGTGGAAATTCCAATCAGGGGAAACCTTTTTATTTCGGGAATCAATTCGGAATCCACTTTTTGATTCAACCGGACGAGTGCTTCGGACAAAGGATCCTTTTGACTTTTTTGTGCTTGTACATGGCAACATCCCAAAGCTAACAGTAATACTAAGAGGCATTTGTTTTTCATATGAATATAGATTTTGTCTTGCAGGCAAATGTATAAACTATGTTTTTATTGAAAAAATAAAATGCCATAAAAATAGAGTAGGAGGTACTTATTCCAAGCACCTCCCACCTTTATATTCAGAAAATATTCAATTTACTTCATATCTTCAACAGCAGCCTGAGCCACTTTCATATACGATTATTCCCCAATAGGTTACATTGCCTGTGTATGTGAAGTGTATGCGCTTTGGTATGACTTTTTTCTAAAGCTGCTACTTTCTTAGCATTATTATTCTATCGCAGCTTGCGCCTCTCCAATACATATCTGTATTTCAATAAGATGCAATATTTGTGTATGTAATCTGTATGCATCTTGATACAATCCTATACAATGCTTGGAACAGTTGCAATAGATATTAAGGATGAATGATTTGACCTCTCTGTAACGAGATGACGCATTCATTTAAATTTCAGTATTGTTTATTTCCTATCTTTCAATAGTTCAATAATCACGTCCTTATCCTTCAGGTTTGAATCAAGACGTAAAATCTGTGAGTTCAGACTCTCTATCTGCTCTTTCAGAAGCTTGATTGTTTCCCTCAGGTTCTCTGTTTCTTTCTTTTCGCTGGATAACTGTACGGCCAGTTCTGCATCACCTATCAGATTATTTGCATTTCCATCCAATGAAACGGCTGCAAGGTGTGCCGATATATGATGTTGTTTCGGACAGAAAAGGGAAAAGAAATTGAAGTCCAATGCTTCGCTGACTTTAATAAGCCTGCTCGTTTCCATTGTCTCCCTTTCCAGTATGCGGTTTATGTGCTGCTGCGGTACACCTATTTTGCGCCCAAGCTCAGATTTGCTTAATCCAAGCTCGTTGCGTCTTTTGTCGATAGCCTGACCTACATGCACGTGTTTTATGTCATTATCCATGCGATTCCTTCAATAAATACATCTTAAACAATAAATCATCAAACAAATATTTGGTTATATAAACCATTTTATGTTACTTTGTGGTGTAACCTATTCATTTGGTGAATACAAAGTTAAACATTAAATATTAAACATCCAACAATTATGTCTGAAAACTTAGAAAAAATCCGTCCGGCACTTGTTGCCCTTGAAGTAGGTGAATCCGTTTCATTCCCCATCTCACGTTTGAAAAGCGTCCGTACACAGGCTTCAGAGCTTGGTGCCATCTACAACCGCCAGTTCAAGACCAGGACTGACAGGGAAAACCATACCATTACGGTCAAACGAACAGTATAGAAACCAAATCAGGTTTATATGAAGATATTACAGTTTCTGGACCATCTTATACCATACGAAACATTCCTGAATGACCTGTCTTCCAGAATTGTCAGGCAATTGAAAGCCGACAAGGACGATCCTGAATTCATCAGCCAGAGGAAGGCATACGAGCTGTTTGGCCGCAGGAATGTAGAACGGTGGAAACGTCAGGGAAAGGTGGTTTCCTATAAAAGACCCGGTAAGGTGGAATATCGCACGGCAGACCTCAGGCTCCTGCAGCGTACCACCCAGGATTATTTTGATGAAAGTCAGCCGAAACAGGCTGAAAGACCAGTCAAAAAAGACAAATGATAAACATATTATGGCTGATATTTTAATAGTGATAAACTATATATGTTTAATTTAGCCGTAATACTCTATGAAATATAAAGAACGCAATTATAGTAGGTACAGGAATGTGCGTCAGTAACCTTTGTTCAACAGCTTAACAATAAAGCCGGACAGGTCTTTTGTATCGCACATTCATAATGATTTTATGATAATGAAAGAAATCAGACCAGCGTGCGATCCAAACGGTGTCTATTCAGTCAAGCGCACCTGTGCTGAACTCGGTATCAGCAACAAGACACTCAAAAAATACAGAGATAACGGATATATCCAACCGCTCAATCCTAATAATGTCAGCCGTCCGAAATAC
>OHEM01000917.1_pt1 | contig 10645 bp, 4 predicted proteins | sample 1567281 | NCBI WGS metagenome assembly OHEM01 (sample SAMEA3879537, study PRJEB24766) | human gut metagenome | biome: human-associated habitat; feature: feces | place: USA | collected 1985/1987
CCTCCGTAAACAGGTTCTGCCCGTACTGATACTGCATGCCCAGCACATCGCCCTGGGCGCCGCCGTTAAAGCTGAATCCCGCCTGTACCAGCTCGCCGTTTTCATCGCGGATGGTCAGCTTTTTGGCCACTTCGCGGAACTGGTCCCACGTTTTGGGAATGTCGGCCTCGGTCAGTCCGGCGGCATCCCACATGGCCTTGTTGTAATACATGGTGGCCGTCATCATGCCATAGTCCGTGTAGTAGACGTTGCCGTCGATTTCATGTGCGGAAACGCCCACAAAATCGGCTTCCAGGTCCTCCAGCGGAATATCATAGGGCGCCAGATAACCAATCAGGTTTTCATGATAGCTGTTGTGTACATTGAAGATGGCGGGACCATCTGTGCCCTGCAGGGCCAGAGGGAGCTTTGTCCAGTAGTCTTCATAGGGGTTTTCCACAAGCGTGATCTTCACATTGGGATGAATGGCCGTATATTCGTCCACCACTGCCTGAAACAGGTTGGCCGCGCCCGTCCAGTACCAGAATTCAATGGCGATGTCCTCACCGTTGTTGACCGGAGCGGAGGGGTCGTATTGAATGGCGCTTCCGATGACTGCGCCGCCTTCGGCCATGGCAACGCCCATGGTCAGCAACAGGGTCAGGGAAAGCAGCAGGGAAATCATACGCCTTAGATTTTTCTTCATCACAAAATCTTCCCTTCCGATATTTTTCTTTCCGCATGACTAGTATAGCGGTAAACTTAACTCTATTATATTCTCATCGTCTCTTTTGTCAAGAGAAAAATAGAAATTATCACACGGTTTAAAAGATATCTATATCCGGCAGCTTTTTAAGGAAAAGAAAAAAGGTTTAATTAAACTTCCCGAAAAACCACGTTTTCAATATATCTTTTCAAATATCAATCAAGACAATTTTTGGCTTGCAATTATCCCAAAAACTATGATAGCATAGTTTATAAACCTTTGTAAGGAGGATGCCTGTGGTTACGCTCAAGGACATCGCGCGCGAGGCCAACGTAAGCGTCATGACGGTTTCCAACGTTGTCAACGGCAACCTGTCCAAGGTGTCCAAAGAGAAAGCGGCACAGATTCAGGAAATCATCCGGCGGCGCAACTATGTGCAAAACGCCAGCGCGCGCAACCTTGCCAAGGCCAATTCCAACATCGTGGCCATCATGCTGCGCAATATCGGCAATGAAAACGCGCTGAGCGGGCCGCACAACGCGGCGCTGGTGGGACAGATGATCCGGCTGCTTCAGGCAGGCGGCTTTTATGCGATGGTCAGCCTGGTTGAAAACAAGGCCGATATTGCAAAAACCCTGCGCGCCTGGAATGTGCGGGGAGCGGTTTTTCTGGGAATGTTTGACGACGAGATTGAGCAGATCTATGCCGCCTCCAAGGCGCCCATGGTGTTTGTGGACAGCTACAGCAACGTGCGCCGGATCTGCAGCGTGGGGATTGACGACTACCGGGGCGGCCGGCTGGCGGCTCGCTGCCTGGCTGAGCACGGCCATACCCGGCTCGCGTTTGCCGGACCTGCTCAGCGCACCACCGGCGTCATTCAGCAGCGTCTTGCCGGATTTATGGACGAGCTGGCTGCCCGCGGCCTCGCGCTGGAACCGGAGCATCGGATTGTTGTGGAATCCGACAGCGACCCGCACGCAATTTGCGCTGCGACAGATGCGCTGTGCGCCATGGCCGGAAGCATAACAGGCGTCTTTGTAACAAGCGATCAGCTCGCCATGGGGCTGATGGGCGCGCTGGCCGAGCGCGGGTTTTCCATTCCCCGGGATCTATCGGTCGTCGGGTTTGACAACATCTCCGTCAGCGGGCAGATCTATCCTCCGCTGACAACCATTGGGCAGTGTCTGGAGCAGAAGGCAACGCTCGCCATTGAAATTTTGCAGCGTCAGATAGAGGGCCGAGACACCCCTGCAGAAATGCGCGTGCTGGATGTGGAACTCGTCGAACGCGCCACCGTCTCCGCACCCCGAACGTGAACGGCCCCTGACAAACGGGGCCTCGTCGAATCGCCGCAACAACTCTTTTAAAAACGGCAAGGAAGCAGTCTATAGCTGATCAACAACACCGATATTCCCCAGCACCAGATCGCAGCGATCGCCCGCTGCATCCTGCCGGACATTCTGGCCTTCTATGAGAGCGGGGAAGGGCAGCGGGAGTTTTCTCTGAACAGAAGAAGCAGAGAGAATGGAGAGGCAAGGGGTAAAAACAGAATATGGACATGGCAAAGGCGGGACATCATCCGAAAATGGTGGCACCCCGCCTTTTTGCGTTTATATGGATTTCTTCTTTTTCCGTGGTCCTCTTGGCTTGGAGGTCGGTTTGCGCTTCACTCCGTTGCGGAAATAGGTGCTTTCGTAACGGTCAAAGAAAACAAATAATCCGAACCCGTCTCCTATTGGAAACAAGTTCGGATTATATTGGTTTGGTGCGGGAAACAGGACTTGAACCTGCATGAAGAAAACCCTCACTAGAACCTGAATCTAGCGCGTCTGCCAATTCCGCCATTCCCGCATGATGCCTTCTCTGGCGGAGAGAAGGGCTTTTGGTGGGCAGGGGTGGATTCGAACCACCGAAGTCTGCGACGGCAGATTTACAGTCTGCTCCCTTTGGCCACTCGGGAACCTACCCATGTTCTTTCCAAAGGTGGAAAGTGGAGCCGGCGATGGGACTTGAACCCGCAACCTGCTGATTACAAATCAGCTGCTCTGCCAATTGAGCTACACCGGCACAGCCCACGGCAAAGAAGATGGCGACCCGGAAGGGGCTCGAACCCTCGACCTCCAGCGTGACAGGCTGGCATTCTAACCAACTGAACTACCGGGCCATAATGCTGGTGGGCCTTCAGGGACTTGAACCCCGGACCAACCGGTTATGAGCCGGCCGCTCTAACCAACTGAGCTAAAGGCCCATAGCCATTGTAAGGAAAAATGGTGACTCCTAGGGGATTCGAACCCCTGTAGCCGCCGTGAAAGGGCGGTGTCTTAACCACTTGACCAAGGAGCCACGCTGTTGGTGCCGCGTTTCTGGTCGGGGTGAAGGGATTCGAACCCCCGGCCCCATGCTCCCAAAGCACGTGCGCTACCAGACTGCGCTACACCCCGTCACATCAGCCCGCACAGGCGACGATGATTATTGTACTCATTTTCCCCTGCCTTGTCAAGGGGTCTGAACAAAAAAATTGGGAAAGCTTCCACGCGTGGTGAAAAATGCGTTTTCCGGCCATGAAAACGCCCTCCGTGCGTTTTGCAGCGGAGGGCGTCCAGGGGTTTCCCCCTGTGGCAAGGGGAAAAGGAGGAATTTGGATACCCGGCCGGATTACCTCTGATCCGGCCCGGTCTACGGAGGTCACCGGTCCACGGGATGTGAGGGGGTAATTCGCATCCCGTCTTCTGATGACATGCACAGCTTACCAGACAAATGTGGCGAATGTGTGATGAAATTGAAAACGATACGCGATATTTTTATTCCCGCAACACCACACCGTCCTCGCCATAACGCCCGCGAAGCCGGGATAGCGTCTCCGCCTCCCCATCGCACCAGAACATCCGGTTGAGCAGAAGGGCGATGCCTTCATCCTTGAGCTTTACATACACGGGCACATCGCCGGGGTGCGCGGCGCATTCGGCCTTGATGCCCTCCATTTCCGCGCGGCTGGGCGCGAGCACATAGAGCTTTCGTCCGGCGCGCTTGGCAAGCTGCGCGTCGGTCAGAGCGGGCGCTTCCGCGGGGGCATGCCCCCGCGCCGGGCGCACGTCCCGCCGGGGTTCCGTCCGAGCGGAAGCCATCTTGAGCGGCTCTGCCATGCGCTGGGCAGCGTTGCGCCCGTCCAGCGGCCGCACGGCGTCCACCAGCAGTTTGGGTTCCTCCTCCTCCCGGAAGGACAGCTTTCCATCGAGAATGACCAGGCTGTCCACATTCAGCAGGGGTACGTAGCGCTCGTACACCTTGGGAAACACCAGCCCCTCAATCTGCCCGGTCAGATCCTCCAGGGAAAGGATGCCCATCATCGCGCCCTTCTTGGTGATCTTGCCCTTGCACAGGGTCAGGATGCCCGCCATGCTGACCTGCGCGCCGTCATAGTCTGCGCCGTGTTCCTCGCCCTCGGCCATTTCGCGCACGTCGGCTACGGTGGTAAAGCCCGAGCGAAGCAGATCCGCCGCCTCGTCCAGCGGATGGCCGGTGATGTACACGCCCGTCATTTCCCGCTCCATGCTCAAAAGCGCCTTGCGCGGATGTTCCTCCATGGGCGGCACATCGTACATTATGCCCGAGGGCGCGCCTGCCCCCAGCCCCATATCGAACAGCGACATCTGCCCCGCCACATTCTGACGCCGCTTCTGCGCCGCGTCATCCATCAGACGCTCGTACACGCTGAGCAGCTGTGCACGGTTGAGGCCCAGCTCGTCGAATGCGCCCGCCTTGATGAGGCTTTCCACGGTGCGCTTGTTGAGCATCTCCCCGCTGACCCGTTCGGCAAAATCGAAGATGCTGGCGAAAGCCCCGTGAGCGCGTTCCTTTTCGATCAGTTCCACCGCGCCGTGCCCCACGTTCTTCACGCCACCCAGTCCGAAACGGATGCCGGGAGTGCCGTTTTCGTCGGTGTCCACGCTGAAGCGCCATACGCTTTTGTTGACGTCCGGCTTGAGCACGGGAATGCCGTTCTGACGGCAATACTGAATATAGCCGGCCACCTTGTCCGCATTATCCATCATGGAGTTGAGCGTCGCAGCCATAAATGGCACGGGGTAGTGGCGCTTGAGCCAGGCGGTCTGCACAGCCACCATAGCATAGGCCGCGGCATGGCTTTTGTTGAAAGCATAGCTGGCAAAGGCGCTCATTTCGTCGAAGATCTTCTCTGCCACTGCACGGGGCACGCCGCGGCGCACCGCCCCGTCGATAACTACGTTGCCCGCCTCGTCCGTCATGCCGTCAATGAAGTATTCGCGCTCCTTGGCCATCACATCGCGCTTTTTTTTCGCCATGGCGCGGCGCATCAGGTCGCTGCGGCCCAGGCTGTATCCCGCCAGGTCGCGCACGATCTGCATCACCTGCTCCTGATACACCATGCAGCCGTAGGTTACCTCCAGAATGGGGCGCAACAGCGGCGTTTCATAATGCACGGTCGAGGGGTCCGTCTTGCCTGCGATGTAGCGGGGGATGGACTCCATCGGCCCCGGACGGTAGAGGGAGATGGCAGCGATGATATCCTCGAAGCAGGAGGGCTTCATATTCTGCAAAAACAGCCGCATCCCGCCGGATTCCAGCTGGAACACACCGTCGGTGTCGCCCGCGGAGATCATGCGGTAGACCTCCGCGTCGTCCAGCGGTATGTCCTCCGGCTTCATGTCCACCCCCTGCGCGTGCATCATATCCAGCGTATCGCGGATGACCGTCAGCGTGCGCAGGCCCAGAAAGTCCATTTTCAAAAGGCCCAGCCGCTCCAGCGTACCCATGGGGTACTGAGTGGTGATTACGTCGTCATTGAGCTGCAAGGGCACGTATTCGGTCACGGGTTTGGCGGTAATCAGCACGCCGGCCGCATGGGTGCTGGCATGGCGGGGCATGCCCTCCAGCGTGAGCGACATGTCCAGAAGTCGCCGCACCTGCGGGTCGCTCTCGGCCAGCTGCTTGAGCTGCGGGCTGATTTCCAGCGCCTTGGTCAGCGTCATGTCCAGCGCGAAGGGAATGGCCTTGGCCACCTGATCCACGGAGGCATAGCTCATTCCCAGCACGCGGCCCACGTCTCGCACCACGGCCTTGGCCTTCATGGTGCCGAAGGTGATGATCTGCGAGACGTGATCCGCGCCATATTTGCGCGCCACGTAATCGATCACCTCCTGCCGGCGTTCATAGCAGAAGTCGATGTCCAGGTCGGGCATGCTCATGCGCTCGGGGTTCAGGAAACGCTCAAAGAGCAGGTTGTATTTGAGCGGGTCCAGCATGGTGATGCCCAGCGTATAGGCCACGATGCTGCCCGCGCCGCTGCCGCGGCCAGGACCGACCATGATGCCGTTGCGCTTGGCGTAGTCGATAAAGTCCCACACGATGAGGAAGTAGTCCACATACCCCATGCGGGAAATCATGTCCAGCTCATAGGCAAGGCGTGTGGACGGCTCACTCCGGGGGTCATTCGCCTGATCGGGATAGCGCGCCTTGAGGCCCTCACGGCACAGGCGGGTGAGCATTTCCAGCGCCGTTTCACCTGTATCGATGGGAAAGCGGGGCAGGTGAAGCTTGCCGAATTCAAACGTCACCTGACAGCGCGCGGCGATCTCGCCCGCCTGATGCACGGCCTGGGGACAGTCGGCAAAGAGCGAAAGCATTTCCGCCTCGCTCTTGACGTAGAGTTCCTCGGTTTCCATGCGCATGCGCGTCTCATCCTGAAGGGTCTTGCCCGTCTGGATGCACATGAGCACCTCCTGGGCGGCCGCGTCCTCGCGGTAGAGATAGTGGCAGTCGTTGGTCGCCACCAGCGGGATGCCCGTCTCCCGCGCCAGCGCCTTGAGGCGGGGGAGCACCATGCGCTCCTCCGGCAGGCCATGGTCCATGATTTCCACAAAGTAATTGCCCTTGCCGAAAAGCGCCTGCATCTGAAGCGCATACTTTTTCGCGTCCTCCGTGCGGCCCTGCAACAGCAGCTTGGGCAAATCGCCGCTGAGGCACGCCGACAGGCAGATCAGCCCCTCGGTATGCTGCCTGAGCAGGTTATAGTCGATGCGCGGCTTGTAGTAGAAGCCCTCCGTAAATCCGGCGCTGACGAGCTTGACCAGGTTGTGATAGCCGGTCTGGTTTTCGCACAGCAGAATCATGTGGCTGTATTCACGCGCCGCGCCGTGCTTTTCAAAGCGGTCGGGACAGATATATACCTCACACCCGATGATGGGGGTGATCCCCTCCTCCAGACAGGCGTTATAGAAGTCGATGGCGCCGTACATCACGCCGTGATCGGTCACGGCGGCATGCGTAAAGCCAAGCTCCTTAAGGCGCCTGGCCAGGGGCTTGATGCGGCTGGCCCCGTCCAGGAGGCTGTATTCGGTATGCAGATGCAAATGGGCGAAGGACATGGCTGTCTCCTTTGGGCCGGGACCTCTAATCGGTCACCAGCCAGCTGTTGGGGTCATTGTAGGCCATTTCTGCCAGCGCGGCGGCGATGGCCTGCTGGGTTTCGCGGTCCGCCAGGCCATTGACGGTTTTTCCCTCCATGCCGGCCTGGAAGTCCATCACGGCGCGGCGCGTGTTGCCGCCGAACGCGCCGGTGAGGTGCTTTTCCTCCAGGTAGCCCAGGGTATGCAGCGCCTGCTGGAGCCAGAGCACTTTGTCGCCCCGGTTGCCATAGCGCATGGTGGTGCCCACCACATCCTCGCACGCGCCAAAGCCCAGCACCTGGCTGTTGTTGAGCGAGTAACTGTTGCGCTGTACGCTGGAGGGGTTGTTGCCCTCAATGACATGGATGATGACGTTGCCTTCGGCGTCCCGGGTGCAGTATTCCACCAGGGCCACATGCTCGGTATCCCCGGCCTCGTTGTAGCTGAAGAACACCAGGTCGCCCGCGCGAGGGATGTATTCGTTTTTCTGAAGCAAATGATCGCTGCCCAGCAGCCACTGGTAGCCCCAGTCCGGACAGTTGCCCTTGCGGTAGACGAAGCGGCCCCGCTCGATGAACCAGTCTCGCCCGGTGTTCTGGCCGCTGTAGTTGGGATAGACCACATCGAGCAGGTTGGTGCCGTAGCGCTGATCCACCTGGTCCACGCACCAGCAGATGAACTCGGCGCACCATTCAGCGTTGGCGTCTCCGCTCCACAGGCCGTATTTGGTGAAGCTGTGAGGCCCCTCGGCATAGCCCAGCTCGCCCCGCGCCACCTCCAGCAGCTTTTCCACAAAATCCGGCCGAGTGCCTTCCTCGATGCGGGTTTCCCCCTCCTCGCCAGGATTATCTACATCCGAAATGGCATATACCTGTTCCGGCGGCACGGGCGTGGCGGCAGGGTCAGGCGTCGCGGTAGCCCTCTCCTGGGCGGCGAGAACTTCCTCGTCCAGGTCCTCGTAGGAGGTACCCCGGGCACCGGGCGCGGCCAGCAGCAGCACCGCCAGCAGCACGGCTAACGGACGTTTCCGGCTCACGGCGTTCACCTCCTCAGCGGCCAAAGGCTTCGATGCCGCGCAGCAATTCAAATTCCCGGATGGAGCGAACAGTGGTGAACATCTTGCGCGTCAGGATGGCGCCTGTACGGTAGAACAGGCAGATGAAGGGCACGTCCGCCGCGAACTGCTGCTGAATGGCCTGGCTGGTATAGGCGAAATCCGCCTGGTTTTCCTGGGTGCGCAGGGTGTCAATCAGCGAGGTCATCTCGCTGGAGTTATAGCGGCCATAATTCTGGTCGTTGCCCTTTCGCAGGAAGAATCCCACGTCCGGCACCACGTCCATCTGGAAGGAGCACAGAGCCAGGTCAAATCCTCCGTTTTCCAGCACGGCCTTGCACTCGTCATAGCTGACGGTTTCAATATGGATGCTGATGCCCACCTCCGCGAGCATGTCTGAGATCATGTTGGCGGTTTCAAAGCGCACATCGTTTTCCGGGTCCTCATACACCCACAGGCCCAGCACCAGATGCTTGGGCTCCTCTGCGCCTTCCACTGGCTTGTCCAGAATTCCGTTGCCATCCAGATCCACCCAGCCATCCTCGGCCAAAAGCTCTTTCGCCTTGTCGGGATTGTAGACGAAGGTGCTCTCCTGATCGTAGTACAGCCAGCTGTCCGACGGAATGGGGGTATCGGCGTCGGTGGTCATGCCCATATAGACGTTTTGCGAAATGGAATCGACGTTGATGGCATAGCGGATGGCCTGGCGCACCTTGAGGCTGTCCAGCGGGAAGGAACGCTCGCGGTGGTTGATGAGCAACACCTCCAGCTGGCGCGTCGAATAGGAAATGGAAAGCGAATTGATGCCGCTCTTGTACTGCGCGGCCGCCACCGAACGGGTGAACACCGTATCCACGCGGCCGTACTCATAGGCGTTGATCATGTCCTTGTTGTTGGGATAGAAGGTAACGGTGATTTCCTGCACCTGGGGCTGGGTCTGCCACCAGGCGGGGTTGGCGTTGAGAAGCATGTAGCTGGCAGGCTCAAAGCTGCTGATGACATAGGGACCCGTGCCCACGGGGTTGGCCATTTCCACCTGGGAGGCCGGCACCACGGGGAAGGTCATGCTGTAAAGCAGGCCGTAATAATCGCGCGCGGCCTTGACCACCACGGTGCGGTCATCCTGCGCGGTGAAGGAGGACACCATATAGCGGATGTTGCCGTAAAAGCCGCGGTCCAGGCCCTGGTCGTTCTTGGCCAGGTTCAGGATATACTGCCCGCTGGCTACCACGTCCTGCGCGGTGAGCGGCGTGCCGTCCGAAAAGGTGATGTTCTCGCGCAGGGTGAAGGTCCAGGTCTGGCCCCCGCCGCTCTCGGTCCAGCTTTCGGCCAGCAGGGGCTGAGGCAGGCCGTTGTCGTCCACGGTGACCAGGCTTTCATACACCACGCCATACAGGGACACGATATCGCGTTCCTGCGGCGTGAGGGGACGAATCTCCGTGGTGCGGGTGGAGATCATGCCCACAATAAGAGAGTCCTCGACGTTTTCGCCGAAGGCGGACAGGGGCACAAGCATCAGACAAAGCAGCAGGCAAAGAACTCGTTTCATGCATCATCCTCCGTGGCTTCGTAATAAATCCGCTTATAGGCGGCATAGTCGTTCAGGACACGGGTGGCGTACTGCTTGGTAGGACCGTCGATCATGTTCTCCAGCGCAATGGTCAGGCCATCCTGGCTGTAGCGCGAATCGTTGAGCCAGTTCTGCACCTCGCCCTGGCCTGCGTGGAAGCTGGCGGCCACCAGCACCGGGTCGCCCCGGAAGCGTTCGCTCAAAAAGTTCAGATACCAGCAGCCATATTCCACGTTGGTTTCCGCGTCGTACATGCTGTCGAAGCTGTACGCTCCGGTGCCGCCCATCTTTTCATAGATCCAGCCGGCGGTGTCCTCCATCAGCTGCATCAGGCCCCGAGCGCCCACACTGCTTTCCGCGTCGGGCCGGAAGGAGCTCTCGTTGAGCACGATGGCCGCCACAAAGGCGGGAGAAAGGTTGTATTTGCCGGCCTTCTCCTCGATAAGTTCCTCATAGCGCAGGGGATGGGCCTCCCGGATCGCCTCCTCCTGGGCCGCGCGGGCGGCAAGCACCTGCTCGGTCTGCCGGTCCATGCTCATGCGGGCAATCCACAGCCCAATGGCCGCAAACACGCATGCAAACGCCGCGATGCCCAGCCACGGGATGGAAATCCGGGCGCGGTGCGGTTCCTGTTCTTCCTCATCCTCCACATGCCAGCCCTGATCCGGCTCGAGGGGGGCGGAGGGGTCCGGCAGGGGAACGTCCAGGTCGCCGTATCCCAGGCGGGCGGCATAAGCCCTCACCGGATGGGTATCCGCGGGCTCAAACCGGGCGGCGGCGGCATAGGCCTGCGCCCGGTCCGCCTGGGGCGCGGGCTGCGCCGTCTCCTGTATGGGCGCGGAGGAACGGGCCTCGCGCCGTTCCCATTGAGCACGGTCCGGCGGATAGGACCGGCGTGAAGCGGGCGGGGG
>OHEM01000924.1_pt1 | contig 10567 bp, 10 predicted proteins | sample 1567281 | NCBI WGS metagenome assembly OHEM01 (sample SAMEA3879537, study PRJEB24766) | human gut metagenome | biome: human-associated habitat; feature: feces | place: USA | collected 1985/1987
TCTTCAATGCTTCAGCATCAACTTTAGCGATTCCTTCTTTGATAGCGCTAGGAGCACCGTCAACCATATCTTTAGCTTCTTTCAAACCAAGACCAGTTAATTCTTTTACTAACTTAACGATAGCCAGCTTGTTTGCACCAGCTGCTTTCAATACTACGTCAAAAGAAGTTTTTTCTTCTGCAGCGGCAGCAGCGCCACCAGCAGCAGGACCAGCAACAGCAACAGCTGCAGCTGCAGGTTCGATACCATATTCTTCTTTCAGGATTGTAGCCAGTTCGCTAACTTCTTTTACGGTCAGGTTTACTAATTGTTCTGCAAAAGCTTTCAAATCTGCCATTTTTGTATGATTTAAATGATTATTTATCTGTGTAATGTTTTAATGAAAAATTATCTTTCTTCCAAAGTCTTCAACAGACCATGGATAGTTTGTCCTGATGACTGAAGAGCAGAAATAACGTTCTTCGCCGGAGATTGCAACAATGCAACGATGTCAGCGATAACTTCATTCTTACTCTTGATTGCAACGAGAGCATCCAATTGGTCTGCACCAACGTAGAAGCTTTCTTCTGCATATGCAGCTTTCAGTCCGGGAATACCGTCTTTCGCTTTATCCTTGATCAGTTTAGCCGGAACGTTTGCAGTGTTGCAAAACATAATAGCAGTAGTACCTTTCAAAGAATCGTAAAGAGGAGAAAAGTCTTCTTCCAAGCTTTCAAGTGCTTTGTGAAGCAATGTGTTCTTAACCACCATCAATTTGATGCCTGATTTAAAACAATCTCTTCTCAATGCGCTAGTAGCAGCAGCGTTCATAGCTGTAACGTCTACCAAATAGAAGTGACCATATTCCTTTACCGTAGCAGCAATTTGCTCTATAATCGAATTTTTATCTTCCTTTCTCATTATTTCTCTGTTTTATTAGATTTCTTCCACTGATTTCGGGTCGATCTTGATACCCGCACTCATTGTACTAGAAAGATAAATACTCTTAATATATGTACCCTTTGCTGCGGTCGGTTTCAGTTTGATCAATGTAGAGATGAACTCTTTCGCGTTGTCGCGAATCTGATCAGCACTGAATGATACTTTACCGATAGAAGTATGAACGATACCGCTCTTATCAACTTTAAAGTCAATCTTACCTTGTTTTACTTCTTTTACAGCTTTAGCAACATCCATAGTTACGGTACCACTTTTAGGATTCGGCATCAATCCACGAGGACCGAGTACACGACCGAGTGCACCAATTTTACCCATGATAGATGGCATAGTGATTATCACATCGATATCAGTCCATCCACCTTTGATCTTTTCAATATATTCGTCAAGACCAACATAGTCAGCGCCAGCTTCTTTCGCAGCAGCTTCAGCATCCGGTGTACAGAGTACCAACACACGTACTTGTTTACCAGTACCATGAGGAAGTGAAACAACACCTCTCACCATCTGGTTAGCTTTACGTGGGTCAACACCTAAACGTACATCTATATCCAGTGAAGCATCAAACTTGGAAAAAGTGATTTCTTTTACCAAAGATGCAGCTTCTTTTAGTGAGTATGCTTTCCCTGCTTCAATCTTTTCTGCAGCTAACTTTTGATTTTTTGTCAGTTTACCCATTACAATTGAAGTTTATTAGTTATTAACCGGGAACTCCCCTTTTACAGCGATACCCATACTTCTAGCTGTACCTGCAACCATTCTCATGGCAGCTTCCACAGTAAAACAGTTTAAGTCCACCATTTTGTCCTGAGCAATCGTACGAATTTGTTCCCAAGTAAGCTCGGCAACTTTCTTACGGTTAGGCTCAGCAGAACCACTCTTTACCTTAGCTACTTCAAGTAATTGAATAGCAACGGGAGGAGTCTTGATTACAAAATCGAAAGACTTATCTGCGTAGTAAGTAATGATAACAGGTAAAATTTTACCTGCTTTGTCTTGGGTTCTGGCATTGAATTGCTTGCAAAATTCCATGATATTGATACCCTTAGAACCTAGAGCAGGTCCAACTGGGGGTGATGGATTTGCAGCGCCTCCTTTAATCTGTAATTTGATTAGTCCAGCAACTTCTTTAGCCATTTTGTTTCTAATTTTTATATATTAATTATAGCGAAAGTCCAATGCACGTAACAGAATGCATTATTCTTTCTCGACATCCATAAAGCCAAGTTCCAGCGGAGTTTTACGTCCGAAGATCTTAACCATAACCTTCAACTTCCGTTTTTCGGTATTCACCTCTTCAATGAGACCACTGAAGCCACTGAACGGTCCAACGGTAACTTTCACTGTTTCTCCTATGGTATAAGGTACATTAAGTTCCTCACCACCTTCCTGAAGTTCATCCACCGTACCAAGTATACGATTCACTTCCGATTGTCTCAAAGGAACCGGATTTTCGGAACCTCCCAAGAAACCGATTACATTCGGAGTGTTTCTCAAATGATGAGCAACCTCACCGACCAAAGCGGCCTCGACTAAAACGTATCCGGGAAGATAACTTCTTTCTTTCACAATTTTCTTACCATTGCGAACCTGATACACTTTCTCGGTAGGAATCAACACCTGAGACACATACTCGCTAAGATCACTGTTCTTAATGTCAGCATCAAGATACTCCTTAACCTTGCTTTCTTTTCCACTAACAGCACGTAATACGTACCACTTTTTTTCAATCTCAGACATTTTATTCAATTAATTAGTGCGGATAGATAATATCCTCCATTACAAACTGGAAGGCTGAATCCATAAGAAAAACAACTAGCGCAATGAGTAGGGAAGCATATAAAACAACCACTGCGCTACTAGAAAGTTCTTTACGAGTAGGCCATGATACTTTATGGACTAATTCGTCATAAGATTCTTTACAATAATTTGCTACTTTCTGAAACATATTCTTTCAAGTTTAGCACGGGAGGAGAGGCTCGAACTCCCGACACCCGGTTTTGGAGACCGGTGCTCTACCAACTGAGCTACTCCCGTGTTTGCAGCTGCAAAGGTAGTAGAAACTTCCGAATCTGCAAGCGTTAGGGTAAATAAGTTTTGAACTATTTTAATTTTTCCCACTCATCGGGCTTGAAACCGACCAATACAAAGCTGTCTGTTACTACTAGTGGTCGTTTTACTAATTTTCCGTTTGTAGCAAGCAATGCGATCTGTTCCTCCTCGCTCATGTTTGGGAGCTTTTCGCTCAGTTTCAGTTCTTTATAAACCAAACCGCTAGTGTTGAAGAATTTCTTGATAGGCAGACCGCTACGCGGAATCCATGCTCTTAATTCTTCTATTGTAGGATTTTCTTCTACGATAAGTCGATTGGTATATTCAATGTTATTTTCTGTTAACCACTTCTTGGCTTTTTGGCAAGTACTACATGCCGGGTATTGTAAAAACAGAGGTTTCATACGCAATTTATTGTTTAATGATTACTATTACATATATATATTTAAGAAAGAATTTGCAAATCCTGATACATAATCCGGTAAGCAGTCGCTTTCTTGTCTAATGCCAATGGGTATGCCCGTGATGAGGAAGGCATTCGGTAGAGCCGCATGGCGCGACCTTCGAAAATAAATTCCGAGTAATCACCGACTTTGGGTTCCTCTACGTTGAATTGTTGGCGGAGAGTATCTGTGGCTTTCTGTCCCGTAGTGACAATAGCTTTACATTCGGGAAGTTGCCGGAGCAGTGCTGTCACGTCAGTAGCTTCCACTACTTCGAGAAATTTATCCGATGCATTATCTTGTAATCGGCGAATGGATGAAGCGGTATCGAACAAAGCAATTCCCTTTTCATTCAGAAAATCAATAATTCGTTCGCGGCAAAATGCTTTCCGTGTCTCATTCAGAAAATAATCCTTGTCATCGAAGAATAAAATCCCGAAGATGCGCCACATATCATTATTGAGGTTCGGATAATAAAATTCCATTGACCAACGTTTTTTTTGTGGTGGAAAACTGCCGAGCATGAGCAGCTTTGCTTTCGCTGGAAGAAACGGTTCTAACGGATGTTTTTCGATTTCCATTTTTATGTATCATTTTAATTTCCTACAAAAATAATGATATTGTTCATTTCCCTCAAAATCAAGATAAAAAATTACTATATTTAAAATATTTAGTTATTTTTGTGGCATAATGAATACACGATTTATTAGAATATCATTGAAAAAAAGAATTTTTATAAGTTATTGTCTTATAGGATTATTCTTTTTTCTTGGAGAGAACTGTTACGCTTCAAAGCGGCCGGTGTTTAGGGAAACGGTGAGAAAAGCCTCTGCTGATAACTCAACAGTAAGGGGACGTGTTGTTGATGTCAGTGGTGAACCCCTTATTGGTGCAACGATACGAGAGAAAGGGGGAACCCGTGGAACTGTGACAGACATTGAAGGAAATTTCATCTTATCTGTGCCGGATAGTGCGGTCTTGCAAGTTTCTTTTGTGGGGTACGAGAGCATAGAAGTCAGTGTAGGGGGTAGAAAGACACTTGAGATACAGCTTCGTGAAAATACAGTGATGCTTGACAATGTGATTATAACTGCTCTTGGTCTTGAAAAAAAAGAGGTTTCTTTAGCATATTCCATTCAGAAAGTGAAAGGGGAGGAACTCACCCGTATGAAAGAGGTTAATATGATAACAGCTCTTGCCGGCAAGGCTGCGGGAGTGCAGATAAATAAAAATTCCTCCGGTATAGGAGGTTCTGCGAAAGTGAGTCTTCGGGGGATTCGTTCCGCATCCGGTGATAATCAGCCTCTTTATGTCATAGACGGCGTGCCGATGTTGAATATCGGTACTGAACAAGCTTATTCTGCAATCGGTGGTACTGCAAATGCCGGAAACCGGGACGGAGGTGACGGTATCTCCAATTTGAATCCGGAGGATGTGGAAAGTATCAGTATCTTGAAAGGTGCTCCGGCAGCAGCTTTGTATGGAAGTCAGGCTGCGAATGGGGTTATTCTGATTACTACCAAGAAAGGTAATACTGCCGGACAGAGGAATATTCATTTCTCCACCGGATTGACATTTGACAAAGCATTCAGTCTTCCTAAAATGCAGAACTGCTATGGGGTGAGTGATGTTGTAGATAGTTGGGGAGAAAAAGCGTATCTGCCTACCTCCAATGAACTGAATGATTTTTTTCGTACCGGATTAACTTCCATTACTTCCGTATCCGTTAATTATGGAAATGAAAAGATACAGACTTATTTCTCTTATGCCAATACTACCGGACGTGGTATTGTAGACAAGAACCAACTGACAAAGCATAACATCAACCTGCGGGAAACAGCTGTAATGTTCAATCAACGTCTGAAATTGGACGGTAATGTGAACGTGATGCGACAGATTGTAAAGAACAAACCTGTATCGGGAGGTTTTTACATGAATCCTCTGGTCGGCCTTTATCGTTTTCCCCGTGGGGAAGATTTGTCTTATTATAAGGATAATTATGAAATATACGATCCGGAACGGAAACTGGGGATACAAAATTGGCATACTTTTACAGAAGATTTTGAGCAGAATCCTTATTGGATACAGAACCGTATACAAAGTAAGGAGACACGTATGCGTAGCATCATCTCTCTCTCAGCGAATTTGAGGATAAATAGTTGGCTGACTGTCCAGGCTCGTGGTAGTGTTGATTATATATCCGATAAGATGCGCCAGAAATTTTATGCTTCTACTGCTCCCGCTTTATGTGGGGCAAACGGGCGTTATATTGAAATGGATTATCAGGAAACGTTGATTTACGGTGATGTCATGGCTATGGGGAAGAGGAAATGGGAGGATTTTACGTTGGATGTGGCCATTGGTGGGAGTATCAATGATAAAAATGTCAATTCCACCCGTTACGATTCCAAGAATGCTTCTTTGAAGTATGCCAATGTGTTTAATTTGGCTAATATCGTAATGAACGGTTCCGCTAGCATTGACCAGAAGATAGATTCCCGACGTCAGTTACAGTCCGTATTTGGTACGGCACAAGTTGGCTATCAGGATAAGGTATTCCTTGATTTAACAGCCCGTAATGACTGGGCATCGACTTTGGCATATACAAGCCATGAGAAATCCGGATTCTTTTATCCTTCTGCCGGTCTTTCTTTTCTTATAGACAAATGGATACAACTTCCCGAATGGATTTCTTTTGCCAAACTACGGGGAACATACAGTAAGGTAGGTAATGATATTCCTCAGTTTATCACAAACTCCGTTTCACATATTACTGCCGGGGGAGAACTCCAGGCAAATGACGCCGCTCCTTTTAAGGAAATGGAACCGGAAATGACCCATTCGGTAGAGGTGGGTACGGAATGGAGGTTCTTCCAAAGTCGCTTAGGCTTCAATCTGACTTATTACCGCACCAATACTCATAATCAGTTTTTCAAACTTCCCGCCCTTGCCGGAGATATGTATGCATACAGGTATGTAAATGCCGGAGATATACAAAACCGTGGTTGGGAACTGACCGTAGATGCCACTCCGGTACTTACTCCGGATTTTACATGGAAAACATCTTTGAATTTCTCGTCCAATAGAAATAAGATCAAAGAACTGCATGAAGAACTGAAAGAGTTAGTTTATGGACCGAGCAGTTTCTCATCCAGTTATGCGATGAAGTTGGTGAAAGGTGGTTCTATCGGAGATATTTATGGTAAGGCTTTCGTGCGTGATGCCGAAGGGAATATTGTCTATCAGACCGAGGGCGACCATAAAGGCCTTCCGGCTGTTGAAGGTGAAGGGAATACAATAAAGGTGGGCAATGCCAATCCACGTTTTATAATGGGGTGGAACCATACATTCTCTTACAAAGGCTTCAGTCTCTACTTCTTGTTGGATTGGCGTTATGGCGGCAAGATACTTTCGCAGACACAGGCGGAAATGGATCTCTACGGGGTGTCCCAAGTGACAGCGCTGGCTCGTGACAGAGGATATGTAACTCTTGAAGGACAGCAGATAGACAATGTGAAAGGTTTTTATAAGAATATAGTGGGCGGACGTGCCGGAGTGACGGAATATTATATGTATGATGCTACAAATCTTCGTTTGCGGGAAGTCTCACTAAACTATACTTTTCCGAAAAAATGGATGCAGAAAACGAAAGTGCTGAAAGATTTGCAGCTTGCTTTCGTTGCGCGTAATCTTTGTTTCCTGTATAAGAAAGCTCCTTTTGACTCGGATTTAGTACTTTCTACCGGAAATGATAATCAGGGAATTGAAGTGTTTGGTATGCCGACAACACGAAGTCTGGGCTTTACTGTGAAATGTGAATTCTAAAGATACGGGAGGAGATGATGAAAAAGAACTATATTCATATATACTTATTGGGGATACTGTTGCTTTCGGTTGCATGTACCGGAAAATTCCGTGAGTTTAATACCGACCAGTCCGGCATTACAGATGAAGATCTGATAATTGACGACAATGGTTACGGAATCCGTTTAGGGATTATTCAGCAGGGTATTTACTTTAACTATGATTATGGCAAAGGCAAGAACTGGCCTTTCCAATTGACACAGAACTTGAACGCAGATATGTTCAGCGGATATATGCATGATGCCAAACCATTGAACGGAGGTTCTCATAATTCCGATTATAATATGCAGGACGGTTGGAACAGTGCGATGTGGACACACATGTATTCGTATATTTTCCCTCAGATTTACCAGTCAGAGAATGCAACCCGTGATACACATCCTGCTTTATTCGGTATTACGAAAATTCTGAAAGTGGAAGCGATGCACCGTGTGACGGATTATTACGGACCTATTATCTACAAGAATTTTGCAGATGCAGGGAAGCATTACCGTCCTGATACGCAGAAGGAAGTTTATTATGAGTTTTTTAACGAACTTGATTCTGCCGTTGTCGCTCTTACCAGTTATGTGGAAGCAAATCCGGAATCTAATGGATTCTCCCGTTTCGATATTCTGCTGGACGGCAGATATTCTTCGTGGATTAAGTTTGCCAATTCCTTGCGTATGCGGCTGGCGATGAGAATTTCTGCTGTCGAGCCGGATAAGGCATGTGTTGAATTTCAGGAAGGGCTTAACAATGAATACGGTGTCTTTGAGGCCGAAACGGAACGGGTGGCTGTCTCCACCAAGTCCGGGTATACTAACCCGTTGGGAGAACTCAACCTTGTTTGGAACGAGACTTATATGAGTGCTTCCATGGAATCGATTCTGACTGGATATGACGACCCGCGTATTGCTGTCTATTTCGCACCTTGTACCGACGAACAGTTTAAAAACACATATCGCGGTATCCGTCAGGGGACGTGCTTTTCGCATTCTCATTATGCCGGATTGTCAAAACTGACCGTAACGCAAACAACGGACGCTCCTTTGATGACTTCATCGGAAATTTGGTTCCTGCGTGCCGAAGCTGCTTTGCGTGGGTGGACGGACGAAGATGAAGAAAGCTGCTATCGAAACGGAGTAATAACTTCCTTTCATCAAAATGGAATTTATCAGGTGGAAGATTATCTGAACAGCGAACGAATGGCTTTCGATTTTGAAGATACGTATGATAACGGCAACAATATCGAAGCCCGTTGTAAAGTATCACCAAAGTGGGATTCCGAAGCTGATAAAGAGATAAAACTGGAAAGGATTATCACGCAGAAGTGGATTGCCATGTTTCCCGAAGGTTGTGAAGCATGGGCAGAACAGCGTCGTACGGGCTATCCCCGTTTGTTCCCGGTGCGTTATAACCATAGCCAAAACGGATGTATTGATACGGAAATTATGGTACGCCGTCTCAACTTCCCCGGCACATTGCAAACGGAAGATCCCGACCAGTATCTTGCTCTTGTAGAAACCTTGGGAGATCCTGATGACGGAGGTACACGACTTTGGTGGGATGTAGAAAGTAATGGCTTGGACTAAAAATCTGTTGTAAGAATGTGTATATGTGTGCCGATTTAACTAATTTTGCACCTTCATTTAAACACATTCGTCATGAAAACAATCATCTCTACTATTTTTCTGTGTGTATTGCTTTCTTTTATACCGGAACTGCGGGCACAAAACATACAGTTACATTACGACTTTGGCCGTTCTTTGTATGACAAAGATTTGAAAGAACGTCCTTTGTTAACGTCTACTGTCGAGAAGTTTCATCCCGACACGTGGGGAAGTACTTATTTCTTTGTCGATATGGACTATACCTCTGAGGGTGTTGCCTCCGCCTATTGGGAGATAGCCCGTGAAGTAAAATTCTGGAAAGGACCTTTCTCGGCACATCTTGAATATAATGGTGGACTGGCAAAAGGATTCTCTTACAAAAACGCTTACTTGGCAGGAGCTACTTATACCTATAACAATGCTTCTTTTTCCAAAGGCTTCTCTTTGACAGCCATGTACAAATATATCCAGAAGCATAAATCACCTAACAATTTCCAGTTGACCGGAACATGGTATGTCAACTTCTGCAATAATCTGCTTACTTTCTCCGGATTTGCCGACTGGTGGCGTGAGGAAACCGATTACGGAAAAACGATCTTCCTTACCGAACCGCAATTTTGGGTAAATCTGAACCGCATCAAAGGAATAAACAAACACTTTAATCTAAGTGTAGGTTCCGAAGTGGAAGTAAGTAATAACTTCGGTGGTCGTGACGGATTCTATGTAATTCCGACTCTAGCCCTGAAATGGACATTGAATTAATTTATTGAATACATCAATTATTGGATGAAAACAGATTTAATTTACGGTGTAGAAGACCGTCCTCCTTTTAAGGAAGCCTTGTTTGCAGCCTTGCAACATTTACTGGCCATTTTTGTAGCCATAATAACACCTCCTCTTATCATAGCAAGTGCCTTGAAACTGGATGTAGAAAAGACGGGCTTTCTTGTTTCCATGTCCTTGTTCGCTTCGGGAGTTTCCACTTTCGTACAATGCCGTCGTTTCGGTCCGGTGGGGGCGGGACTGCTCTGTATTCAGGGAACAAGTTTTTCCTTTATCGGTCCTATCATAGCCACGGGATTAGTAGGTGGATTACCGTTGATTTTCGGTTCCTGTATGGCTGCCGCTCCGATTGAAATGATTGTCAGCCGTACATTCAAATATCTTCGCAACATCATCACTCCGTTGGTGTCCGGCATTGTCGTACTGCTTATCGGATTGAGCCTGATAAAGGTCGGCATCGTATCTTGTAGCGGCGGATATTCGGCAATGGATAACGGTACTTTCGGTTCGTGGGAAAACCTGTCTATCGCAGCATTGGTATTATTGAGCGTATTGTTTTTCAATCGTTGCAGAAACAAATACCTGCGCATGAGCTCTATCGTGCTCGGTCTTTGTTTGGGTTATGGATTGGCTTTTGCTTTGGGAAAAGTAGATATGAGTTCGCTGAATGTTGAAATGCTGATGAGCTTTAATATCCCTCAACCTTTTAAATATGGTGTTGAATTCAATGTTTCGTCTTTTATTGCCATTGGTTTAGTTTATTTGATAACTGCCATTGAAGCAACAGGCGACGTGACTGCCAACTCCATGATTTCCGGTCTTCCGATCGAGGGTGATTCATATCTAAAACGTGTTTCCGGTGGTGTCATGGCAGACGGGTTCAATTCCTTTCTTGCC
>OHEM01000925.1_pt1 | contig 10564 bp, 6 predicted proteins | sample 1567281 | NCBI WGS metagenome assembly OHEM01 (sample SAMEA3879537, study PRJEB24766) | human gut metagenome | biome: human-associated habitat; feature: feces | place: USA | collected 1985/1987
AAGTATGTGGCTCTGTTTATGGTTGTGACCGATTTGCTGTTTATGACATCGGGCAATGCCGGTGGCCATATCGCTCATTTAGGAGGTGCTTTGGCCGGATGGTGGTTTGCTTCCGGATTGTCCCGCGGACATGATGCTACGTCATGGATAAACCGATGCTTGGATTGCTTCTCGGAAGGTCTTTCGTTTCGTCGTCAATCGAAAAGACCGAAGATGAAAGTTCATTATGGTGATAAGGCAAAAGATTACGATTATAATGCCCGTAAAAAACAGCAAAGCGAGGAGATAGACCGTATATTGGATAAATTAAAGAAATCCGGTTATAACAGTCTGACTACCGAAGAGAAGAAAAGCTTGTTTGATGCGAGCAAAAAGTGATATATGAAATATATTGGTCGTTTTTTGGGATGGATACTACTGGGCATAAACTTGTGTATGGTGGTATTGTTACTGGTATGTGCTTACAGCCCTTATATTGATCCTGTGGCTCATCCGGTATGGTCATGTGCCGGTTTGGCTTTTCCCGCTTTTTTGATTGTTAATCTTTTGTTTCTGGTCTTCTGGTTGGTGATTTATCGTAAATATGCGTTGCTTTCATTTTTAGGCCTGGTATGTTCCATTGGTGCTATCCGTACTTATTTCCCAGTCAATGTATTTGTATCTGATGTACCGGAAGGGGCAATCAAATTCTTATCCTACAATACGATGGCCTTTGAAAAGAACCGTGCGAACACCAAGGATAATCCGAACCCTGTGCTGGAATATTTAAGAAACAGCAATGCGGATATAATCTGCCTGCAGGAATATATTGTAGGCGGACGGTTAACCAAGAAAGAGGTGGATTATGCTTTAAGAGATTATCCTTATAAAAATTATCATAAGATATCGGGGGCCAACGGTTTGGGTTGTTATTCCCGTTTTCCTATTTTGTCGGCACATCCGGTGAAATATGCCAGCCTTAACAATGGTTCCATCGCTTATAAAATCAAAGTGAATGGTGATACCTTGCTGGTTGTTAATAATCATCTGGAATCCAATAAGCTGACTGAGAAGGATAAAGAAGTCTATCGCGAAATGATGAAGGATCCTGATAAGCAAAAGGTATCGCAAGGGTCTCGTTTGCTGATCGGAAAACTGGCGGAAGCATCGGCTATACGTGCCGTTCAGGCTGATTCCATAGCTCGTTTGGTGGCCGGTTACAAAGGGGGAGGCATAATTGTATGCGGTGACTTCAATGATTCTCCTATATCATACACTCACAGGGTGGTAGGGGAAGGTCTGAATGATGCTTTTGTGGAGTCGGGAAACGGCTTTGGCATATCTTATAATCAAAATCATTTTTATTTCAGAATAGACAATATTTTATTGAGCAAGAATTTAAAATCTTACCGTTGTACGGTGGATAATACGATAAAGAGTTCGGATCATTACCCCATTTGGTGTTATGTGGCGGAGAAGTGATTTTACATACCTTTAATTGACAGATTATGAAAAGACTATTATTTACGTTAGCGACGTGTTGCGTAATGTGTGCATGTGAACAGAAAACAGAAATGAATCCGTTCTTTACGGAATTCCAGACCGAGTACGGTGCTCCCGATTTTACTAAGATCAGACTGGAGCATTATGAACCTGCTTTCTTGAAAGGAATAGAGGAGCAGAATGCGGAAATTAAGGCAATAGTTGATAATCCCGAGGAACCTACTTTTGAAAATACCATTGTGGCGCTGGATAAAAGTGGCGGGATTTTGGCGAGAGTAAGTGGGGTGTTTTTTGCATTGACCGAAGCGGATACAAATGATTCGTTGACGGCCTTGAATGAAAAGATGGCTCCTGTACTTTCAGAACATAGTGATAATATTTATTTGAATCAGGATTTGTATAAACGGGTGGCTGATGTGCATCAACAGGAACGGGAAGGTAAGATAACTCTTACGACTGAGCAACACCGGCTGTTGGACAAGTATTATAAAGCTTTTGTCCGTTCGGGTGCCGGACTGGATGCCGGAAAACAATCCCGTTTGAGGGAGATCAATAAAGAATTGTCGACTTTGGGGATTGCTTTCGACAATCATATCTTAAATGAGAATAACGCTTATCAGTTGGTTATCGAGAATGAGGCTGATTTGGCCGGGTTACCCGAATGGGTGAAAGCAGGGGCCGCAGAGGAAGCGAAAGCTGCTGGAAAAGAAGGGAAATGGCTATTCACTTTGCAAAACTCCAGTCGCTTGCCTTTTTTGCAATATGCTGAAAACCGTGAGCTAAGAAAAAATATTTATGAAGCTTATATCAACCGGGGGAATCATGATGATGCGAATGACAATAAAGAGATATTGGGAAAGATCATGGCATTGCGTTTGGAACAGGCAAAATTATTAGGATTCGATTGTTATTCCAATTTTGTACTGGATGAGAACATGGCTAAGAATTCGCAGACAGTCATGGATTTCTTGAACAACCTGTGGGGATACTCACTGGAAAATGCAAAGAAAGAGGCCGCCGAGTTGCAGAAAATAATGGATAAGGAAGGTAAGGGAGAGAAGCTGGCTGCATGGGACTGGTGGTATTATGCCGAAAAATTGCGTCAGGAAAAGTATGATTTGAATGAAGATGAAATCAAGCCCTATTTCAGTTTGGAAGATGTGCGTAGCGGATTGTATACCGTGGCCAACAAACTGTATGGCATTACATTGACCGAACTGAATGATGTGCCCGTATATGAGCCGGATGTGAAAGTGTATGAAGTAAAGGATGCCGATGGCTCATTTTTGGGATTGTTCTATGCGGATTACTTTCCACGCGCAGGTAAGCGTGGTGGCGCATGGATGAGTAATTTTCGTGAACAGGCCGGTGAAGTACGTCCTTTAATTTATAATGTGGCAAGTTTTACTAAACCTGCAGGAAATATGCCTTCTTTACTGACTTTGGATGAGGTGGAAACCATGTTTCATGAGTTTGGACATGCATTGCACGGTATGCTGACCAAGTGTAACTACAAAGGAGTGTCCGGTACCAGTGTGGCGCAGGATTTTGTAGAACTTCCTTCACAGATTATGGAACACTGGGCTGTAGAACCTGAAGTGCTGAAACTCTATGCCAAGCATTACGAAACAAGAGAAGTGATTCCGGATGAGCTGATTACGAAAATCCAAAATCAGGGTACTTTTAATCAAGGTTTTATGACCACGGAATTATTGGCAGCCGCTTTGCTTGATATGGAACTGCATAACCTGACTGATACAGACAACCTGAATGTCGTTGCTTTTGAAAAAGAAACGATGGACAAGCTGGGGCTGATTCCTGAAATAGCTCCTCGGTATCGCGCCACTTATTTTAGTCATATTATAGGTGGATATGCTGCTGGGTATTACAGCTATCTATGGGCAGAAGTTCTTGACACGGATGCTTTTGAAGCGTTTAAAGAACATGGAGTGTTCGATAAAAATACCGCAGACTCTTTTCGTAAAAATATTCTAGAGAAAGGTGGAACGGAAGATCCTATGACCCTTTACAGAGGTTTTCGTGGGGCTGATCCCAGCTTGGAACCCTTGCTTAAAAACAGGGGTTTGAAATAAAATAGACTGTGAGATAGAATAATTTAGGCTGCAAAAAATGCTTTTGCAGCCTTTTTTCTCTTTTGGAATCTAAATATTTGTGTTTGATACCGTGGGAATGTGAAAAAAAAACTATATTTGCAACCTTGTATAAACTAAGAATTAATCAAAAAGTAAAAATAATAAATTTCAAAGTAACATGCAAAACAAAGGATTTGTAAAGGTTTTTGCGGTATTACTCACCCTTGTATGTGTGTTTTATCTTTCTTTCTCTTTTGTGACCCGCTATCACATGGACAAAGCGGCACAAGACCCGAAAGGTGAAGCACATTACCTTGATTCTATGCAGAATGAAAAAGTTTATTTGGGTAGTTATACGCTGAAACAGTGTCGCGAGATGGAGATTGGTCTGGGTCTGGACCTGAAAGGTGGTATGAACGTTATTCTTGAAGTTTCTGTACCGGATGTAGTGAAGGCTTTGGCTGACAACAAGACTGATGAAGCTTTTAACAAAGCGGTTGCAGAAGCATCAAAACAATCTATCACTAGTCAGGATGACTTTATCACTCTTTTTGTAAAAGAGTATAAGAAACAAGCTCCCAATGGCAAATTGGCTGAATTATTTGCTACTCAGCAGTTGAAAGACAAAGTAACCACCCGCAGTTCCGACAGTGAAGTTGAAAAAGTATTGCGCGAAGAGGTAAAGGCTGCTATCGACAACTCTTATAATGTATTACGTACACGTATTGACCGTTTTGGTGTGGCACAGCCTAACATTCAGGCGTTGGAAGGAAAGATGGGCCGTATCATGGTGGAACTGCCGGGTATCAAAGAACCGGAACGTGTCAGAAAACTGTTGCAGGGATCTGCTAACTTGGAATTCTGGGAAACTTTCGACGCAAAAGAAATAGTTCCTTATCTTTCTTCTGTAGATAACAGACTGCGTGATATTCTTGCCGTTGAAAGTGGTGCTGCTTCTGCTGATTCTGTAGCTACTGATACTGTTGCTGTCGCACAGGCTTCTGCAATTTCTGCTGCCGACAGTCTTGCAGCCGCATTGAAAGGCGAAACGGCAAGTAATTCTGCCGCAATGGAGCAGATGAAGAAAGAACATCCGTTGGCTTCTGTTCTTCAATTAAATCCGAATGGTTACGGGTCGGTGGTAGGTTATGCCGATTATAAAGATACTGCTCAGGTAAACCAGTACCTTGCTATGAAAGAAGTGAAAGAAATGTTGCCGAAAGATCTTCGTTTGAAATGGGGTGTAAAGGCTGCTGACTTTGACAAGCAGGGACGTATTTTTGAATTGTATGCTATCAAGTCTACTGAACGTAACGGACGTGCTCCGTTGGAAGGTGATGTGATCACTGATGCTAAAGATGAATATGACCAGTTCAACAAGCCTTGTGTCAGTATGTCTATGAACACTGACGGCGCACGCCGCTGGGCTGTTCTGACAAAGAACAATGTAGGCAAGGCTATCGCTATCGTACTGGATGGTTACGTATACAGCGCTCCGAATGTAAACGGTGAAATTACGGGGGGACACTCTCAGATTACCGGTAACTTTACCCCGGAGGTGACAAAAGACTTGGCTAACGTATTGAAGTCTGGTAAGATGCCTGCTCCTGCACGTATCGTTCAGGAGGATATTGTTGGTCCGTCATTGGGTCAGGAATCTATCAATCAAGGTATTATTTCATTTGTTGTTGCGTTGATTCTGTTGATGATCTATATGTGCGCTATGTACGGATTGATTCCGGGTATGGTTGCCAACTGCGCATTGGTTGTTAACTTCTTCTTCACATTAGGAATCCTTACCTCGTTCCAAGCTGCACTGACCATGTCTGGTATTGCCGGTATGGTGTTGTCATTGGGTATGGCTGTAGATGCTAACGTGTTGATTTATGAACGTACAAAAGAAGAATTGAGAGCCGGTAAAACTGTTAAGGCTGCTTTAGCAGACGGTTATTCTAACGCATTCTCTGCTATTTTTGACTCAAACTTGACATCAATTATCACTGGTATCATTCTGTTCTATTTCGGTACGGGTCCGATTCGTGGTTTTGCCACTACGTTGATTATCGGTATCCTCTGCTCATTCTTTACAGCAGTATTCTTGACCCGTATTGTTTATGAGCACTTCATGAATAAAGACAAGTGGTTGAACTTGACATTCACTACAGGGATCTCCAAGAATCTGATGCAGAACGTGAATTACAACTTTATGGGAATGATGAAACGTTCATTCACGGTATTCGGAGCGATTATCGTTATCTGTATCATTTCATTCTTTATCCGTGGTTTGGCGCAGAGTATTGACTTTACCGGTGGACGTAACTTCGTAGTTCAGTTTGAACAGCAGGTTGAACCTGAAACAGTGCGTGACCTGTTGAAGAAGAAAATCACAGAAGATAATGTACAGGCTATTGCTTTGGGTACAGACAAGAAGACAATCCGTATTACAACCAATTACCGTATTAATGAAGATTCTCCTACTATCGACTCTGAAATTGAAGAGTTCTTGTATCAGTCTTTGAAAGATGGTAACTTGCTGGGCGAAGGTACTACATTGGAAATCTTTATTGACCGTGATAATCGTGTCGGTGGTTCTATCATCAGTTCTCAGAAAGTAGGTCCTAGTATCGCTGATGATATCAAGACTTCGGCTGTCTGGTCTGTATTGTTTGCATTGGTGGCTATCGGTTTGTATATCTTGCTGCGTTTCCGCAATGTAGCTTATAGTGTGGGTGCGACTGTTGCATTGGCTGTCGATACTATTTTGATCATCGGTGCATACTCGTTATGTTATGGATGGGTTCCGTTCTCATTGGAAATTGACCAGACTTTTATTGGCGCTATTTTGACCGCTATCGGTTATTCTATCAATGACAAGGTGGTTATCTTTGACCGTATCCGTGAGTTCTTCGGTCTGTATCCGAAACGTAACCGTATGCAGTTGTTTAATGATTCATTGAATACTACTTTGGCTCGTACCATCAATACTTCATTAAGTACATTGATCGTATTGTTGTGTATCTTCGTGCTGGGTGGTGACAGTATCCGCAGCTTCGCCTTTGCAATGATTTTGGGCGTTGTGATCGGTACATTGTCTTCTATCTTCATTGCTGCTCCTATCGCTTACCTGACTATGGGTAACAAGATGCCGGAAGAAACAAAGGCATAAGAAGGTTTCTTTTAAGAAATAAATAAAAAGAGGAGGATGCTCATTCATGAGCATCCTCCTCTTTTTATAATGGTCGATTGGAATTGGTTTGTGGAAAAAGGGTAGATGAATCTTCTGTGGCTTCAAAAATTAACTTAAGTACATTGGGTAAGTAACTTAGCTTGCTTGGCATTTCAACTTAGCTTGCTTGTCCCATGAAGTTAACTTGCTTTTTTACACTGTATCTTGCAGATCAATTCTGTTTGGCTATAATCGTGAAAATAGTTATCTGACTACTCTTCCTGAAGTGTTTCCTTGCATTAACTCTTCCACTTCTTCTACTGTTACTTGATTGAAATCTCCATATATGGTATTTTTCAATGCAGATGCGGCAAGGGCGAATTCCAATGTTTTTTGGTCATTGTCGGGGTAGGTCAGCAAACCATAAATCATGCCGCCTACAAATGCATCTCCTGCACCCACACGGTCTACTTCATGGACAATATCGTAAATGCCGGTATGCTTTAATGTTCCTTTAGAATAAAGTATGGCTGCCAGCAGATTGTGATTGGAAGTGATGGTATTACGCAACTCCAGAAACATTTTCTGGCATCGGGGAGCTTGTTCTGATACTTTTTGACCGAATACTTTGAAACCGGACAAATCTAATGGATATGAGGTGTCTACAGCTTTAAAACCTACCGGGGGAATGCCGAAAATTTCTTTGTATTCGGGTTCTGCACCAAAAATGACATCACTATATTGAACAAGGGGGAGCATTACCTCTGATGCGGATTTACCGTAATTCCATAATTTTTTGCGGAAATTTAAGTCGCATGAGATTGTTAATCCCAGGCGGTCTGCTGTTTGCAGTGCTTCCAGGCAGGCATCTGCTCCTTCCTGTGACAGGGACGCTGCTATACCCGACCAGTGGAACCAGCCTGCATCGGAAAGAATCTTTTCCCAGTCTATCATGCCGGGACGTAAAGTGGCAAAGGAAGAGCCTTCACGGTCATATACTACATTGGAGTTACGAAATGCTGCACCGCTTTCCAGAAAGTATAATCCCATGCGTTTCCCACCATAAATAATGCCGTCTGTACCTAATCCGTAAGCTTGGAGTGAGTTTACGCAGGCTTGTGCCATTGCATTCTCGGGAAGTCTGGTAACGAATTCTGTGGGGATGCCGAAGTTGACCAGTGATATGGCTACATTCGCTTCACTTCCTCCATAAGTAGCAATAAACTCGTTTGTTTGGGAAAAGCGCTGGAAATTGGGGGCGGTCAGCCTTAGCATTACTTCTCCGAATGTAACGACTTTCTTGTTCTGGGTAATAGCTCTTGTATTCATAGTATGTTTTTAATCAGTATGTTAATTTGCACGAAGATACGATCAAAATTTTATATAAGTGCAAGAAATGTATAAAAATAGCCTTCTCTATCTTTTCCATATAGAATAGAGAAGGCTATTTTATTTATTCAATATTAGTGGTTTATTTATTGAATCGTATTTTTAGTTTGGCAAGCATATCCTGTGTCATGCTGTCTAGATCATATTCCGGTTTCCATCCCCATTCCTCACGGGCACAAGTGTCGTCCAGTGAGTTCGGCCATGATTCGGCGATAGCTTGACGTAGTGGATCTACTTTGTACTCCATATGGAAGTCGGGCATATACTTCTTTATATTGTTATAAATAATTTCCGGATCAAAACTCATTGAAGCAATGTTGAACGAATTGCGATGAATTAGTTTGTCGGGATTCGCTTCCATGATTTCAATGGCTGCACGTAAACCGTCAGGCATATACATCATATCCATGAATGTACCGGCTGCAATAGGACATTCAAATTTTTCACCTTTTACAGCCGAATAATAAATGTCGACAGCGTAATCGGTTGTTCCTCCACCCGGAGGGGTTACGTTCGAGATAATGCCCGGGAAACGGACTGCACGAGTGTCGACACCATATTTATTAAAATAGTAGTCGCTCAACAACTCGGTTGTCACTTTAGTAACTCCATACATGGTACGCGGACGCTGAATGGTGTCCTGCGGCGTCTTCGTATGAGGTGTACTTGCACCAAAAGAACCGATTGAACTGGGTGTAAACACGGCACATCCCTGTTCACGCGCTACTTCCAATACATTCCATAGCCCATCAATGCCAATCTTCCAAGCCAGCTTCGGCTTCGATTCGGCTACCACTGATAGCAAGGCAGCCAGATTATACACTGTGTCAATGTGGTATTCTTTCACCACAGACGCAATCATTTCCCCATTAGTCACGTCGACAATAGCCGCCGGTCCTGATTCTTTCAACTCTCCCTTAGGTTCTGCACCCGGGATATAACCAGCTACCACGTTTGTGTTACCATAGCGTTTACGTAGCTCCATCGTTAACTCGGAGCCGATCTGTCCGGTGGCTCCAATAATCAAAATGTGTTTCATTTTTTCTTCGTACTTAAATTATTAAGCTAAATAGTGCGCAAAGTAAGCACTTTTTTTTCAGATTTTAATCAAAAAGATATGGTTATTCCAATAAAAATTGTGTCCTTTGTAATCGAACTTAATTACTCAAACACTATGTACGGTAAAATGAAAGATTTTCTCAGCCAAACATTGGCTGAAATTAAAGAAGCCGGTCTTTATAAAGAAGAACGACTAATTGAAAGTGCGCAGCAAGCTGCCATCACTGTAAAAGGTAAAGAAGTGCTGAACTTCTGCGCTAACAACTACCTGGGACTGTCCAATCACCCCCGATTGATCAAAGCTTCCCAGGAAATGATGAACCGACGCGGATATGGTATGTCCTCCGTTCGTTTCATTTGTGGAACACAAGATATACACAAAGAACTGGAAGACGCTATTTCCGACTATTTCCAAACAGAAGACACGATTCTATATGCTGCCTGCTTCGATGCAAACGGTGGTGTGTTCGAACCGCTTTTCTCGGATCAGGATGCCATTATCTCGGATTCTCTGAACCATGCTTCTATTATCGACGGTGTACGTCTTTGCAAAGCTAAACGCTATCGTTACGCCAATGCTGACATGAACGAGCTGGAGAAATGCCTGCAAGAGGCACAAGCTCAACGTTTCCGCATTATCGTCACAGACGGCGTGTTCTCTATGGACGGCAACGTAGCTCCCATGGATCAGATTTGTGACCTTGCCGAGAAATATGATGCGCTGGTTATGGTAGACGAATCACACTCTGCCGGCGTGGTAGGCGCTACCGGACACGGCGTAAGCGAACTCTACAAAACTCATGGTCGTGTGGATATTTACACCGGTACGCTGGGTAAAGCTTTCGGAGGTGCTTTAGGAGGATTTACTACCGGACGTAAGGAGATTATTGACTTACTGCGCCAACGCAGCCGCCCGTATCTGTTCTCCAACTCATTGGCTCCGGGCATTATCGGTGCAAGCCTGGAAGTATTCAAGATACTGAAAGAAAGCAATGCGCTGCATGACAAACTCGTGGAGAATGTAAATTACTTCCGCGACAAGATGACTGCTGCCGGATTCGATATCAAACCGACACAAAGTGCTATTTGCGCTGTCATGCTGTATGACGCGAAGTTGTCACAGATTTATGCCGCACGTATGCAGGAGGAAGGTATCTACGTAACCGGATTCTATTATCCGGTAGTTCCGAAAGACCAGGCACGTATCCGTGTACAAATCTCTGCCGGACACGAGAAGGAACATCTCGACAAGTGCATCGCTGCCTTTATCAAAGTAGGTAAAGAACTCGGTGTACTGAAATAAAAAAACATTTTCTTTTCTTCCATTGTTATTATTGTAATCATAAGGATTTGATTATCGACAATAACAATGGAA
>OHEM01000931.1_pt1 | contig 10538 bp, 11 predicted proteins | sample 1567281 | NCBI WGS metagenome assembly OHEM01 (sample SAMEA3879537, study PRJEB24766) | human gut metagenome | biome: human-associated habitat; feature: feces | place: USA | collected 1985/1987
TGTTCATCTCCTCCGGCCAAGGGCTGTATATGTTGTGGGTACGCAGGCCCGCTTCTACATGACCTACAGGGATCTGCTGATAGAAAGCTGCGAGTGCGGCGGCAGTAGAAGTGGTTGTGTCACCGTGCACCAATACCACATCAGGTTTCGCCTTGTTCAACACATCACGCATCCCGGTCAGCACACGGGCGGTTACATCATACAGATCTTGCCCCTGCTTCATGATGTTCAAGTCATAATTCGGCTTGATATCGAATATCTGCAACACCTGATCGAGCATTTCACGATGCTGCCCCGTCACGCAGACGATTGTTTCAAAGTCTGCTGATTTTTTTTGGAACTCCTTCACCAACGGAGCCATCTTAATGGCCTCCGGACGAGTCCCGAAGACCAGCATTACCTTTAGTTATCAGCCACCAGGCATACTTTATCAAGTGAATTTGCCGTTTTATTCTTTTCGGTTCTTTGAGCAACCGATAGGCAAATTCAAGATTGTGGTTCACCCACCATTTAGGAGCCCTTTCCACATGGCCAGTATATACATCGAAGCTGCCGCCTAATCCTTGAAAGATGGCTTTGTGTCTATGCTGTATTTCTTCCATCAGTAATTCCTGTTTAGGAGACCCCATAGCCACAAATACCACATCAGGTCTTTTTTCGGTTATGTCTTTTATAAGTCTTTCCCGTTCCTCGTTTGCCTTGATATATCCATCCCGATAACCGATAATGTGAATCTGCATATTCTTTACGCAGTTTAGACACAGTTTCTTCTATGATTTGAGGTTTACCACCTATCAAATAAAAAGTCTTTTCTCTATAAAATTGAGCTACAATTTTGAGCCACAACTCACAACCGGGAATTTTACACGCATTTTCAAAACCTTTTTGTTTGAGAGCCATTTGTGCGCCGGCTCCATCGCAATACCCTATGTTCCGATTGATAATTCCTCGTGTCTGATCTGTAGCATGTAAAATTTTCTCAGCATTTATGGCTACTAATATGCCCTTATTATCGTTTACAAAAGACAACAAAGACTGTTCGGAATCGAACGGATATATTTCGACTCCGTTTAAAGAAACTTTATTCATTTATGTTGGAAATTTTATATTGCGAGTAAATAATGCGACATTGCATTAAACATAAATGCATTACTCCATCGCATATACGAGATTTTAGAACTGATGCCAGGTTTTAATTGGTAGTAGAAATACCCCTTTTTATCTTGCATATTTCGGATTGTCCATTGCAATACTTTTTTGGCAAGTTCCTCATATTTTTTCATCTTATGTAGGCGGGTCAATGTTATCAATAGCTGCCCTGGACAATGGATGTCAATAGGATACATTCGGTTATCATAATATTTAGGAGTTCCGTCCGCTTCGAAAAAATGATTGACATAGTAGTCGAAACCTTTTTCGATGTAACCATTGAAAGCATGATCCTCTGTCAACTCTTGATAAGCGATCAGCGCATCTAAATTATATCCTGTATGAAAGCTGTCTACCCAATTCTGTACGGGGAGCATTCCATATACCCAAGCCCCGTCTTCCCGTTGCCCGGAACAACAGGCTTTAATGGATAGCTCCGCTAGTCTTTTGTATTCCTCCTGTTGTGTATAATAAAAACAATAACTCAACAATCGAGAACCGAGCAGCGAAGCATTGAACACAGTGTCATTACCCTCTAACGGACTATAAGAAAAGAGAAAGCCACCATTATACGGCGTGCGATGCAAATCTTTTATTACAAAATCCGCTGCACTTAATGCAATCTCCAAATAGTGTTTGTTCCTAGTTATTTCATATGCCTGCATCAGTGCCGTGGCACAGAAATTTGTAGCAACTACTGTGGGCGTGAATTTGGGAAAAAGAAACAGACGGCGTGCCTGCCAATCGAAGTTATACCCCCAGCAAGCACCGCTGTAGCCTTTAGATTGTAAGGATATAAGCAACTCTGCCAATTCTTCAATCCGAGCCTTTATCATCTCCAACGTTCCCATTTTTTCGGATAATTGCGGATGATTTTCCACAACTTTATACAGATTGCAATATCCGGACAAGAACAGCCCGATACCTTTTGCGTTATACTCTTTCGGAACGAAAGCCATCCGTCTCATATTGAAAGGGCAACGCTTGAAACCTTGTATGACCATCAATCTGCACAATACAGACTTTTTCAGCAGCGGAATTGCCTGAAAAATTTTAGAGTTGAGACCATCATACGGATCCCAACCCTTGAAATGTTCAGTCTCACAATAAATTTTTAGCTTATAAAAAGCATCTGCAATATCATTCATTGGTGTTATTCATTTTGTCAAGAATGGCATACGGCCATCTTTATACTTTGGGTTTGTCTCAATCGCATAATCAAGATTCTTTCTCCAGCCAATAATCTTTGCCGGACATCCTGCTACAATAGCACCTTTGGGAACACTTCGGTTGACAAATGAATTTCCAGCGATTACCACATCATCTTCTATTACAACAGGGCCAGCAATAATAACATTAGGTCCCACCCAAACATTATTCTTTAGACAAGGAACTTCTTTATATGGAAACTGCCGTACAGTAGAAAATCGCAATCCTAATACGCAATTTTCTCCGATTTCTGTTCCCGGTATTAAGACAGTGCTAATCCCTTTGCACACACAGTATGACCCTTTTCCTATTTTTGAATCAGCGGTTATTTTTGAATTGAAAATGAGAAAAATCAATAGTTGTACGATTTTGGGCAAAACCGGAATATGGCGTTCAAATAGCCAACGTTCTACCCTATAGAATGATATAATGTCCATATGAATTAATCCTACCGTTTTCTTATAAATTTTGCGGGATTTCCTGCCCAAACTTCATTGGCTGGTATATCTTTGGTCACAACAGAACCTGCTCCAATTATAGCTCGCTCTCCAATTGTTACAGGTTTTACCACCAAAGTATTCATTCCGAGATAGGCGCCTTTGCAGATATGAACCTTCCCCCTGTCGTAACTTCCAGTATTAGGATTCATGAAATGTGTTACTATTTTCACCCCCGATGTCAAACGAACACCTTCTTCGATAAAAATATCTTGTGGATAATTTGTGTCAAATATGACGCCCTCACCGATAAACGTTCTTTTGGGGCTGATTATCTGCACTCCACCCCATTTGCAAACTAATGGTCTCCATGCCCTTGATTTCATGGGTAGATGTTGGAGGTGTAAAAATATTAGCTTCTTGATTCTCAGAATATTCATAGCTCAATATATTTCTTTAGTGTATTTTCAAATTTTCGGACAACAACGGATGCAACAAAATGGGTTTTCGCATATTCGGAATTATATATTGATACACTCCTCATTTTAGCAGGATTCTCGATATATGGTTTCATTGCTTCTGCAAAAACTGCCGGATCTAACGAACTTGATATATATCCCATCTTTCCATTTTCAAAGAAATCTATTAGGCCACCCACTTTTCTGGTAAAAATAGGGAGTCCGAAAATCATTGCTTCCAAAACCACAGTTGGCATACCTTCCGTATAACTTAGAAACAAATACATATCGGCGTTAATGTATTCCTTTTTAAAATCTTCCCCACGTAACTCTCCAGTAAAACGGACATCCTTTATTTTCTTATTCTCAACATATTGTTTCAACATAGGAAGTTCTGAGCCATCACCGACAAAGGTCAATGTCAGATCCTTGTATTGTGACTTAAGTATTGAAAATGTATCGACTGTTTCATATACACCCTTGGCCTTTTCTATTCGCCCGCTATACATAATGTTTTCGGCTTTTCCTTGTCTCATCGAAAGGTCAAAACCTGAAATAAAATAATCGGGTACTTTTGTCGAAGTTAGATGTATATCAGATTTTATCCCCCTCCTTATCAATTCATTCTTGAAATCTTGGGATAACACAAAAATACACAAGGCCTTATTCAAATTGGCACTTATCCATTTCCAATCTGCATTTTTAGCATACTCGAAATTGAAACCATGAATAAATACGGATGTTTTCTTTCTGAAAAATCGGCAAATGTTTAAATATATAAAATCTCGTTTTAAGGCTTTATCTCCAAGCGATGGGTTAAGTAGTACTATATCAGGTTTAAAGCAAATCAATCGGATTATAAAACGGATAATTAAAAATGGATAAAATATATTACGCCAAGGCTTACGACCGAAATAAAAATATTCAATATTTTCTTTCCAATACTCTTTAATCCCTAAATAATAATTAGTTACTCCTCCATATCCGGATTTAGTGGGAACAGTTATTAATACCCTCATTGTTAGTGTTTCAATTGATATGATTAAAATAATTAAGAACATTGAACATCAACGGTTAATCTATTTTCGTTTTCTGATGTTATGCCTTTTTGGTTGTTCGTATTGGTAGCTATCCATAGACCATACATCAGCACGATGAGAAATTCAGATTACAAAATTTTTCATCATGAACATAGATTACTAAACCATAAGTTTAGTTGGAACAACATGTGCCTCTGTTCAACTAATGGTGTAACAATGAAATACAATACCGGTATAATTGTAACCATAGTTATTAGTAGCTGGGACTTAAAACTCAATTTGGATTGAATATCCATAACCCACATATATGTAAAAACATATAAGAATAGCACGGCAAGTTTGAAGAATCTATCATAAAAAGTCAAACTGACATATCCGAAATTGGCAAAAGACAATAGGAGAATACAGAACCCCCAGAATTTGACATTCTGCTCCCAAAATTCTTTCCCTATTTTTTTATATAGTATATAGATCACAGCCAAGACACCGAAAACGGCAATTGTTTCACGAAGCAAATAGAACTGATTACCATACTCGCGTATTTCCTCTGCATACTTTCCAACAGACTGTATGATATTTTGATTCCTAACGCTCTCTTTGACGTAGTTTTCAAATATGCCAAATTGTGCGATATTAGTGACAAACGCGATTTTCGCAAAGCGAACGATGAATGATACGATAAGAATTAAATAGTACACTTTAAACCTATATCGCAAGAGTAGGTTTAATACAGCCGCGACACATAAGGCGAGTAGTGAATAGTGAAAACAAATACATAACGCAGATAACCAAAGGTACTTAACGGCTCCTGAATTAAGGTATCTCAAATAGAAGCCAGTAAAAACAAATGCTCCGCTCCAAAAGCGAAAACCGAGAAACCAATAGTATTCTACAGTAAAAATCACTCCCAGGAAGAGTAGCCATGCAGGAATTGACATTTTCTGCATATATAATGGCTGGAGTGGTTTTACGACTCCAAATATAAATAGAGAAGTATATACCACACACGCACAAGCAGAGAAAAAATTCCGGTTATCAGCAATTAAACCAATGAAATATTTAAATAATACAGGATATATTTCTTTGCCATATTTTGATGTTCCAGAGTCCATCCATTGCTCAACCAATGATTTGTCGGCAATACGATGAAAATGCTCATAATGAACCAACAAATCCATTTGTGGCTCATAAAACCAACCAAAATAGAAAGAAAAGATAATAAATAGAATGGGGGCAAACCTTTGTCTGAAAAACATTAATGACAAACACAGTCCTACAAAAGGAATAAATGTCATTATTACAGACAAGATTACAATTAAGGCTAAAGAAATAGCCCAATGTCGAGAATTAGTATCTATATTGTATATCCTATTGTTTATCAACATTACCAACTCTTACTTTATTGGCTAAATATAGGCGCAAAACCAAACATCCCACGTTCGCTATAATCAAAGCCCAAATAACACTTCCTATGCTAATACTGTGAGTAAGAATCAAGACAAGGACAACAATGATGTATATGATTGCAGAATAAATGGTTGTCATATTTACCTCATTGATTTTTCCAAGTACGCCCAAATAAGGGAAACCGAACATGTCAGCTGGCACACTAATCGCCAATAAAAGCAAGAATAGGTTGAAATACGTGGTTATACTTGCTGTTTCAGTCTTAATAAAAATCGGTATAAGATACGGTGATAAGAAATATATACAAGCTAAAGCGATTGTATTGGCAATACATAAAAGCAATACCATCTTAGTCGCTCTACCCATATTTTTTATCCTTGTGAAATATGGGTAAAATATCTGAGATAAAAGCGGAGAAACAAATGATGAATACGCATTATGAAGTTTTTCCGCAGCTGTATATAATCCGACTGCAAAATCTCCAAGAATAAAGCCAAGCACTAAGGTATTCATTGTTTTATAGGCTCTCATCAAAAAAGTTGATGAGAAAAACGGAATACTATCCTTAAGATAAAATTTCACTTCTTGTGCCGAGACTATTTGAAGTTTGATCCCGTATCTTTTTTGGGCAATGAATAAAGCGACAATACCTGAAACAAATGTTTCAAGAGCATAGCACAACATCACCAATGCATAATCATCAGTAGACTTAACGATTAAAAAAATAGGCAATATACATAATAGCTTTATTGGCACGCTGATACGTGTTATATATTTAATGTCCTCCATTGAACGGAAAAGCCAATAGGGAGCAATGACAACCCCTATCAAACGAATAAAGGCTAATATATAAAGCGTGAGTTCATTCCTTAGTGAAGGAATCAACCCTACAACTAAAATATAAACAAATAGAGAACAGAGTATGAGAAAAAACTTACATTGCAGAATAGAAGAAACTATCCTTCCCAATTTTTCTTGATTGTCTCTATTATTGACGACATGCCTGACATTAGATAAATCGAAACCGAACTCATTGAATATCTGAAAGTAAAAGCTAAATATAATGGCAAAATTTACAAGACCGTATTTTTCTACTCCTATAACGTTCAACAAATATGGAATTAGTAGAATTGGTATAATGCTACTGAAACCATAAAGGAGAAACTGATTCCAAATATTTGACAACAATCTTGATTTGAAAACTTGGCTTAATGTCATCTTCTTAAAGCAATAGATTTTCTGTAAATCTGCAATCAGTATATGTGTACGTTTATTGGGAGGGTAAGTCTTGGTAAACTTAATGATTGTCTACCTCTATTGCTTAAATATTCCACAGAAATCAAGTATCACTTTATCATCTTTCCACGGTAGTTCTTTGAAAGGTGTATGGGCTGTAAGGAACACAACAATATCGGCTTTGTCATAAGCCTCTTTATAGTCTGTCAACTTGAACACGTTATGTTCTTTCACATTTGGCTCTACCACTAAAATGTTGGCATTATTACATCCTTGCATTACTTTAGTTGTGATATATTTTGCTGGAGATTCACGCAAATCGTCAATGTCCGGTTTGAATGCCAACCCCATCATTGCTACCACAGGCTTACAGTGATTTTTCAGTTCAAATTCAAACATGGCGTTCTTTACTTTTTCAGCACAATAGAACGATTTATAATTGTTGATTTCGCGTGCTGTAGAAATTATGCGACTTTCAACCGGAAAATCCGCTGTAATGAAATATGGATCGATAGCAATACAATGACCTCCGACTCCACAGCCAGGTTGCAGGATATTTACGCGCGGATGTTTGTTGGCAAGCCTGATAAGTTCCCAAACATTAATCCCTGCCTTGTCGCAAATCAATGAAAGTTCATTGGCAAAAGCTATCTGCACGTCACGACTGCTGTTCTCAGTCAGTTTGCACATTTCAGCGGTCTTGCAATTAGTCCGATGCAGCGTCCCCTGTACGAACTGCGAGTAGAACTCGATTGCTTTTGTTGTACTTTCTTCGTTCATACCGCCAATGACACGGTCGTTATGTACCAACTCATAAATCACATTGCCCGGAAGTACACGCTCGGGGCAATAGGCGATATAAATTTTACCTTCCAATTCAGGACGCTCAGCGAAAATTAAGTCACGCATTTTATCAGTCGTACCAACGGGTGATGTGCTTTCAATTACATATAAGTCACCTTCCTTGAGAAAAGGAAGTACAGCACGAGTTGCCGCCTCTACATACGAAATATCAGGCTCATGATTACCTTTGAACGGGGTGGGAACAACCATAAAGTAAGCGTCACTTGTCTCCGGCTTCGTGCTTGCGTGCAATGTCCCGTTTTTCACAACTTCTTGCAGCATTTCTTCCATCCCCGGTTCAATGATGTGGAGCTTACCTTGATTGGTCAGCTCTACAACTTTGGGGTTGATGTCAACACCCGTTACCTGTACTCCGTGCTTTGCTGCGATAATGGCTGTAGGCAATCCGATATAGCCCAAGCCCATAAAACATGCTTTCATAAAATTGAGTTTAATTGAAATTCTTTTGATTGGTCATTCATACTTTTGAACAGTTCATCCAGCTTTTTCACAAAATTGTCTTTTTGGCTATCGGAAAGTTCCTTATCTTTTAACTGCTCTATAATGGAATGATAAAGAGCCTTTTCTCCGCTTGTCATCTTGTTGTTTATTAATAGGAATTTTTGTTATAGCTTGGCTATCCATAGCCGCAATAATCTTGACTATAAATCAAGCAGTTTTTGTACGTTTCTTGTAACGCTTGTACAAATGAACTTTTGAAATATACTGTAACTGTGAATATCTGTCCCTATATAAGCAATAGCCTGTTCTCTCATAAGAAACATGGCCTTTTTCTTAATCCGGTTGCCATACATACCCGCTATTGATGGAAGATTAATCTGGAATTTCACACCCATGTCTTTTAGCTGTCGGTAATCCGATTCATCCATATAAGCATAACGCTCCGGATGGGCGAGAACAGGGTGGTATCCTTTAGATTTGATGCGAAGCAGGATATTTTTCAAGCCCATCGGAGGACTGAAATAAGAGGTTTCCACCAGCAGGTGGTCGCCATTCTCGCCTAAAGGTAGCAGGTCATTCTTTCCCAGCCGTTCCTCAAAGAGATTGTCAAGCATGTTTTCCGCTGCAAGGTGCAGTTGTACGCCACCTGTGTAAGCAGCCTGCAATTCTGCAAAACGGTCGCGAAGATGGGCAGTCGTATTGGGAATGTCTTCCATGATGTGCGGTGTGAGCCATACGGATTTGATCCCTTGCTCCTCATACAAACGTAGAATTTCCAAAGATTCGTCCATCGTTTGTACACCGTCATCCACGCCCGGAAGAATATGCGAATGATAGTCTGTAAAACCGATTAGCTTTATTATATTTTGTTTTTCCCTTTTTTTAAAAAACCACATATAATGACATAAAACTTTTTAATCATTCCCGATTCCACATGACATATATGCGGAATCCGGGAATGAATTGATTGTCCCGGTGATAAACTTCACCACCAGTTTCGCTTGCCGAAATGATTTATCAACCCGGCCCCAACACAAGCTAAACCGATACAGATAGCCGCAGGAGGACAGATAAATCCACCAGCCAATACTCCGGCTTTTGTTGCGGCAACCACTCCGACTCCTTTGGTAATCAATGCTGTTTTACCAAATACACCTACAGTAACCATACCCGCACCGAATAAGGTCGCTTTGTCTTCTGTAAAATCGTTCTGTGCCATAGTTGTGATTTTTAGTGAAACAATAGGGAAATCAAATTTACATTCTTACTCCGTATTTAATTGCTTGATAATCAACGATTTACTCTATATATTTTTCATCGGAACCATAGTGATATTCCGAACCGTAACCATAGTGATAACCATACCGATAGCCATAACGGTATCCGTAGCGACCACCGCTTCCCTCGGTTCCATTCAGGATCAGGGACATGTTCTTGTATTTTTTCTCCCCGTAGATTTTCTCCAGTTCAGCAAGCATACTCAGTTCAAGCAATCCTGCACGAACCACGAAAATAGTACGGTCAGCCAGCTTCTCGATTATCTGCGTGTCGGCCACCAGTTCGATGGGCGGACAGTCAATCAGCACATATTCGTATTGTTCCCTTACGGTATCTATTACCTGTTTCAGCCGGTCGTCGAACAACAGTTCGGTGGGGTTGGGAGGTATGGTGCCGACAGGAAGGATGTCCAGATATTTCTGTTTCGGATTGGTGACAATTATTTCATTGAGATTGTCAATCCTGCCGCCAAGATAGTCGCTCAACCCCTTGGTAGGAGAGTCGATATAGGATGACGCAGAGCCGTGACGCAGGTCACCGTCGATTACCAACACTTTCTTCCCTTTAATGGCAAAGCTCACGGCGATATTCATGGTCAGGAACGACTTGCCGCTGCCCGGATTGAACGAGGTCACGATGATGACATTCGATGCCTTATCCTTGCCAGTCATGAACTCCAAGTTGGTACGCAATACACGGAATGCCTCGTTGATGATGTCACGGCTGCCCTCCTTGACAACAATGGCCCTGACTTCCTGTGGTTTCTTTCTGAATATTCCTTTCTTCTTTCTTGTGAACAGCGGAATTTCACCGATGAACGGTACGGTTACGCTTTCCAGATCTTTTCTTCCCCGTACACGGGTATTCATGTTCTCACATATAAAGATAATGACTACCGGAATAAGCAGTCCCAAAGCACACGCGACCATTAAGATGTTTTTGCGCACGGGTGACATCGGCAACATGCTACCGTGGGGCGGGGCAACAATACGGGTATTGTAGGCCGTAAATGCCTGTGA
>OHEM01000932.1_pt1 | contig 10530 bp, 7 predicted proteins | sample 1567281 | NCBI WGS metagenome assembly OHEM01 (sample SAMEA3879537, study PRJEB24766) | human gut metagenome | biome: human-associated habitat; feature: feces | place: USA | collected 1985/1987
CAATGCAAGCAGACTATGTTTATCTTCTCCGGCAGTAAACGCCATTTGATGAGTAATATGTTTAATTCCTCTTCCAAGCCTTTTTATCAAAGCGCTATTAGTATAGGACTTAAGCCAATACCCATTCATATCTATGTGGAGTTCGCCAACCGGCTTTTTGAGCAAAGGGGAAAGCTTATCGACAAATCCGTAATAGAAGAAGTTTATCGGATGTTCGATGGCTATACTTGGTTTGTGCAAATGATAATGAACGAACTTTTCGCATTGACCGAAGAGGGTGAGCGTTGTAGTATGGATAAGATAGAAATAGCCCGCAAGAATGTGATTCTAACACAAGAAAGTAGTTACAAGGATCTACTTGCCAATCTTGCTCCCAAACAAAAACTTGTTTTACAAGCTATCGCCAAAGAGGGCAGAGCAGAAGGTCTCACGTCATCAGCATTTATCAAAAAATACAAGCTACCCTCAGCCAGTTCTGTACAATCTGCGGTCAAACCTCTGTTGAAAAATGATTTGATAACACAGGAAGATGGCTTTTATAGGGTATATGACTACTTTTTCGCGGATTGGATGGCTAGAATATATTGACTCTCTTGTATGTAAATGTCAGAAAATAAGCAAATCTTAGTAGGCACTATCCGTTACTGAAGTAAATAATTTACGACTTGAAATGTAAATTCCTTATGCGGTGAAAATGAATTATTTAGACAACATACTTAATCGCTTGCAAAAGGCTTCTCAAGTGATTAGTTATTCACTTCCCAAGCCGTTAGTTATTCACTTCAGAAGCCTATTACACCCTGCAAAACAGATAAAATTAGGGAGAAAAGAAGAGGAACCATCAAATAATATCCAGCCGTTCTCTCAGTTGTTTAAAATAGCGATGCGAGGCGATCCTCTCCTCCTCTTGGAAGGGGGGATAGAACTCGCATCGTAAGGTCTTATTCTCGATGAACATCAAATAAGTCAAGTTCACAATGCAATCTTGGCTTATTTGAACAAACGTATTATTGATAGACAACAAATCTTTCGCTGTCGTGCCCATTTTTAGTTTATGAGTAGTACGGGAAGTCAAGACAATCTGCCAGCAACGCTGATCTCCCAAGAACTGAAACAGGAATATCTCCTCACAACGGACTAGCAAAAGACCCGAAACGGTTTGGATCGCAAATCGACTATCCCGATTCAATATTTTCCGCAAGGATCTCTCCATGCAGGCAACATCCGCAGGTTCTGTCGTATGAAAACGTTCGATGAGTGCCGCTAACTCATCAATTAAATAAGGTTTTAACAAATAATCAAACGCAGAGGCACGTAGGGCATCCAATATATATTTATCGTATACCGTATAGAAAACGACTCTCAAGTTCGGAAGAATATCATCCCGTATATCATCCAGCAAATCAAAGCCAGACATGTCCGGAAGTTCCACATCCAAAAACACCAAATCCGGTTGATACTTAAGGATATGCCTCTTGCCTAATTCCGCCGTTGTCGCTGTATCTAATATCCTTACCTCCGAGAAGGCCAATAGATCGTTTTGCAATTTCTGGATCGATCCAAGGTCATCATCTATGATTATTACTGTTATTTCCGGTTCCATACACGCTTCCATTTTCCAACAAAGTAAAATATTTATTGTTAAGATAAAAAATTAACGGCTTACCATAAATAGTGCTTTTTACGTATAAGTTGCAATATTCACGTTTATCCTATCGTTTTTCATGCTTATCTGTCATTTTTTATTTTATGATCTTGGTTAATTACCATTGATTGATAAACCCTATCTTTGCAAATACAGTTATAAAATAGAAACAATATATTTATGTCTCGAAAAATAAATCTTATTATATTCCTCTGTTTCATTTTATGCGAGGTATATGCCCAATACGTACCCGATGTATTGGGAGATGGTTATTTACGCCGTACCTTCCAGATGCCGGATGATTATGAGGGGAAGGTAGTTTGCACACTGGTCAAGAAACCTCAACTGGATAGCGTAAAACAGGCCGTGCTGTATATCCATGGCTATAATGACTATTTTTTCCAGAAACAATTAGGGGATAGCGTAAACGCTCACGGATATAATTTCTATGCGATGGACTTGCGGAAATACGGACGTTCGATATTACCCAATCAAAACCCGTTCTTTTGCAAGAGCCTAAAAGAGTATTTCGCTGATATCGATACCGCTTTGGCCACCATCCGGTCTGAAGGCAACGAGCGGATATTATTAATGGCGCATTCTACAGGCGGATTGATCACACCTTATTATTTGAATAGTAAAAAAGGAGAGTTACCGGTAGACGGGCTTATTCTGAACAGCCCTTTTCTAGATTGGAATTTCGGATGGTTAATGGAGAAAGTCGTACTGCCAACCGTTGCGTTTGTCGGGAGGCTATTTCCGAATCTTACCGTACAAGGTTTGGGTGATCCGAATTACGCTTATAGCCTGCTTAAGCAGTATAAAGGAGAATGGGAATTTGATACGAACTGGAAAATGATATTCGGGCATCCGAAAAAAGCCGGATGGATCAAAGCCATACAAGAAGCGCAACAGACGGTACAAAAAGGGTTAAAACTGGATTGTCCGATACTAGTGATGTCTTCCAACAAATCTTTTCCGGAAACAGAGACATGGCATGAGGAATACATGACCTCCGACATCGTCTTGGATGTTCAAGACATTCAAAAATACGGGGAGAAACTAGGAGACAAAGTCACGAGAGATACCATTCCAAACGGCATCCACGATCTGATCCTATCTCAAAAGCCCTATCGGAACGATGCCTATCAAACTATATTCGAGTGGTTAAAGAAACAATAATGGTTGCACCAAACATATAAATCCTTACCTTTGCGCCCAGACAAAACATTTATATATACATGAAATCAGTGCGATCAATTTTTATAGGTCTGACTTGTCTGGGGATGGCAACGGCTAGTTTCGCTCAAGAAGAAGAGACAACTCCGGAAGCGACTACCTACAAGGCCGAAATATTCGGATCGGTAGCTAGTGGCGACAATACCCCTTTCTGGATGGTTAGCAATCGATACGGAATTGTTCCTTTGGAAGCGAATAACGGATATTTGAATGCGGGAGTATTCCATAATCAAACTTTTGGCAAAGGTTTTCGCTGGGGAGCCGGATTAGACGTAGTGGCCGCAGTTCCTCGTCATCGCAATTTCTTTATCCAACAAATATATGCCGAGTTAGGTTACAAATGCTTGCTATTGAGTGTAGGAAGCAAGGAACGCTATAATTCACTTTGGGATCGTTGGCTTAGCTCGGGCGATATCGTGCAATCCGCCAATGCCCGCCCGATACCGGAAGTGAACATCAGCATTCCGGAATTTACCGTCGTTCCTTTAACGAAAGGCTGGATGCAAGTCAAAGGAGACTTTGCCGTCGGTCGTTCTTTCGACAAGGATTATCTGGCTAACTTCACAAACAATAAGCAGACTTATGTAGATAACGTTTTATGGCATCATAAATCATTATTTGTACAGATTAAGGATACACGCAATGACTTCCCGTTATCCGGTGTAATCGGAGTACAGCATTGGGCACAATGGGGAGGAACCTCAACCAATCCTAAGATCGGAAAGCAGCCTCAATCCATCAAGGACCTTATCCGGGTTATTTGCGGCAGCGAAGGGGGTGGCGACGCAACAGTCTCCGATCAAATCAACGTACTGGGTAATCATTATGGCTCTTACGATTTCAAATTGGCTTTTACACAACCTAACTGGCAAGTATCCGCCTATTACCAACATTTCTTCGAGGATAAATCCGGTATGATATTCGTAAACAATACCGACGGATTATGGGGAGGGCAATTGGATTTACCAAAATTCCCGTGGTTGCGTAAGGTGGTCGTGGAGTATCTGGTTACAAGAGACCAAAGCGGACAGTTCCACTTCATCGATTTTGATCACGACCTACATCCCGGCGTAGGTGGCGGTGGTGATGATTATTATAACAACGGAGAATACACTACCGGAGCCTCTTATTTTAACCGGGCGATAGGTTCTCCTCTGATCCCAAGTCCGGAGTATAACGAGAACGGTTCATTAGGATTCAAGAACAACCGTGTTCGTGACTGGCATTTCGGTGCGGAAGGCTCTATCTCCTCACAAGTATCTTATCGGGTATTAGTCACCGTGATGAATAGTTGGGGTAGACATGCCACCCCTTTCCTTAGCAAGAAAAGAGGAGCTTCCGGACTTTTAGATATCTCTTATCAACATCCCCGTTTATCGGGATGGGAATTTACAGGGTCTTTGGCAGCTGATGCCGGTTCCATGTTCGGCGATAACTTCGGATTCAGCCTGAAAGTAGCGAAACGTGGCATCTTGAAAAGCTGGAAATAATAACCTAAATTATTTATATTCTTCCCACAAGGCAGATGCTATGATTTCTTGAGTCTGATCAGCGAACGCTTGCATTCCTTTGTGGGAAGTGTCTATATTCTCGGTAGAAACCGCCGGATGGATCACCATCTCCATCCGATGACGATGGACATTCAACGACCCGATCGGCAAGACATCAAACGGCCCGTTTAAGGTGATCGGCAAATGCTGATCCAGAGCCATTTGATAAGCCCCTTTCTTGAAACGGATCATTTTCCCGTCATACGTACGCGAACCTTCCGGAAAAACAACCACGGAAGCCCCGTTTCGAAGACAACGCTCCGCCTCCAAAACACTACGAGCGGCGGCCTTCGGCGTAGAATTATCGACAAAGATAAAACCGGCGGCACGGCAAGCAGCCCCGACAAACGGAATCTTAGCGATACCCGCCTTCATCACCCACTTAATGGGAACGCCTAAGAAACCATATATCAAGAAAATATCAAACGCGCCTTGATGATTAGCTACGAAAACATACGATTGTTTCCGGTCTATATGCTCACGCCCTTTTACCGTCACCGGACAAAGCGCCAGATAGCAAGTCAATCGAGACCAGATCATACCCGGATAATAAGCGAAGATTTTCTCTCCCCCCAATAGACAACCGATGATAACCGTCACAGCCGTAAGTATAGTCAGTACCAGAAATACAGGTACAAAAAACAGCCACAAATAAACTATGTAAAGTATTCTTCCCATACGTAACTATATTATAACACAAATATAGAAGCTAATTTCAATCGTTTCATTATTTTTCTCCGAAAATATTTTCACGATCGGGTTATTATTGCTTTATTTGCGGTAGAAAAGAAAATAATTATAAAATATCTATAACCATGAATGAGTTAATTAAAAATCTAGGAGTGATCGTACTCATTATTGGTGCGGCAGTTTTGGCTGTACCGTTTTTCACCGGAGGTATGACAAATAGTATTCTACTTACAGGTCTGGGATTGGTTCTCCTTGGCTATTTTGGTCATATCGTAATCAACAAACGAGTAGAATAATACACGCTACTTAGATTTAAAAGGAAATGAAAAAGGATGTGCCTCATTGTTACGCACATCCTTTTTTTGAATCATCACACAAATTGAGAGATATGCCCAAATCGTTATTGAGTTCCCCATTCCTTGTTTGGTTTATCGCCAAGCCATAATTCCAAAAGGCCACCTTGCTCAAATACGGTATGCGGCAATTGATATTTATGATACATCTCTCCGTTCAAAGAAGCTTTCTGGATATAACAATTCTCTGGGGAGTTATCATGTACTTTAATCTTAAACTCGTTCCCTTTATAATACCGAGAATCCAATCGAATCGTAATCTCATTGAAAACAGGGCTTGTAATATCATACATCGGATTATAGGCAGAGCCTCCATCCAAACTGAATAATCCCATAGCCATCAGTGCACTTATTCCAGCCATCTGTCCTTGATCTTCATCATTTTCGCCGTAGCCTCGCTCTGGCGTAATATCACCATAGGTCTGTTTAGCGACCTGACGCACCCAATATTGAGTCAGCCAAGGCTTTCCTACATGTGAGAAAACGTGCGCATTCGAGCAACCAGGTTGAGTGGCATAACTAACATAACTAGACAGGAATCTTGCATTTTTCGACATCTCAAACACATAATTCAATTGAGTAGCTAAGCTGTCATTACCTCCCATCAAACGAGCCAATGTTTCAATGTCATGAGATAATCCAAAAGTAGCCTGCCAAGCATTGGCTTGTACAAACCCACGCTCGGACAAAGGATCCAAATGGACCCACTCTCCTGTTTCTTTTCTAGGCATCATCAACCTCAAATCCGGATGCCAAGACGCAGGCCAGCCCAAGGAACGATTTCTATAATAATTATAATCCTTGAGTTTTCCCATAGCTTTCGCCATTTCTCCCAAAGCCCAATCCTCAAAGGCCCATTGAATAGTCAAGCCAGCCTCTTCTGGGCAATATCCATGTTTAATATAGAACTCCAACTCTTTATCCATATCAAAGGCAAGCATACCACCTTTCTCATGATTCCTTTTCATAGCCGCATATCCCTCCTTGGGCAACCATTTATGAAACACCCCCCGCTGATAAGCGGAAGTAATCAAGGAGGTAGCCGGACAGCCCGTCATAATATAAGTATAAGACCCTATGGACGGCCCACGAGGTAATAGACCTCCATTCTTGTCATATTCGATAAAAGAAGCGGAAAACTCGTCTAAAACAGAAGGATACGCCAGTCCCCACAACGTGTTTAAATTCCACTGTGTCAACCATATAGCATCTGAATTATACATATGAAACCTTGATTTTCCTGTTTTATCTTTAGGCAAAGTCAGTACTTGGAATTTAGGAGCAATCGTATGTATCCTTGTTTGTTTTCCAATACGTTCTCCTCCGGACAAATAATCCGGATACTCGCCATTGCTATCATCTATCTTATGACGCCCCAACAATACGTGCCACAAATCGGTATAAAACTTGGTCTTTTGCTGAAAAGAACCACCTTGCACATCAATTTTTCCCAACCACTCATTCCAAATACGCTCGGACGCACTCTTAACTTGATCAAAATCCCAATGTTTACATTCCCGCTCTATATTCTCACGGGCATTTTCCTCACTCACATAAGAGATAGCGGTCTTCAACAACAGCTCATCACCAGCCTTAAAAGATCCAAAACAAGCTTCTACGCCAGAAGAAGGAGATTGTTTAAAAGAAGACTTAGGCACGGTAATTAATTCTGGAGAACCTATCAAACTATTGATATCCGTTTCCTTTCTATCTCCAACCCAACCGTTCAAAGCATCCATAGGTTTATCAAATTGAACAACAAAATAAACTTTAGCCACATCGACACCTCCCCATACACGACCAGCCGTATCAAAATATCCGGAGATCTCTGTATCATTCACCTTTGTCACATGAGCGTTCAACAAAGTAGAAGTAGCTATATGACCTCCCAGATTTACCAAGACCTTCGCCAAACCATCTTGCGTATACGTAAAACGATAAAGTCCTACCCTATCCGTAACCGTCTGTTCTACCCATATTTTATAAGTATCCAAGAACAAACGGTGATAACCAGGTTGGACAATCTCATCATCATGAGAAAAAGAAGAACGCCAAACCTTATCTCCTCTGCAAACATCTACCTCATCTTTCACCGGCATCAAAGACAATCCTGAAATCATCCAATTATGAATTTGAGGGAAGCCTAAAACCTTAGTAGAATTATAATTATAACCTCCTCCTCCTTGATTGATATTGCGGGTTAATGGAGCGGAACTTATCATACCGAAAGGCAAACTTCCGGTCACAAAGAAAAAATATCGACCTTTAGCGGTCTCGACATAAGGATTCACCCAAGAGATATAATCCGGATAAGACTCAGGAGCAGGATACACCTCTATCTCAGACAGCCCTAAATCTTGTCCTTCTCCATCCGTCATTTGAAAACGAATCCATTCCGTCTTCCGAGTATCAAATTCAACCACCCTTGGCGCTCCATCATTGGGAATCAAATTAACCGTTACCGAACTACCGTCACTAAAGAACAAGGTACCCGCAGCACAATGGCTTCGCTCATCCACCCGATCGTATAAAATAACCTTATTCGTATAAATCGCATGATCCCAATCTAATTGTATCCAAGGATACGGATACACCCGACCACGCGCATCCAATTTTGTCTTGGCTACCCATTCTCCCTTTCCGGAAATACGAATCACCTGATCTATCACATACTTACCTTCCTGCTCTTGGCTCAAGGCAGACGAACAGGAAACTTTAGCTTGATAAGCGACATTATGAGGGGTTGCCCATAACTCATAACAGGTAGTCAAACACAATAGATATAAAATAACTCCTAGCTGCTTCATATTTTTTATTACATCGTGAAAAAGCGGTGCATCAAATGGATATTAAACTATTTGACACACCGCCTTTTCTTTCATTTAATTTATCAATAACCCGGATTCTGTTTCATTACTTCCGTACCACAAATATCAATCATAGACTGAGGTATCGGGAAATACTCATGCTTACCTTTTACGAAATGAGCATTTTGCAAGTGGGAACGGAACACTTTCTCTTTGGCGATATAAGCGTTGATAACTTCATCCGCGACACCCCAACGCACCAAATCAAAGAAACGAATTCCCTCATGCGCCATCTCCAAACGTCTCTCCATACGTAACGCTTGCACGGCTTCATTTTTTGATTTAAAAGGCTCATCATAAACCCCTACCTTATAATTAGCAGCATCTTGTGATTGATCCATTGTCTTGACATGCTGAGTATTTTTCGCACGCTCTCTAATCATATTGATATACTTACGCCCAGTCTCTAAATCACCTGTCTCAATAGCAGCCTCAGCTCTCCACAATAACAAATCCGCATAACGAATCACATAGAAATTCAAAGCATTCACATAAGGCCATATCGGCGAATAATAAGTAGAATTCAATGAAACCAAACGCTTCTTCGGGCTATACGGGCCATACACACTAGCCTCTCTAGGAGTCCAATCATACAATTGTACATCCATAAACGGTATATTTGGTCTAGCTAATGTATGATCCAAACGAACATCTACATAGTCATTCTCTGACACATCTTTACCATCATTATAAGGCAAGCCTTTAACATCCGTTTTATAAGCATTTACCAAATTTTGAGTCGGCCGCAAAAAGCCATATACAGGATAAGGACCTCCCGGAGGCAACAAGCGATCGCCATAACTTCCGTTCTCATTATTGGGAGAACCATCATTAATGGACAGCTGGATCGCAAAGATAATCTCCGAGCAATTATCATTTTCAGGCAAGAACACATTCCGGAAATCAGGGAATAGCTCATATTTTCCAGATTGAATCACCTCATCACAAGCTTCCAAACATTCTTTCCACTTGGACTGATATAAATAAACCTTTGCCATATAAGCTCTAGCTGCCATTTTAGTAGGCCGGCCATAATCCGCTTGGCTCTCCGGCAATACTTTATAAGCAGCAGAGAACTCTTCTAAAATCTTCTCCCACAATTGATCGGATGAAAACTCGATATTCGATTTCTTATTGTATTCATTTGGATCCACCAACGTTTCATCGATCCAAGGAATCTGATTATAAATGATTTTTAAGTTGAAATAATAATGCCCCCTCAAAAAGCGCATCTCAGCTAAACGCTGTTCCTTGTTTTTAACCTCACTACCATTCAATAAACGAATCGCTTGGTTACAACGTTTTATTCCCTCATAAAGAGCAGCCCATCGAGCTTCAAAGTCAATCCCTGTGGGATTCGCATTAAAGATCTCCATCAAATGGATTTGGTTCTGGTCACCGGTACCGCCGCCACCTTTATACGCATCGTCAGAGACAACATCCCCGAACTGCCAGTTTGAGCAACCGGAATTAATCGCATCAGAGGCATAATACCCATCCAACACAGCATATGCACCGGTCACGATACCCTCTATATTTTCCTCACTCTCTACCTGTCCGGGCAAGAACTCACCCACAGGCTCCTCAGAAAGGAATGAGTCCGCACAAGAACACATCATCAACGCTGATGCCGCAAAATAAAATATCTTTTTCATTGTATATATCTCTTTTTATGTTAAAAACTAACGTTAACCCCTAAAGTAAATGTTCTTGGTAATGGATACACTCCACGATCCACCCCCATATCCAAATTACGATTCTCAGAAGAATAACTCTGCAAACCAACCTCCGGATCAATACCTTCATATCCCGTTATGGTAAACAAGTTCTGTCCTTGCAAATAAATATACGTACGTTTCAACTTCAACTTAGATGCTACTTTATCCGGTAGTGTATACCCCACCTTTAAGTTCTTTAAACGGACAAAAGAGGCATTATGGATATAATAGGTAGAAGGACGAATATTATTATTCGGATCATCCAATGTGACACGAGGTATATCCGTATCCGTATTATCCGGACGCCAAGCATCCAAGATCGTAGAATTTTTATTATATTGAGCCTGGTTATAAAACTCACCCAAATAATTCGTCAAATTATAGACCTCATTACCAAATACACCTTGGAAGAAGGCACTAACATCAAAGTTTTTATAATTGAAACCCAACGTCAACCCCATGCTACAA
>OHEM01000936.1_pt1 | contig 10505 bp, 9 predicted proteins | sample 1567281 | NCBI WGS metagenome assembly OHEM01 (sample SAMEA3879537, study PRJEB24766) | human gut metagenome | biome: human-associated habitat; feature: feces | place: USA | collected 1985/1987
TATTCTGCAAATACTGATAAAACAGCATGGCGTGATCCCGCTCCTCCTGCGCCTGCACCCGGTACCAGTTCTCAAAGCCGTCCAGTCCGACGGCGGCGTAGTAGTTAGCAAAGTCCAGATACAAATAGGCGGAGTAGAACTCCTTATTGATCTGCTCGTTGAGCAGCTTCGATACGTTAGCGTTCATGATGCTTCTCCTCCATAATGTTGTTTTTTCCCTGCTCCCGGCAAGCGGGGCAGATGTACCGGATTCTAAGGTCGTAGGAGAGGATCTCCTGCCCCAGTGCCCGTTCGATTTGACTCTGCATATCCGGCAGGTGAACGTCCGCAATTTTCCCGCACCGGCTGCAAATCAGGTGATCGTGCCGTTCCGTCCGGTCGTACCGGTCCGGCGAACCCGGCTCGGTGATGCGGAGCAAAAGCCCCTCCTCCGCCAAACCGTTCAGGTGCTTATATACCGTACCCAAAGCGATACTGGGATGCTCCTTTTTCATTTCCAGGAACACCTGCTCCGCCGTGGGGTGCCGCTGAAGCTCCGTGACGGCGGCCAATATCTCCTCTGCGTATTTCGGCATACTGCCAACCTCCTAAATACAAGAATAAGTCTTATTCTTTCGTCTTTATTATACCCATATTTCTCTCTTTGTCAACAGCCACAAGGGTCTTACGCCCCAAAATTGCTCCAAAAAGCCTTGACAGCCTAAACTGTATCTGTTATAGTTACAGTATAAACTGTATCAGTAATGAACACAGTTGTATTGGAGGTTGATTATGCGTCAGATATTACTTTTTGCGGCACTTGCCGCCTCGCTGGCACTGCTGAGCGGCTGCGCGCTGTCCAAGACAAAAGCGGACACGGCGGAGGACGCGCCCGGCAAGGCGGCGTATCATAAGATCAGTGCCGAGGAAGCCTATGAGATGACGGCCTCGCAGGACGTCGTGGTGGTGGATGTTCGCACCCGGGAGGAATACGACGGCGGGCATATTGAAAACGCCGTTCTTGTGCCCAGCGAGAGCATCGGGAGCGAAATGCCTGAGGCGCTGCCCGACAAGGAAGCCACGCTGCTGATCTACTGCCGCAGCGGCCGCCGCAGCAAGGAGGCAGCCCAAAAGCTGCTATCGCTTGGGTATCAGAGCGTCTACGACTTCGGCGGCGTCATCGACTGGCCCTACGAGCTTGTGAAGGAGGGATAATTGTGGACAGCTCCTTTAATCTGGCAGTCCACGCGCTGGTCTGCCTGAGCCACAGCGGACGCTCTCTCAGCAGCGAGGCGCTGGCGGAGAACATCTGCACCAACCCCACCCGCGTCCGCCGGGTGCTGGCGGGGCTGAAAAAGGCGGGAATGGTGGAGACCCGGGAGGGCTTGGACGGCGGCTACCGCCTGACGGCAGACCCCGCAACCCTTTCTCTCCGGCAGGTGGCGGAGGCGGTGAATGCCCGCTTTGTGGACTGCGCGTGGCACAGCGGCGACATTGACCGGGACTGCGCCATTTGCTCCGGTATGGCGGGCGTGATGGACGTGCTGTATCGGCAGATGAATGAACAGTGCGCCGCCTATCTCTCGCACATTACGATTACAGATATTGAAATACAGCTCCTTCTGCGCGTTAAGGAGCCCCCTTTGGGCGTATTGGCAAGTGCGGATAACCCCCGTCAGCCACGGAGCGTCGGGGTTTTGCAGATGGATGAAGCAGCTACGGTCTGTATAGATCGGCAGGACAGCGTCAGCTCGTACAATCTGATTTGATCATACCCACAGTCGCTTTGGCTCTTGGTATTTTCTGTTTGAACTCCAAAAGCTTTGCAGAGCTCAAGGAGCCTAATCGTACAACCAGAGCAGCGCCGCGCCGATTTTCTCAAATTATGTGACGCCGTCACAGTAAAACCGCTTGTCACGCAGTATACTATACCCAAACAAAGGAAAGGAGCTGACAGATATGGCAGCTATGAATATGAATCAGGAGCAGTTTGAGCAGGCGATCCGGGAGGAAAAGCCCGTTTTGGTGGATTTCTGGGCGCCCTGGTGCGGCTACTGCCGGAGGATCGGCCCCGCGTATGAGAAGATCGGAGAGGAATACGCGGACAGCCTCGCCGTCGGCAAGATCAACATTGACGAGGAGCCGCGGCTGGCGGGGGCCGAGGGGATCGAGGTCATCCCAACTCTGGTGCTGTACTGGAACGGAAAGGCCGTGGATTCCATCACCGCGCCCGGCTCAAAGGCAGAGATCGACCGTTTCATTCAGGAAGCCTTGGCGAAATAACGGAGGGTTCAGATATGAACAACAATCATGTTTATGATATGCTCGTGGTGGGCGGCGGCCCAGGCGGCTACACCGCCGCCCTGTACGCCGCCAGAAGCGGGCTTTCTGTACTGGTGTTGGAAAAGCTCTCCGCCGGCGGGCAGATGGCGCTGACGGAACAGATCGATAACTATCCGGGCTTTGAGGACGGCATCGACGGCTTTACGCTGGGCGAAAAGATGCAGCAGAGCGCCGAGCGCTTCGGCGCGGTGACGGAGCTGGCGGAGGTGTACAAGGCCAGCCTTTCCAGGAAGATCAAGACGCTGGACACCAGCGAGGGTGTTTTTCAGGGCCGCACGGTGGTCATCGCCACCGGCGCGACGCCTCGTCCCTTGGGCGTTCCCGGCGAGGAAACGCTCGTTGGCAAGGGCGTTCACTACTGCGCCGCCTGCGACGGCGCGCCCTATCGGGGCAAGACCGTGGCGGTGGTGGGCGGCGGCAACTCTGCCGCGGCGGATGCCCTGACCCTGTCCCGCATTGCAAAAAAGGTCTACCTCATCCACCGCCGGGACAGCCTACGGGCCACCAAGGTATACCATGCACCGCTGATGAACGCGCCCAACGTAGAATTTTGCTGGAACAGCACCGTTTCCGCTCTGCTGCACGACAGCCGCCTGACGGGGCTTCGGCTAAAAGACGTCAACACCGGCGCGGAACACGACCTTGCCTGTGACGGCGTGTTCGTCAGCGTGGGACGCGCCCCGGCGACGGAGCTGTTCCGAAGCGAGCTGGCACTGGACAAATCCGGCTACATCATCGCGGACGAATCCACCCGCACGAATCTTCCCGGCGTGTTCGCCGCGGGGGACGTGCGCACCAAGGCGCTGCGGCAGGTGGTCACCGCCGTATCGGACGGCGCGGTAGCCGTCCACTACGCGGAGGAATATCTGGCGGAGAACCGGTAAGGGAGGAATATTTTGAGAACATATAAGGATAAAGATGAGCTCAAAAACGAGATCCGTCAGAGCTTTGAAAAGTACAATTCCGAGTTTGATACGATCCCGGAAGCCCTGAAGGATAAAAGAGTACCCGGTGTGGACAGGACACCGGCAGAGAATCTTGCATATCAGGTGGGGTGGACAACACTGCTCTTGAAATGGGAGGCTGACGAGAAGCGCGGAATGGAAGTGAAAACACCGTTGGAGCAGTTCAAGTGGAACCAGCTGGGCGGCCTGTACCAATGGTTCACGGACACCTACGCCCATTTGTCCTTGGCGGAATTGAAGGGCAAATTAAATGAAAATATCGCCGCTATCCAGACCATGATCGATTCCATGAGCGAGGAGGAGCTGTTCCAGCCGCACATGAGACGGTGGGCGGATGACGCCACCAAAACAGCGGTGTGGGAGGTTTACAAATTTATCCACGTCAATACCGTCGCGCCCTTCGGAACGTTTCGGACGAAGATCAGGAAATGGAAAAAGGCAGCGCTGTAAATTGCAAGGAAGTGCAGCAAAAAGCGCAGCCGCAGAGAACATCTGCGGCTGCGCTTTTATCCATTCTCAAGGCTTCAGCCTCACGCAGCACCATATTGCCGTCTAAATCAGCAACGCCGTTTCACTTTTGAGGCATCGGGCGGCTGGACGAAGCCAACCTCGGCGCGGGGATACCGTCCGGCCTCCCGCAGCTTATTCCGCGCAGAGCTCAGCCACCAGAGCGTCCATCTGCGCCTCACTGGTTTGGTTCAGTGCGCCGCGCAGCGATACCTCCGTTTCACACAGTCGGAGTTCCTTCATCTTTTCCAACTCGGCGCGCATCAGCCGCGCGGCAGCAGGTGCCCAAGAGCCGTTTTCAATAAGGCCAACCCGGCGGTTTCGGAATCCCTTTGTCTGCAAATGTTCCAAAAACTCCTTCATGGGCGGAAACAGTCCTCCGTCATAGGTGGAGCAGGCCAACACCAGTTTCCCACAGTAGAATGCGCTGGTCACGGCATAGGAAAGGTCTGTTGTCGTCAGATCGCACATGGTGACTTGCGCACCTTTTCCCGCCAGCTTGCTCTTGAGGGCCTCCGATGCATATGCGGTATTTCCATGGATGGACGCGTGGACGATCAGGATGCCCTCCGGTTCTTCCGGTTTCCATTGTGACCAGAGATCATAGAGCCGCAGACACTCCTCCAGCCCTTCTGTAAGTACGGGACCATGGAGCGGGCAGATCGTTTGGATCTCCAGCGCGGCGGTCTTTTTCAGCAGAGCCTGCACCTGTGCGCCATATTTACCGATAATATTGTAATAATACCGCCGGGCCTGCGGTGCCCAGGGGGCACGGGCAGTCCGTTCCAGTGAACCGAAGCGGCCAAAGGCATCCGCCGAGAACAGGATTTTTTCCGTTTCCTCATACGCCATCATCACCTCCGGCCAGTGTACCATTGGTGCCAGCAGGAAGCGCAGCCGGTGTGAGCCCAGAGAGATCGTGCTGCCCTCGCCAACCTCCAGCATACGCTCTTCCGGCAATGCACCTGTGCCGAAGAACTGCTTGATCAGGGTAAATGTTTTTGCGTTTCCCACGATCTTCATCTCCGGGTACTCTTGCGCTATCCGCATGAGGCTGCCGGAATGATCCGGCTCCATGTGTGTGACCACAAGATAGTCGGGGCTGCGCCCCTCCAACACCTGCGCTACATTGGAAAGCCATTCCTCCGCCGCCCGTGCGTCCACGCTGTCCATCACGGCGATTTTCTCGTCCAGAATGACATAGGAGTTGTAGCTCACTCCCATAGGCTGGACGGGGTACTGGTTTTCAAAGAGTGCTAATGTGTTATCATCCACCCCTACATAGCGGATGGCATCTGTTACCATTCGGATAGCCATATAAAAAATACCTCCTATTTTCCTTACTCAGACTGATAGGTTCTTCTTTTCTAATGGATCATACGCTCAACCGCGGATCGACGGTCGCGCATTTTACCGTTGCCTTGCTTCCCCCAGAGTCGTTACATGTGGTACACCGCAGCGGAGCGAAGTCCTTCCGGCAGGCCGTCGGGCGCAGCAGGTGAAAGTTCCCAGCGTACCTGCCCCGCCCACTGGGAGGCGACGGCGGAGAAGTGGAGCATGACAATACCGAGATCCAATGCGGCATCCAAATTATCGGTGTAGTCATCCTCCTGCTGCACCAAATAGATGCTGTGATCCTGCACAAGGAAGCCATAGGGCTGACGGTTGAGATAGCTGGGGGAGAGCGAAGCGGCGTAGAAGGACTGCCAGAGCATATCGTCGTAGAAGTCCATCATCTCGTCAAGCCCAGACTTGTTGCTCCAGCTCCCCATGTGAACCAAATCATGCACGCCCTTTTTGGGCGCGTAGTACTGCTGCTCAGCCCGCACATCGATCTGAGACATACTTAGGATATTCAGCCGCAGCTTTTTTGCGGTCTTTTCCCCGTAGCCAAAGGCAACGATTGCCGCCACCTCTAACGGGGTGGTGAGAGAAAGTGCCTTTTTGATCTTGTCGCTGTCGGTGAATGTCATCCAGCAGGTGTCAATGTCCAACTCAGTCAGCTTGAGGACGAGATCTTCCATCATGTAGCCGGCGTTGATGGCCGCATAGGAATGCGGGGCAGACATAAGGAGCAGGTAGTGCGGTGCTCCGATGAGAAATTGCTTATAGCCCGCTGAGCTCTCCAGCGCCGGCTGTGCATCCTTGTCCAAGACGATCAGCTCCGTGGCGATCTCCGGAACAAGGCGGGGGCAGGTCTTTTCGTAGTAGGTGCGAAGCTGGGCGAGCACCTCGTTCGGCACCTCCTTTCCGCGAAAGGCGCGAACGGACTTGCGGTTTTGGATCATAGCGCTGTAATTCATAGTGGTATCCTCCTATTCTGATGTCTTTGGTTTTCTTATAAATCGTCTATCAGTGCGGTGCTCTTGGCGTAGGCGGTACTGCGCGCCTCAAAGAAATCGGTCTTGACCATGTTGGCGTCGGCGTACTGGCTGACCCATTCCATGCTCTCCGGTTCGCTCTCAAAGCCTGGATACAATGCGGGATAGCCAAGGCTCGTCCAGCGAAGATTGCCGAGATAGCGGATGTAATCGCTGATCATCTGCCGGTTCAACCCCGGGATGTCGTCGCCGATCACATAATGCCCCCATGCGATCTCCTGCTCCACGCCCTCGCGCATCATCTCGCGCAGCGCTTGTACGCTCTCGGCGGTGAACAACTCCGGCTGCTCCTTTTGCAGCTCCGTGATGATATTGCGGAACAGCCACAAGTGCGTGTTCTCATCGCGGTTGATGTAGCGGATCTCCTGCGCCGAACCGGACATCTTCCCGTTTCGGGAGAGATTGTAGAAGAACATAAAGCCGCTGTAAAAATAGATGCCCTCCAAAATATAGTTCGCCATCATCACGCGCAGCAGCGTGGGAGCGTCCTTCCGCTCCTGAAACTCGTTGTAGCAGTTCCCAATGAAGGTGTTGCGGCGCAGCAGATGCTCGTCCGTTTTCCATTGGTAGAGGATGTCATTGCGCTCCACGGGAGAGCAGATGGTGTCGAGCATATAGCTGTAGCTCTGTGAGTGGACACACTCTTGAAACGCCTGAATGGACAGGCAGAGATTGACCTCGTTGGCGGTAATGTAGGCGCCGATATTAGGCAGGTTCGCTGTCTGAATGGAATCCAAAAAGACAAGAAAACTCAAAATTTTATCGTAGGCGCTGCGCTCGGCTGGCAGCAGGCGGGGATAATCCTTCACATCCTGCGAGAGGTTGATCTCCTCAGGGATCCAGAAGTTGTTCATAGCCTGCCGGTACCAGTCGCTGACCCAAGCGTACTTCATGTTATTGAAGTCGTTAAGGTTGGTGGTATTGCCGCCGATCATGCGCCGCAGGCGCACATCAAGGTCGCCCTCCGGGTTAAAGAGGGGCTTTTTCTTCAGTTCCGTCATGCTATCCTCCTTATGACGAGCAGCTTTCGCAGTCCTCGACCTCAAGGGCCTTGCTGCGGACATAGTAAATGGTCTTGACGCCGGCCCTCCACGCCTCTAAATACAGTCTGAGCACCTGACGCATGGAATAGTCATTGGTGATATAGAGATTCATGCTCTGCGCCTGGTCAATATGTCTCTGGCGAAATCCCGCGGCGCGCACCGACCAGCTTTGGTCGATCAGATGCGCCGCCTTATAGTACCACCATGTATCCATAGAAAGCTCCGGGGCAACGCGGGGCAGCATGCTGCCCTTTTTCTCCTCTAAGAAGAATTTCTTCATAATTGGATCGATGCCCGCCGACGTGCCGGAGAGGATAGATGTGCTGGAGGTCGGTGCGACCGCCAGCAGATAGGCGTTGCGCATTCCCTGCACCGCCACCGTTTCCGCAAGCGCCTGCCACTTTTCGGAGGTATAACCCCGCTTTTCAAAATACGCGCCCGTCTGCCAGTCGCTGCCCTCAAAGAGCGCGTAGCGGCCCTTTTCCCGTGCCAGTGCTGCGTCCGCCTTGACGGCGGCGTAGTTGATGTACTCGAACACCGCGTCGGTGAAGGCAAGGTGCTCCTCGCTCTCCCAGCGGATGCCGCGCTTTGCCAGCATGTGGTGGTAGCCGCTGACGCCCAGGCCGATGCTGCGGTACTTCTGATTGGTAAGCCGCGCGTATTCCAACGGGTAGAAGTTGAGGTCGATCACATTATCCAGTGCGCGGATGGCCGTTTCCACCGTGCGTTCCATATAGGCCTCGTCCTCCACCGGCAGATTACCGAGAGACAGACTCGCCAGGTTGCAGACCACAAACTCACCTGGGCGTGTGACCGTCACCACCACTGTGTTGCCGTTCTCCGTGTGCACCTCAGTGCTGATATGCTCGATGGGCGCCATGTTCTGCGCGATCTCCGTGCAGAGATTGGAGCAATAGATCATTCCCGTGTGGCCGTTTGGGTTCATACGATTTACGCTGTCGCGGTTGAAGGCGAAGGGCGTGCCGGTCTCCACTGCCGAGCGAAGCACCAGCCGCACGATGTCCTTGACGGTGACGCTGCGCTTTTCGATGCGCGGGTCATTGACGCAGTCCAGATACCGCTTCTCCCATTCCGTACCCCAGTAATCCTCCAGAGCGTAACCCTTGACCGTGAGGATCTCATGCGGACACATGAGATGCCACAGCGCGTCTATGTTCTCCTCCGCCAGTCGCCAGAAGAGATCCGGATAGCACACGGCGGGAAACACATCATGCGCCTTCATGCGGTCGTCGCCGTTGTTGGTGCGCAGTTGAAGGAATTCCGGCAGATCCCGGTGCCATGCGTCTAAGTAAACCGCCACAGCGCCCTGCCGCATCCCCAACTGATCCACCGCCACGGCGGTGTCGTTGACCAGCCGGATCCAGCGGATAACACCGCCCGCCGCCCCTTGAAAGCCGCGGATGGTGCTGCCTGCAGCGCGCACCTTACCGAAGTACATCCCCATTCCGCCGCCGAATTTAGAGACCTTTGCGAAGTTGTCCAGCGAGCGGTAGATGCCGTCCAGACTGTCCGGCACAGTGTCCACAAAGCAGCTTGAAAGCTGATGGTAGGGCTTTCGTGCGTTGGACATGGTAGGTGTCGCCATCGTGACCTCCATACGGCTGAGCATATCGTAAAAGCGTTTTACCCACCCCATGCGGTCAGAGCCTTCGTTCATAGCAAGATGCAGCGCGATACCCAAAAACATCTCCTGCGGTGTTTCCAGCGGCACGCGGCTGCGTGACTGGATCACATAGCGTTTGAGCAGCAGGTCAAGGCCGGAGTAGGTGAACAGCTCGTCCCGTTCCGGGCAGAGAAAGTCCTCCGCCATGGCGATCTCCTCGTGGGTATAGTGGGCAAGAATATAGTCACCGTAGAGTCCCTTATCCGTCAGATAGCGAAGCCTGCCATAGAGGTCGCCGATGCCGCGCCCCTCCCATTCCTGTGCGTTGCGACAGCGAAAGGAGTGGTTCAGAAGCCGCGCCGCGATGAACTCCCACTTGGGTGCCTCTGCCGTAGTCAGCTCTACCGCTGCCTTGGTCAGTGCCTCAGCCCGCTCATCCTCCGTCATGCCCGGGCGACAGAAGCTCTCAAACTTCATTTGAAGCGCCGCAAGGGAGTAGATTTCCTCGGTAAAATCCATCTGGATGCGGCGCAGCACCTCGTCAAGCGAGTTATCCCCCACCGTCTGCGCGATGGTATGCCGTACGCTGCGCAGCGCCGACCGCTTTTCGCGATAGAGGATGTACGCCTTTGCCACCTCATAGTGTCCGCGCTCCATGAGCGTCCGCTCCACCTCATCCTGCACACGCTCCACGGTGAGCGGCGCTGCGGCGGCGAGGTTGTCGAGAACGGCGGTGAGGATCTCATTCAGCTCTCTGCTCCCGATCTCCCTTCCCTGCCCATCAAACGCTTTTTTCATGGCGTTGAAAACTTTCTCCTGTTGAAAAGGAACAGACTTCCCGTTTCGTTTTCTGATCTCCATTTCGATCCTCTCATCTTCTCCGGTCACTTCTCATGTCCTTTTGGGCAAAGAGCGGGCAAGCGCAGTATCACGCTTGCCCGCTCTGTTTTTGAAAGCCGGTTTTCCTGCAGCCGACGCGGCGGGGCTGTTTGTTGTCTGTTGTCTTGGTTTTGGCTTTCCTGCCAGTCACTTCATAGATTCCAGAATGGCGTCCGCCAGTGCTTCCAGCTCAGTGCGCTTGTCCGTGCCCATGGACGAGGCGAGGCTGAGCCGTTCGTTGAGCACCGTCATGTTCTTGAGCTCATCGTTGACGAATTTCTGCATGAGGTCGCCGGACTTCACCGCCCACGAGCCGTTTTCAATGATGGCAAAGGTGCGGTTTTGCAGATTCAGTGCCTTCATATCCATGAGGAAATCGTGCATGGCGGGATAGATGCCGAGGTTGTAGGTCACAGAGGCCAGAACGATGTGGCTGTACTTAAACGCCTCGGAGATCAGTTGGGAGACATGGGTGGAGGACACGTCGTACAGTGCCACACGGCTCATGCCCTTGTCGCAGAGCGACGCCGCCAGCGCCTGCGCCGCGTTCTCCGTGTTGCCGTACATAGAGGCGTAGACGATGAGCACGCCCTGGGTCTCAGGGGCATAGCGGCTCCATGTATCGTATTTTTCGATGAACCAGCCCAGATCCTTGCGCCACACGGGGCCGTGGAGCGGGCAGATGTACTTGATCTGATCCAAAACGCCGCCGGCCTTTTTCAGCAGGAGCTGGATGTGGGGGCCGTACTTGCCCACGATGTTGGTGAGGTAGCGGCGGGCGTCG
>OHEM01000943.1_pt1 | contig 10416 bp, 9 predicted proteins | sample 1567281 | NCBI WGS metagenome assembly OHEM01 (sample SAMEA3879537, study PRJEB24766) | human gut metagenome | biome: human-associated habitat; feature: feces | place: USA | collected 1985/1987
TGCATTGACAATTCTAAGCCTGTAACTTACACAGGTGACATTGCAATCAGAGTAGGTTCAGACTACGCTTACGGCGAAACAATCAACCTTACTCTTACAGCAACAGACGGCAAAAATACAACAACCACTACTTACAAATATACCAAGCAGAAATCTGCAAGTTCAGGTGTGTATGTATTCTTTGCTTCTGAAAAAAGAGAAACAAGCTCAAAGTGGAAAGCTCCTTACTATGTTTACATCTATGACGAAGAATCTTCAAAGGAAGAAACTTATAAGGCATCAAACTGGCCTGGTACAAAGATGAACTATGATAAGGCAACAGGTTATTACTATGCAGAAATTCCTACAACCTGTATTGCAACAGATGCAGATGAAAACGAGTCTGAGTCAAATTTTGACCTTGCACACTCTCCAAACACAAGAGTTATCTTCTGCGACAGCTCAAATGTAAACTCTGCTCCTCGTCAGTATCCGTCGGAAAAAGGCCTTAAATTAAAAGGAACTTCTAAAATTTTCGGTCTTACAAAGACAACTTCATGGGAAGAAACAACACTTGTACCTACAGTTGAATCACAGCCTGCAACTGAAGTTACAAGAGGCGACAAAACATATAAATACGGCGATGTAAACACAGACGGAAAATTTAATGTTCAGGATGTAACCTCACTCCAGTTTATTGTTGCAGAGTCCGTAAAGCCTTCACAGCTTATATATGCATTGAGCGATGTTACAGCTGACGGTGTTGTAGATATCAGAGATGTAACAATGATCCAGAGATATATTTCCGGTATTAGAGAGGACACAGGCAAAACAGGCGAAGTTTATAAGGCTGAACAACCTACACAGCCTGCAAAACCTACAGAGGCAACCAAGCCTTCTACACAGCCGACAACTGCTCCCGCACCTTCTACTTACACACTTTACTTAAAGACACAGCTTCCTTGGATGACATCAATGGGTACAAATCTCTATGCTTTTGATAACAATACAAAGAAGTCTTATCTGCTTGAGCAGGATACCGAAGATTATCCGAATGTATTTAAGGCAGAGGTAGCAAACACACTTACAAGTGTTACTTTCTACAGAGCATTAGATATGGTTGACGAAATGACAAAGGCGTCAAGTTCAGGCCCTGTATACAACGCTTGGGCAGCAACTGTAAGCAGCACAAACAATTGCTACAACCTTGAAAGCGTTGATGAAGCAACAGACAAAGCAACTGCAACAGTCGGTCCGTATGTAAAAGAAGAGGCTCCCGAATGGACACTTGATGTAGTATATTTTGATAATTCAAAAACAAAGTGGGGAGAAGTTTATATTTACGGTTGGGGCAACGGTCTTTCCGAAGAGGCATATAAAATGACTCAAATTGAGGGCACAGACATCTGGAAATACGAACTTCCCGAACCTATTTATCCGGGTACAGAAAGTTTCCTTTTTAAGAATACAGAAAGCACTTGGGTTAAAAAGACTAAGAATGTAAAGGTTGTAGAAGGTAAAAATCTTTATGACGGAAAAGCACAGGCTTGGTCAGGCACTTACGAAGAGTGATTTTAAAGTTTAAATTCTAATTTTGCGGGCATACCAAAAGTATGCTCGCATTTTTATGTGAAAATTTTGGTTTTTTATCAAAAGTTGTGGTAAATTATTATTTGGCTGATTGCTTTATCAAGTAATTATAAAAGTTTAGTCGACCTTTTCAAAGGTCGTGGGTGTGGGCAAAGCCCACAAATACTTTCCGCTTACGCAATTTAACGATAGCCAGACAGCTCGCTGTTTGGCGGCTTGAACACAACGGCGTTAGCCTTTAAAAAGGCTTGACCTAAATTTTTCAACATTATTATAACAGAATGTTAAAGAAATCAGTTCAAAAACAATTTAAGAATTTTCAACTGACCGCTTTCGTTATCGGCAATGCCAAGACCTAAAAATTTTCCCTGTCTGTCACTTACTCTGATTATTTCCTTATCTTGCGCTCTTGCTTTTGCAAGTGCGGTTCTTGACATATCAAGTTCACCGCCGTTTGAAAAGCGTTTTGCCTGTGCATCAGACACATATATTTTGCGGTAACTTGCAAAAAGAGTTTCCGTGCGCATAATATGCTCTGAAATCTCTCCCTTTTCGGCTAATTCTCTTGCAGTTTCAAGCGTAATGCTGTCAGCAAGGTTATAGCCGCACGCAGCCGTCCTGCACAAAGCAGTCATTACTGCACCCGTTTTGAGAATTTTACCTAAATCGTCAATTATTGTTCGGATATATGTTCCCTTTGAACAGCTTATATTCAATGTTCCGCTTTGGCTTTCTTCGTCAAAATCTTTAAGTTCAAGTCTTTAAACCGTAACTTTTCTCGGCTTTCGTTCAACTTCTTTTCCCTGTCTTGCAAGGTCGTAAAGTCTTTGACCGTTTACCTTGATTGCCGAGTACATCGGCGGCAGCTGCTCGATTTCACCTCTGAAATTTTCAAGTGCCGATAAAACATCTGCCTCGGTTGCGGTTTTATCGCTTTGTGATGTTACGGCACCCCATATATCGAGGGTATCGGTTGTCATCCCGAGGCGGAATTTTGCGGTATATGATTTATCGTGATTCGGCACTATATCCTGCGCTTTTGTGGCGCTGCCGAGAAGTATGGGCAACACGCCCGTTGCGTTTGGGTCAAGTGTGCCTGTATGACCGATTTTACGCTGACCTGTCAGCTTTCGTATCACAGCCACCACATCAAACGAAGTAAATTTCTGCGGTTTATTTATAATTATTACACCGTTCATAGAGTTTCTTCCGCTGCCTTTATCAGCTGACTGCGCACATCTTCAAGACTGCCGTTTATAGAACATCCTGCCGCCGCCTTATGTCCGCCGCCGCCAAACTTTGAGCAGAACTTTGCGGCGTCAATATCGCCGTTGGTACGAACGGAAATTTTGAAAAATCCGCCCTCTTTTTCTTTCATAGTAATGCCTATCAATACACCCTCAATTTGACGAGGAATAGAGGCAAGTCCCTCTATTTCATCCTCGCCGATGTTAAGGCTTTTGAGCATATCGAGAGTAACCCACACAATCGCACACTTGCCGTCTGCGCAATAAGTGATAGTATCGTAAACTTCACGCTCAAGCATAATTTTCTCTTTTGATTTGGTTTCAAACATCACCTTATTGATGTACGCCGAATTACAGCCGAGCTCAACAAGGCTTGCGGCAATTCTGAATGTATCGGCAGTGGTGTTTGTATAACGGAAACAACCCGTATCGGTAGAAATACCCGTATAAAGGCAGTCTACGATTTGCTTTGTAAAGTTTACGCCCATACGCATAAGAAGTTTGTAGATAATCTCACAGTTTGCCGCCGCATACTTATCGACAAACTTTTCTTTTGCGGTAACGGAGTTTGAACCGTGGTGGTCAATACAAATGTCAATTTTACCGAGATATTTTTCCATATTGGGGGCTAAAAGACTGTCTGCCGCAACATCTGTACTTATGATGTAGTCGGCGGTAAAATCCTGCTCCTCCACACCCTCTGTAAGATACTCGAATTTTGGCGGTAACTTTGCGGTAATTACTCTTGCGTTTTTGCCAAGCTGCTGAAGAGCAATGCAAAGCGCATATCCGCTGCCGAGAGTATCGCCGTCGGGGTAGTTATGAGTTAATATTTCATAATTATTGTGTTCTCTGAGGAAAACGGAAATATCATAAAGATTCATCTTCGTCCACCTCGTCCTCGGGAATGTCCAAGTCATTTAAAATTCTGCTGATGTTTGCACTGTACTCAATGCTGTCGGTAGCCTTAAAAATAAGCTGTGGAACATATCTGAGTGTAAGACGGTGAGAAAGCTCACGGCGAATAAAGCCTGCTGCGGACTTAAGTCCCTTAACTGCCTCGTTGGCACGGTCAAGTCCCTCCATAGCGCTTACATAAACCGTACAATAAGAAAGGTCATTAGTAACATCAACACGAATGATTGATAAAAAAGCCTGCTGCACACGAGGGTCTTTAAGCTCACGAAAAATAGCCGTAAGTTCACGCTTTATATCCTCGGTAGTGCGTTCTAATCTATGTCCTGCCATAATATCCTCCATAGTTGTGATTCGTAATTCGGAGCACTGTAACTCAAAGTAAAATAATAAAATAAATTATTGTTTAGCTGATTGCTTGATAAAGCACTCCGCTAAACCATAATTTAATATTTTTAATCAGCTATGTCGTAATAATACGATTAGCGGCAAAGCAATTTTCATCACTTTGTCCGCTAACCGCTAATCACTGATTAATCACGATACTCCTCGATTGTGTAAGCCTCGAAAAGGTCGCCCTCTTTAATATCGTTAAAACGCTCAAGACCGATACCGCACTCGTAGCCCTCGTTTACTTCCTTAACCGCATCTTTAAAACGCTGTAATGATGCGATTGTATCCTCGGCAATTACGATACCGTCACGAATAACTCTTACGCCTGCGTTCCTTACAATCTTACCACTCTTTACATAAGAACCGGAAATTGTACCTACGGACTTAATCTTAATTACATTTCTGCACTCTGCAGTGCCGAGAACTACCTCTCTTGTCTTAGGAGCGAGCATACCCTTCATAGCAGCCTCAATCTCCTCAATGCAATCGTAGATAATTCTGTAAAGACGCATATCAACGCCTGCGCTTTCCGCATTTGCGGCAGCAACGCTGTCAGGACGAACATTAAAGCCTACTATAATTGCATTTGAAGCCTCGGCAAGCATTACATCGGACTCGTTGATTGCACCTACACCGCCGTGAATTACATTTACTCTTACCTCGTCATTAGAGAGTTTTTCGAGCGACTGCTTTACAGCCTCAACAGAACCCTGTACATCGGCTTTTACGATAATCTGTAATTCCTTAACCTCGCCTAACTTCATCTGGTCAAAGAGGTTGTCGAGTGTAACCTTTGTCTGTGCCTTGAACTGCTCCTCTTTCTGAGATGCCTTTCTCTGCTCAACAAGCTCTCTTGCAAGTTTTTCATCAGAAACAGCGTTGAATATATCACCGCCCTGCGGAACTTCTGCAAGACCTGTAATTTCAACAGGAACCGAAGGGCCTGCCTCTTTTACTCTCTCGCCCTTATCGTTTACCATTACTCTTACTCTGCCTACGCAAGTACCTGCAATTACGATGTCACCCTGATGAAGTGTACCGTTCTGTACAAGTACAGTAGCAATAGGACCTCTGCCCTTATCAAGACGAGCCTCAATAACAGTACCTTTTGCGGCTCTGTCAGGGTTAGCCTTAAGCTCTTTCATTTCTGCAATAAGTGTTACCATTTCGAGGAGGTCGTCAAGACCCTCTTTGGTTTTTGCAGATACAGGAATACAAGGTGTGTCGCCGCCCCATTCCTCCGGAACAAGCTCATACTCTGTAAGCTGCTGCTTAACATTCTCCGGATTTGCGCCGACCTTATCCATTTTATTGATAGCAACAATTACAGATACACCCGCAGCCTTTGCGTGGTTGATAGCCTCTACTGTCTGCGGCATAATACCGTCATCGGCAGCTACAACGAGGATAGCAATATCAGTAACCTGTGCGCCTCTTGCTCTCATAGTTGTGAAAGCCTCATGACCCGGTGTGTCAAGGAAAGTGATAGGCTTGCCGTTGATTTCTACTCTGTAAGCACCGATATGCTGAGTAATACCGCCTGCCTCACCTGCTGTAACATTTGCATGACGGATAGCGTCAAGGATTGAAGTTTTACCGTGGTCAACATGACCCATTACAACTACAACCGGTGCTCTCTCTACGAGATTTGTATCGTCATCTTCGCTGTCATCAATAATTCTCTCTTCGATTGTAACAACAACCTCTTTCTCAACCTTAGCGTGGAACTCCATAGCGATAAGTGAGGCTGTATCAAAGTCGATTGTGTCGGTTGCTGTTACCATTGTACCCATAAGGAATGCCTTTTTAACAACCTCGGCAACAGTAGCCTTAAGTCTTAAAGCAAGCTCCTGAACAACGATTTCATCAGGAATTTGAATTGTCATCTGCTTTTGCTTACGCTCAAGCGCAATACGCTTCAAACGCTCCTGCTCTGTTTCTCTCTTGCCCTGTCTTCTGCCCTTCTGCTTTTGAGAACGGTTGGTAAACTTCTGCTTTTTAACAGTGTTGTCCGTACTTCTCATCTTTGAAGATGCGTTTGCAAGGTCATCGTACTTCTGGTTGTAACGCTCAACATCAACATTTACGGCACGGGTATCAATTACTCTGCGCTTACGGGTTGAAGTTTCTTCCTCGCTTGTAATTTCAACAGGCTTTGACTCTGCCTTTGGTTCAGCCTTTGATTCAGCCTTTGTCTGCTTTGCAGGCTTATCCTGAACTTTATTCTGCTTTTTGCCCTCTGCCTTGTTGTCCTTATTGTCAGACTTGCGGTCTTTCTTTCTGCCGTTCGGCTTGTTGTCTTTGCTGTCTTTATTATTAGCCTTTTTCTCGGCTTTAACCTCTGCCTTTGCAGGTTCTGCGGTTTTATTTCTTGACGCAAAAAACTTATCAAAATTTGCTACATTGTTTTTCTGTGTTACGGCGTCAAAAACAATATTGAGTTCGCTCTCCTCGAGAGTAGCCATAGCCTTTTTTGTAACGCCGCAATTTTTCTCAAGAATATCTGAAATTTCTTTTACACTAACGCCTAAATCCTTGGCAACATCTCTTACTTTGTATTTTATCATATTATTCTCCTCTCTGTTCACCTTCAATAAGCATAGCAAGCTTATCTGCAAAACCTTTGTCCTCCACCGATAAAACTCCGCAAAGTTTGCCGAGTGAAAAACTTATTTCATCTTTGGTTCTGTTTACTTCAAGTACACGAACATTTTGCTTATGCGCCTGCAATAAAACAGGCTTTAAGCTGTTTTGCGAAAAATCATTTGCATACAAAATCAGTTTTGCCTTGCTCTTTGCCATTGAGTCAATGCAGGGGTCAGCTCCGATTACAAGCTTTCCTGCACGGCGGCACAATCCGAGCAACGACAATATTCTGTCATTCATATCCGACTGCCTCCCTTAGCTGTCCGCTTTCAAGCTGTTTTCAAGCTGTTCATAAACTTCGTCGGGGATTTTGCAGGAAAACGCTCTTTCAAACCGTCTTGCCTTTCTCGCTTTTTCAAAACATTTTATGTCGTGGCAAATATACGCTCCTCTTCCTGACTTTTTACCCGTAAGGTCAAGACTTATCTCGCCCTTTGCGGTTACATTGCCGTTCTCGTCCTTGGTATCGGGAGCTTTTACTACTCTGATAAGCTCACGCTTTTCTTTCATTTCGCCACAACCTGTGCATTTTCTAAGCGGCTGTTTTTTCTGTGTCATAAAATCCCTCCCTGCATTTATATATTTATATTTTATATAAAATTATTCTTCGTTTGTATTCTCGTCAGCCTCAACATCAACCTCGGCAGTTTTCTCGCCGTCAAGGTCGAGTGTCTCTGTATTCTCTTCTGCTGTTGTATCCTCGGCAACTTCGAGTTTTTCGTCCTCTTCATCTTCTCCGAAGAAACCGCTTTCGGGACGAATGTCAATCTTCCAGCCTGTAAGTCTTGCGGCAAGGCGGGCATTCTGACCCTTGTTGCCGATAGCAAGAGAAAGCTGACCGTCCGGAACAGTTACTCTGCAGTTCTTGTTCTCAAGGTCTGTAATTTCAACGCTCAATACCTTTGCAGGAGAAAGTGCGGCTGAAATGTACTTCTGCGGGTCATCGCTGTATTCGATAATATCAATCTTCTCACCGCCAAGCTCGTCAACAATGCTGTTTACACGAGCGCCCTTTGTACCGATACAAGCACCTACGGCGTCAATGTCGGGATTTTTGCTGACAACAGCCATTTTGGTTCTTGAACCTGCCTCACGGGAAACCGATTTGATTTCAACAACACCGTCGAAAATTTCAGGTACTTCCTGCTCAAAAAGTCTTTTAACAAGATCTTGATGTGATCTTGAAATTATAGCACGAGGACCTTTTTCGCTTGTCTTTACATCAGCGATATAAACCTTGATGTGGTCGCCCTCTTTGAGGTTATCGTGACCGATTTGCTCGCTCTTAGGGAGCATAGCCTCGCTCTTGCCTATTCTGATAACTGCCGCACCGCTCTTAGGGTCAATTCTTTCAACAGTGGCTGTAACGAGTTCGCCGAGCTTGCTCTTGAACTCTGAAAGCGTCTGACCCTTTTCGCCTGTACGGATACCCTGACGAATAGTATTTCTCGCAGCGCCGATTGCAATTCTGCCTAAGTCCTTAGGGTCGAGCGGAATAGCAACCTTATCGTCAATATTGACTGCTTTTCTCTTAAGAACCTTCTGTGCGTCCTCAAGCGAAATCTCGTAATCAGGGTCAAAAACTTCTTCAACAACAGTTTTCATAAGTCTTACATCAAAGACATTTCTGTCCGGAAGAATTTTGAAAACCACTTCGTCATTACCGCCGTAGTAATTTTTGCAGGCAACTTCAATACCTTTTTCGATGTTTTCAATCATATAGTCCATTGGAATGCCTTTTTCTTTTTCAAGCATTTCAAGAGCAGCAAAAAGTTCCTTAGTATTCATTTTTCTGATCATCCTTTTCTCTTATCTTAAAATTGTTTTAATAAACTGAAGTTACATATCAAAGTCGTCAAGTTTAATCCAAGACGCATCTTTTTTATTGATAGTTATATGGTTCTCTCCGTCGTGGTCGGAGATTGTTACCTCGCCGTTATCGTAAGCGTCAAGCACGCCGCCGAATTCTCTGCCTATGCCCTCGATAGGACGGAGCATTTTGACTTTGATGTCAGCGCCGATAAACTGCATAAAATGCTCGTCACGCACAAGGTCACGCTCAAGCCCCGGAGAGCATACCTCAAGGCAATATGCACTCTCAATAGGGTCAAGCTCGTCAAGCGGCTTGTCAATAGCACGGGATACATTCTCGCAATCGGTAATATCAATGCCGTCAGGCTTGTCGATATAAACTCTTAAAAACCAGTCGGCACCCTCTTTAACATAGCGCACATCCCAAAGCGAAAGTCCGAAATCCTTAACAATAGGCTCGCAAAGCTCCCAAACCTTAGTCACGGTAAGACCGCCTTTTTTCTTTGCCATAAATACCTCCTTATGAGCGTTTGCAACAAAGCATAACGCAGTTGCAAATTATTTTCACCGTAAGCAACCGTAAAGCAATCAAGCGCAGGTTAGTTTAATGTTGCAAGTTATAACCGACCGATTACAAGTGTATAAGCCGATACAATACAATAAACATACACCACTCAATAACACCGCAGTTGCAAACAGAAAGGAGTGGGCTTACTTCCCACTCCTTACTTTACAATACTTATTGTATTTAATTATAACACCATTAATATGAGATTGCAAGGGATTTTTGAAAATTCTTTTAAATAAAAAACGGTCTTTACTTAGACCGTTTCCTTTGGCAGGGGCAGAAGTGTCTGTATTTTTCAAGCCTGCTGCCTCGCCTGTTGCGGCTTATTCACAGCCACAATATTCAGCAACGCTCTCCCTAAAAACAGTCCGCTAGACTGTTTTTTTAACGGTCGCCTTCAAGTCCTTCTGCGATTAATTTTATTCTTTTGATATAAAAAAAACAAAAACGGTCTTTACTTAGACCGTTTCTCTTTGGCAGGGGCAGAAGGACTTGAACCCTCGGCACGCGGTTTTGGAGCGACTGTTGAAAGCTCAAAACTGCATAGACAAGCCATTATTTAAGCCAAATTCATAGCATCAAAATTACATTTTCGTGGTTTTGATGCTTTATTGATGCTATTGGAAAATTCCTGCCAAATTAACTTCCTCGTTGCTACATATAATAACATAATTAAAATTCATTGTAAAGGAATCAAGAGCTCAAAATTTGCACCGCAATAAACAAAGAATAGAGATTTTTGTTTATCCTCAATATACTCATGAGGTGAAGGATTGTAATCTCTGTGATGATATTTGTAGTAGCAGACTCTTAAATCGGCTTAGAATAAATAGCGGTAAGAAGTATTCATATTCAGAATGATCGCCAAAATAACAGATAACAAAATCATTGCGGACATAGCCTGCACTTACTGATATTACCGCACAGTCTCTTAAAATCTTTATCAATACAATCCCAATTAGGATACCATACACTCTTTTCTAAAAGCAACAATTAACGCTTCTTAATATTAATACTTCTGTGTTTACCCACCCATTCCATATACATCACCAAATATAATTCTGTGAATCTTGAATACACCATTAGGAGAGAAATCGGAAAATCCGCTATTGTAGAGCGAAGTCATTTCTAAAGTGTTTTCTTTGTCTTTATCAGGCGTTGAAACTCCTCTTATTAATGTTTTTGTAATCAATATTCATGGTTTAGTCGAGGAATTTCAAACACAACATTTGATGTGAAGGTCATATCATCCTCATTGAAGTTCAT
>OHEM01000945.1_pt1 | contig 10413 bp, 6 predicted proteins | sample 1567281 | NCBI WGS metagenome assembly OHEM01 (sample SAMEA3879537, study PRJEB24766) | human gut metagenome | biome: human-associated habitat; feature: feces | place: USA | collected 1985/1987
CGCGTGACGGTCGAGATTCCCGCCGGCAAGCTCGATCCGGGCGAGGACCCGCTCGATTGCGCCAAGCGCGAGCTGCATGAGGAGACGGGCTTTAGGGCTGGTCGCATTCGCTTTTTGACGTCGATTGTCACGTCCTGCGGTTTTTGCGATGAGATCATCCACATCTACTTGGCTACCAAGCTCGAGTTTGATGCGCCCGACCCCGACGATGACGAGTTTGTCAACGTCGACCTGGTGCCACTGCATGAGCTGATCGACGCCGTACTCGACGGCAAGATCGAAGACGCCAAGACCGTTGTGGGTGCCTTGGCTTGCGACAGCATTGCTCATCGTTTGGGTGGAGCGGAACTTTAACGAGCGGGGATGATCCCGCAGGTTTGTGTAAGTCAGCGAAAGTGCTCCATTTGAGACAAGGTGGCCTAAAAGAGAAGGGAAGCGTATGGATATACGCGACCGACGATTGAAGGCCAGATTGTCCAAATGGAGCACTTGCAGCGTCGAGACGAAACGCGGTTTGGTAAAACCGCGTAAGGTGACTATGTTTAAGAGGTTTCTTTCGTATTACAAGCCCCAGATGGGGCTTTTTGTTGCTGATACTCTTTGTGCTCTGGTGCTTGCCGCCATTGACCTGGCGTTCCCCATTATCTTGCGCAATCTGACCGGCGGGCTCTTTACTCAGGGTCAGGCTGCTATTATGCAGGCGCTCGGTATGATCGCGGTGGGACTGGTGCTGATGTATGTCATCCGCTGCGCCTGCCGCTATTTTGTGAGCTATTGGGGTCATGTGATGGGCGCGCGCATGGAGTCCAAAATGCGCGAGGACCTGTTCGATCAGTACGAACGGTTTAGCTTTGCGTACTTTGATCGCAACAGCTCGGGCGACATGATGAGCCGCGTGGTCAATGACCTGTTCGATATCTGCGAGGCGGCGCACCACGTGCCCGAATGGATCATTATCTGCGGTATCGAGATCATCGGCTCGTTTGTGATTCTGTTTACCATCGCGCCGGTGCTCGCACTCGCCATGGCTGTGGTGACGGTGGTGTTCGCGGTCATTATGTTTTGGCAGAATATGCGCATGCGCGAGGTCTTTAGCGATAACCGCAAAAAGATTAGCGGCATCAACGCGCAGCTGCAGGATTCGCTGGCGGGCATGCGTGTGGTCAAGAGCTTTGCCAATGAGCAGACCGAGCGCTCTAAGTTTCGCGCCTCGAACAATCGCTACCTTTCGTCCAAGGAGAACATGTATCACGCCATGGGCGTCTATACCGCGACGTATGGCCTGCTCTCGGGAGTGCTTTATGTGATCGTGGTGCTGCTGGGCGGTTGGCTCGTTGCCCAGGGTCAGCTGCAGGCGGTCGATATGGCAACCTTCGCACTCTACATTTCGCTGTTCTGCACGCCGCTCGAGACGCTCGTCAATTCGGCTGAGACGTATCAGAAAGCCATCGCCGGCTTTAAGCGCATGGATGAGGTGCTTTCGACTGTCCCCGATATTCAGGATAAGCCGGGTGCTGCGGATCTGCAGGTGACGGCTGGTGCCGTGGAGTACCGCAACGTGTGCTTTAGCTACGAGGATGTCGAGCTCGGTGTGGGCGGCGCCGACGGACGCCCTGTTATCGACCATATGGACCTGTCCATCAAGCCCGGTCAGACCATCGCTTTGGTCGGTCCCTCGGGCGGCGGCAAATCGACGACTTGTTCGCTGTTGCCGCGCTTTTACGACGTTGCCGCCGGCTCCATTAGCATCGACGGCCAGGATGTGCGCGACGTGACGCAACATAGTCTGCGCCGTGCCATCGGCCTGGTGCAGCAAGATGTGTACCTGTTCGATGGAACGATCGGCGAGAACATCGCCTACGGCAAGCCGGGCGCCACGGCAGAAGAGATCGCCGAAGCGGCCCGCCGCGCCAATATTGATACCTTTATCGAATCGCTTCCGCAAGGCTACGACACCGTGGTGGGCGAGCGCGGCAGCCGTCTTTCGGGTGGTCAAAAGCAGCGCGTCGCCATTGCACGCGTGTTTCTCAAGAATCCCAAGATCCTTATTTTGGATGAGGCGACGAGTGCCCTGGATAACGAGAGCGAGGAAGCGGTGCAGGAGTCGCTCGAAGAGCTGGCACGCGGCCGTACCACGATCATCATCGCCCACCGTCTCTCGACTATTAAGCATGCTGACGAGATTGCGACCGTTGAGCATGGTCGCGTTGTGGAACGTGGCACGCACGAGGAGCTTCTCGCCCGTGGCGGCACCTATGCCCGTTACTATCGAATGCAGTTCGAAGGTGCGCGTGCGCACGAGCTCGACTGATTGATATGACAGGAAGATCATGGCTGATAAGAACCCTTTGACTCCGGAAGAAGTGACGGAGTTATTCTCCGAAATCGATGCATCCGGCGTCTTGGATCCTACGCTCGCCAAAAAGCGCACCGAGCGCATGCGCGAGAAAGAGGCCGCCGTCAAGCGCGGCGACAAGGCGACGCTGGCGCGGCTGCGCAGCGAGGATCGCGCGAGCCAGGCAAAACATATCGACCCGCTGTCCGAGGACGACCCTTCGGGCTCGCAGGTGAGCCATACCATTACGAAGACCGCCATGGCCGTGGTTATCGGCATTTTGGTGCTGATTGTGGGCATGCAGATTGGCTACGGCGTGATGCGACGTCTGAATACCGCGAACCTTTCCGAAAGTGTTTCGGTGGATACCGTTTCGACCGCGCTCAAGGGTGGACTTGAATGGGGCAATGGCTTTACGCAGTTCCCGCTCGATTTTACCGTCGACGAGGCAGATGAGCGCACGGGCACGGTTGAGGTGACGGTGCTGGACACGTCTTCTGCCAATGAACTCGAGCTGCTGTCCAACGGTCAGATTCAGGCGGCGGCGCTCGCAACCAATGCCCTGCTCAACGACAAGATCGACCGCGTGGTGTATAACGTTCACGCCTATATCGACGAGGACAGCAGGATCCAGCACGATTCCTTCTTTGGCATGTTTCCTGCTCAGGGGCACCAAAGCGCCATCCTGACGTTCGTTTGGACCAAGAGCTCGTCCAACGCCACGAGTATCGACTGGAAGATGCGCATCGTAAGCATGGACGACACCATTGCCGAGCGCATTCAAAAACAGGTCAACTCGGTTTCGTCGCTTATCGAGGACCCGGTGGTGAGCCAGACCAAGATCACGGAGGAGCAGGCCGAGCGCGATCTTGAGCATCGTCTGCACGGTCGAGAGATCTTCCGCGGCGGAAAGCCCGATCGCACGCCGTCCGAGCTGCTGGAGCAGGACAAGAAAAAATAAGACGCCATCATCCCGCGTGAGCCAAGTGACCACGCGGGATGATTTTTCTGGGACGGGGATTCAAAAATCATTATGCATAGAAAGTCATAATTATCATTTCGTAAACATTTCAATGAAATTAACGCCATGAGGCATACTTGCGGTTACAATACCGCGAGGCCTAACTACACACCTTTAAGCCGGTCCTGTGAGACCGGGAAGGAGAATTATGGCGAACAACCATACCGCGGGCGCTGCCGCCCGCACCTTCGCGCCCAGCGAGCTTTGCCAGCGCATGCTGGCCAAAACCAGCAAGGGCACCTGCGGTCCCTGCATCCTGTATCTTGAGGATGGGACCATTTTTTATGGACGTGCATGCGGCGCCGCGGGCACCGCGACCGGCGAAGTCTGCTTCAACACCTCGCTCGAGGGCTACTTTGAGGTCATGACCGACCCGAGTTATGCCGGCCAAATCGTAACCATGACCTATCCGCAGATCGGCAACTACGGTATCGACGAGACCGACGTCCAGTCGGCCTTCCCCGGCGACGACGTGCGCCCTGCGAGCGCTCCGGCTATGCGCGGCATGATCGTTCGCGACATGTGCGCCACGCCTTCTAACTGGCGCTCGGCCGTCAGCGTGCCGGAGTACCTGCGCGCTCACGGCATCGTCGCTATCGAAGGTGTCGACACCCGCGCCCTGGTGCGCCATCTGCGCGACAATGGTTCCAAGATGGGCATTATCTCGACCGAGATCTTCGACGTCGACGAGCTTGCCGAGCGTCTGGCCGCAGCGCCCACGCTGGTAGGCGAGAACCTGGTCAAGACCGTAAGCTGCCCCGTACCTCACGAGTTTGTGGCCGCCGACCTGCCTGCCACGCATGACTTTGCGCTTGCGGTTGCCGCTCCTGCCCGTCACAAAGTGGTCGCCTACGACTGCGGTGTGAAGCGCGGCATTCTGGAGGGGCTGGTCCGCGCCGGCTGCGACCTTACCGTCGTGCCGTGGGACACGCCCGCGAGTGAGGTGCTCGACATGAATCCCGACGGCGTCTTTTTGTCCAATGGCCCCGGCGACCCCGACGCCGTGGTGGAGACCTACGAGCAGGTGCAGCAGCTGATCGGCAAGGTGCCGGTCTTTGGCATTTGCCTGGGCCATCAGATGATCAGCCTGGCCTGCGGCGCCCAGATGGAAAAGCTTAAATTCGGTCACCGCGGTGGCAACCAGCCGGTCGTGAACCTGGTAAGCCGTCGCGTGGAGATTACCGCGCAAAACCATGGCTTTGGCCTGCTGTTCCCCAGCCTGGGCAAGCTTGTCCCCGAGCTTTCCGGCGGCGAGACCGAGCATGCGGCCGATGGAGATCTGCGCGTCTGGGTGCGCCGCGGAATCGCGCCGGTCGTGATGAACGAGCGCTTTGGCCGCATTCGCCTGACGCACGTGAACCTCAACGACGGCACCGCCGAGGGCATCCAGCTGCTCGACGCCCCGTGCTTCTCGGTCCAGTACCACCCCGAGGCCTCGCCTGGCCCCACCGATGCTCACTATCTCTTTACCGCCTTTACGCGACTCATGGACGGCGAGGAGAACTACCTGGACATCGACACCGCGAAGGACCGCCTGGCTGGCTGGAATTTCGCCGACGATGGTTCCGCCGTTCTACCGAACGGCGGACCGGTCGACGCTGCGGCTGCATCTGGCACATCATCTTGCCGCTCTGCTTCGGACGCGCGGGCATAAGCCCAGCGCGCCCTCGCATCACGGCAACCTGATGCACCAGCTGCACCCTCGCTGACTTTTCCAAAACATTGAGTCAGCCTCTCTAGGAGGTTTTAAACATGCCGAAACGTACTGACATCAAGCGTATCCTCGTTATTGGTTCGGGCCCCATCGTTATTGGCCAGGCCTGCGAGTTCGACTACTCCGGCGCCCAGGCCTGCAAGGTGCTCAAGGAGGATGGCTTTGAGGTCATCCTGGTCAACTCCAACCCGGCGACCATCATGACCGACCCGGGTCTTGCCGACCGCACCTATGTCGAGCCCATCACTGCCGAGTTTATCGAGCGCGTAATCAAGAAAGAGCGCCCGGACGCGCTGCTGCCCACGCTGGGCGGCCAGACCGGTCTGAACGCCGCCGTCGAGCTGGCGAAAGACGGTACGCTCGACAAGTACGGCGTCGAGATGATCGGCTGTGACCTTGCCGCCATCGAGCGCGGCGAGGACCGCAAGCTCTTTAACGAGGCCATGGCCGAGATCGGCCTGGAGGTCGCGCGCTCGGGCTATGCCTACAGCGTGGCCGACGCCGAGGCCATCGCCGAGCGCGTGGGATATCCCTGCGTGCTGCGTCCGAGCTTTACCCTCGGCGGCGCCGGTGGTGGCATCGCGCATACTCACGAGGAGCTCGTCTCCATCGTGAGCCAGGGCCTGGAGCTCTCGCCTGCCCACGAGGTACTGGTCGAGGAGTCCATTGAGGGTTGGAAAGAGTATGAGATGGAGGTCATGCGTGACCACGCCGGCAACGGCATCATCGTGTGCTCCATCGAGAACCTCGACCCCATGGGCGTGCACACCGGCGACTCCATCACCGTGGCGCCGGCGCAGACCCTCTCCGACCTGGAGTATCAGCGCATGCGTGTCGCATCGCTCGCCATTCTGGAGAAGATTGGCGTCGAGACCGGTGGCTCCAACGTGCAGTTTGCCGTGAACCCCAACACCGGCCGCCTGATCGTCATCGAGATGAACCCGCGCGTGAGCCGCTCGTCCGCCCTCGCTTCCAAGGCAACGGGTTTCCCCATCGCCAAGGCCGCCGCGCGCCTGGCCGTGGGCTACACGCTCGACGAGATCGTCAACGACATCACCAAGGCTACGCCCGCCTGCTTTGAGCCCACAATCGACTACTGCGTCGTCAAGGTGCCGCGCTTTGCCTTCGAGAAGTTCAAGGGTACCGACCCCACGCTCACCACGCGCATGAAGGCCGTGGGCGAGATCATGGCGATCGGCCGTACCTTTGAGGAGGCCTTTGGCAAGGCTATGCGCTCGCTGGAGGACGGCCACCAGGGCATTTGCGCCGGTGGCAAGGAGGGTGCCGACAAGCTAGGCGACGACGAGCTCGCTCAGGCCGTGGCAACCCCGACCGAGCACCGCATCTGCTTTGTGGTCGAGGCCCTGCGCCGTGGCTGGGACATTACCCGCATCCATGCCATCTGCGGCATCGATCCGTGGTACCTCAACCGCATCAACGACATGGTGCAGGTCCAGGAGAGCATTCGCGGCCTGCGTGTGGAGGATATCGACGCCGACGCGATGCGTCTGCTCAAGCAGTACGGTACGAGCGACGCCGAGATCGCCGCGCTGACCGGCTCGGACGAGCGCTTTGTGCGCGCCTATCGCAAGGGCCTTGGCGTGGTTCCCAGCATGAAGACGGTCGATACCTGCGCTGCGGAGTTCTCGAGCGCCACGGAGTACCACTACAAGACGTACGAGAACATCTACCGCACGAGCCCGGATGCCAAGAAGTGCGTGGCTCCCGACGAGACCACGCCGGCGGACAAGCCCAAGGCGATGATCCTGGGCGCCGGCCCCAACCGCATTGGCCAGGGTATCGAGTTCGATTACTGCTGCGTGCACGCGAGCTATGCGCTGGCGGCCCGCGGCTTCGAGACCATCATGGTCAACTGCAATCCCGAGACCGTTTCGACCGACTACGACACGTCCGACCGTCTGTACTTTGAGCCGCTCACCTACGAGGACGTCATGGATGTCATCGATGTTGAGCGACCCGACGGCGTCGTGGTGACGCTCGGCGGCCAGACTCCGCTTAAGCTGGCGCGCATGCTCGAGGAGAGCGGCGTGAACATCATGGGCACCAAGCCCGATGCCATCGACTTTGCCGAGGACCGCGAGCGCTTTGCCGCCCTGCTCGACAAGCTGGGCATTGCGCTGAGACTTTGCCTGTTGCAAGGCAGCCGTCGAACGCGAGCGCTCAAGCTCCAGCGCCTGCTCACCCTCACGCTGGACTGCCTTCACACGCTCATCCAGGTCGCGCGAGAACTCGGCATCGCGCACCTGCTTGACGATATCCGCATAGCCGGATGCATCGACCTTAAAAACTTCGCCGCAATGCGGGCACTTGATCTCGTTCATAGCAGCTCCTCGATGGACGCAAATATCAACCGGCTACACTCTACCGCGCCGCGCGGACAAAAAAGGCGCCGCCGCCATAATGGCAACGGCGCCAGAACCACCACAAAGGTGCCTGTCCCCTTTGTGGTGGCTCTGGCGCCCTATAACCCAAAGAAGCTAAGAATCTGATCGCGGCTTACGGGCTTGTACTCGTTGGCATCGAGACCGACATCGTAGCGAAAGATAGGGCGCTCGCGATCGCGGTTGCGTGCGTTGGCGCGGTCACCTCTGCTGTGGATATGCCCATGCAGCATAATGGCGCCACGTGCCTTGCCGTTCCAGCTGAGCATGGGGTAGTGGCTCATAACCAGACGATGGCCCTTGGCATAGCCGGGAGCAATCTCCAGGTAATCGCGCACGTCTTCCCAAATCCGCGGTACGTCGGAATCTTCCCAGTCGCCGTCATGGTTACCGCGGATGAGCGTCACGTTCTGGCATTCGATACGCTCGCGCAGGCGCACCGCCTCCGCCAGGGGCAAACGATAGGTAAAGTCACCCAGAATATAGAGGCGGTCGTCCGCAGCCACGCACTCATTGATGGCATCGATGACCTTGCGGTTCATCTCCTCGACCGAGCCAAACGGCCGGTCCATGTCGTGCAAGATATTCGTATCGCCCAGGTGCAAGTCGGCGGTAAACCACATCATCGTCTGTGTCCTCATTTCGCAACGTGTTCAACTCGTGCTAAGTATACAGACGCAGCGATGCGGCGGTTATCCAAAGAGCCCGCCGAACAGTCCGCGGCGGCGCTTGTCTTGCTTTTTCGAAGCGTCACCCTAAGTTTTCTTGTCCCGCCGTTTCTTACGGTCCTGTTCCAGATCATCGTCGTCGAGCAGCAGATCCCACTCAAACGGATCATCCGTCAAATCGAACAGGTCATCGTCGTCAAACATGGCCGCCTCCATTGCCGACTAGCGGGCATCCACCACATAGAGGCCAACGCGCACCTGGTGCCACGGGCTGCGCTCGGGGGCAACCTGTTGCACGCGGGCCTCAAATACGTCCTCGTGGCCGTAATACATCATCAAGGACAGCGGGCCGACCTCGTTTCCCGGAACGTAGCCAAGTTTGGTCTTGCCATAGTAGATCGCAACTGCCTCGGGGTCATGGGGATTATCGCGCTCGGCACACAGCGTCAGCTTATCGCCCGCTTTAAGATCGCCCAGGACCAAGGCGCCATCGGCATACTGAAATCCTGCAATGTGAAATGACAGAAGAACACGTGAAGGCTCGTACATAGCAGCTCCTCTAACGGCCGGATAAACCGGTGTGTAACCTTATTGAGAAGTCTACGGTCCCGCGCGGACACAAATACATCCTGTCTGCGTCCTTCAATCGTTTGCCTCAACGCTTGCGCGACAGAACGCTTGCAGATAAGATAGGAACACGGATGGCACCCGTTGCCGCGGGTCTTGCCAACTCCGATACACGTTTTCATCGTGAGAAGTGGCCGTCTTCGCTTACGCGGGGGCGGCTATTTCATTCGGCCGATAAACAGACCGAGTTCGATAGCCGCAATCAACAACGCCAATAACGAAATAACATCGCTTACGTTCATACCAAATCCCTTCTAAAGGGAGTTGGCCCATCCGTGCTCCATAACAGTAGTCTAACGCAAAATGCAGGTAATAGGAACACTTGTTCGTATTACCTGCGCCCTTTTCTAATGCACAAACATGCGCACGAACTTGTGCTTCCAGCTTGCGTAGGGCGCATACCGAAACGGCACGTCCAGCCAAGTTGCCTTGTTCACGATGCTCTTCTTGTGGCTAAACGTATCGAAGCTCTCGCGTCCATGGTACTGCCCCATACCGCTCGCGCCCATGCCGCCAAAGCCCATATGGCTCGTAGCCAAGTGCATGATCGTGTCGTTGACACAGCCGCCGCCAAAGGGCACGTAGCGCACAAAGCGTTGCTGAACCGAACGGTCCTGGCTAAAGATATACAGGGCCAGCGGCGTCGGACGATCCGTAATAAACGTCTCGGCCTCGTCTAGGCTCTCAAACGTCAGCACCGGCAAGATGGGACCGAAGATCTCCTCCTGCATCACGGCGTCATCGGGGGTCACGCCGTCTAGGATCGTCGGCTCAATCTTGAGCGACGACTCGCGCGCCGTGCCTCCCAGCACGACCTTATCGGGATCGATCAGCCCGCGCACACGCGCAAAATGCTTGGCGTTGACGATATGCCCGTAGTCCTCGTTATCGAGCGGATGCTCGCCAAACATACGGCGGGCCTCTTCCCTGATGAGGTCCAGCAGCTCGTCGTGCACGCGCGCATCGACCAGCAGGTAGTCGGGCGCCACGCAGGTCTGCCCCACGTTGAGCCATTTACCAAAGGCGATACGCCGCGCCGCAACCTTCAAGTTTGCCGTCGCATCCACGATGCAGGGGCTCTTGCCGCCCAGCTCAAGCGTCACGGGCGTGAGGTTTTTACTCGCGCGCTCCATGACGAGCTTGCCGACCGGAACGCTACCGGTAAAGAAGATCTTGTCCCAGCACTCATCGAGCAACGCTTCGTTCTCGGCGCGCCCGCCCTCGACAACCGTCACCAGGCGCGGATCAAATGCCTCTTCACAGATTTGCTTGAGCACCGCGCTCGATGCCGGAGCATAGGCACTCGGCTTGATGACCACGGTATTGCCCGCGGCAAGGGCGCCGGCGAGCGGCTCGAGTGTTAGCAAAAACGGGTAGTTCCACGGAGCCATGATGAGCGTGACGCCATAGGGCACGGCTTGCGTTTTGCACGCGCTCACGGCGTTGGCAAGGTCACACGGACGCAGGCGCGGACGACTCCATCGAGCCACGTGAGCGATCTGATGACGAATCTCGGAAAGCGACGTGCCGATCTCGCACATATATGCCTCGTCATGCGACTTTCCCAAATCGGTCTTGAGTGCATGGGCAATATCGGCCTCGTGCGCCCGTACCGCATCGCGTAAACTCACGAGCGCGCGACGTCG
>OHEM01000949.1_pt1 | contig 10389 bp, 10 predicted proteins | sample 1567281 | NCBI WGS metagenome assembly OHEM01 (sample SAMEA3879537, study PRJEB24766) | human gut metagenome | biome: human-associated habitat; feature: feces | place: USA | collected 1985/1987
TAAAGAATTTCGTATTCATATAGATATCCTGATTTAAAATTAGAAGTTAAGACTTACACCGAGTATACCTACCAATGGGCGAGGATATACGTTCTTATCGATACCGAAGGTCTTATCAGCTGCGTTCGCTACCTCCGGATCCAATCCTTTATATTTCGTGATAACAAAAGGATTCTGTACGGTTCCGTAGATGCGTCCGCCCAATACGCCGAATAATTTGTTGAAAGAGTAACCCAACGTGATATTATCGCAGCGTAAGAAAGATGCGTTTTGTACATAATAATCGGACAATACGTTCATGTTCTGGAAATTCGTATCGAAAGCGGATAGCGGACGGTTGGATAGATAGCCTTTATTGTTAATACTACCTTCACTTAATGCCGCATTGGATGAGGCTACATTATTATATACATAGTTCCCGAGGTTGGAACGAAGTGAGAAACTGAAATCCCATGCTTTCCATACCAATTTAGAAGTAAAGCCCATCGTTACATCGGCCGCCGGTTTATGGCAGAAATAACGGTCCTCGTCATTGATCACGCCATCTCCGTTGCGGTCCACGTATAATCCTTCGATCGGATTTCCCTGTTGATCATATACCTGCTCGTATACATAGAATGAGTTCGCCGGGTGATTCACGCCTTGTGCCTGTATCATGGTCCCGGTACCACCTTCTACGGTTCCTGTCAATACGATGGATGAGGCGTCATCCTGTGCGGTTAGCTTCGTAATCTCGTTGTTGTTCCAAGCGACATTAAAGCCTAGGTCCCATTTCCAATCAGAGGTTGAGATCGCTTTAGCGTTGATGGAGAACTCAACACCTTGATTTCTCAAAGAACCGATATTGCTGACGATACGGTTCTTGAAGTTTGTTCCGGCAGGTACGTCGATCACATTGATCAAGTCCTTAGTTTCCCTGTAATAATAGTCCAAGGATGAAGTGATACGGTTATCTAAGAATCCGAAGTCGAATCCGGCGTTCCAAGTAGTAGTCTCCTCCCATTTCAAGTTCGGGTTGTAACCGTCGGGACGGGCGATAGGAACAAATTGGTCGCCAAATTGATAGTAGGCTCCGTCTTGTCCCGCGAAATAAGTCGCCATATACGGGTAGTCTCCTTGCGAGATATCCTGTTGACCAGTAATACCATAACCCAAGCGTAGTTTTAAATCCGATACAGCGTCCACGTCTTTCATAAAGCCCTCTTCCTTGATCTTCCATCCTAAAGCCACGGAAGGGAACAATCCCCAACGGTTGTCTTTAGAGAAGCGGGAAGTGCCATCGTTACGTAAGGTAGCGGTGATAAGATAGCGATTCATGAATGAATAATTGACACGTCCGAAGAATAACTTTCTGTCTTGAAAATATAAGAAGTCGGGTTATCTCCGTTCAAGTTATTGTATGCGTTCTCTGTGGAACGATGGAAATGTTGCCAAGAGTAACCAGCCATGATATCAAAATGATGCTTTTCATTGAAATCCTTAGCGTATTGCAAATAAAAATCCAATAGGTGATTGTATTTGTCGATCGTCTCATAACCTGTTTTGCCGTTATCCACGTAACCTAATGGAGATTCTTTCGGATAGTAAATATCTTGTGTACCGGTAGCCATATCCATACCTAAATTCAAGTTCGCACGTAATTCGGGAAGGAAATGGAATTTATAATCAACTTGGATATTACCGACCAAGTTTTTAGAATTAGCCTCTTCTTTTTTCTGTTGAAGCATCGCTACCGGGTTTTTTGTAGCGATTGAGATAAATTCACCGGCATTTTCCCAAGCGAAATAACCTCCGTATTTACTGTTGCCGTTCATGACTGGTTGAGTCGGGTCGAATGCGATTGCCGCTCCGATAGCTCCCGTATCGGCGAAACGATTATTTGAGATCATTCCCTTGGCGTTGAAGTTAATATTTAAATGATCTTCGAAGAAACTGGGAGCTAGGTTTACAGATCCAGTATAACGTTCGAACTTAGAGGTTTTCAATATACCATTTTGGTTTGTATATCCGGCGGATACACGATAAGGCATATTATTCAAGCCTCCGGATACCGTGATATTATGATCGGTTCCCACGGCTGTACGGAAGATCTCTTTCTGCCAATCCGTATTTTCTTTTCCTAATAACTTAACGGCGCTTGATTCCGCCCCAAAACGATCCGTTACGAAATTACGATATTCGTCAGCTCCCATAACATCGATTGATTTGGTCTTCGTGCTGATAGAAACGTTTCCATCGTACGTAACCCGTGGGCGGGAGCCTTTTTCACCTTTCTTAGTGGTAATAAGAATCACACCGTTAGAGGCACGCGAACCATAGATCGCTGTGGCGGATGCGTCTTTTAATACGGTGAATGTTGCGATATCGTTCGGGTTGATCGTACTCAACGGGTTGGATACCCCTTTGATACCGTCATTGTCGATCGGAAGTCCATCGATAACGATCAGCGGGTTGTTGCTGGCCGATAAGGAAGAACCACCACGGATGCGGATACTGGCTCCCGAACCCGGAGCTCCACCGTCAGTCGTGATATTTACGCCGGCGATTTTACCGTTGATCATATCGGTTGCGGTGGTGGTCAAACCCCGGTTCATCTTATCTGGCTTAATGGCCGTCACGGAACCGGTAGCGTCATCTTTCTTCACCGTACCATAACCGATTACGACAATCTCGTCCAATACTTCCGTATCTTCTTGTAATACGACAATTAAATTACTTTGTCCTTGGTTGATAATGTCTTGTGATTTGTAGCCTATGTAAGAAATACCGATCGTACTTCCTTTAGGCGCCGAAAGCATAAAGTTACCGTCGAAATCGGTAACAGTTCCATTCGTAGTTCCTTTTTCAAGGATACTAGCCCCAATGATGGGTTCACCTTTCGCATCTTTCACGTTGCCTTTGATCGTGACGTCTTGTGCGAAAACATTGCAGGAGAGAAACAATCCTATCAAGATAGATAAGATTACTCTTGCGTCGCAAGAATACATTTTTTGTTTCATGCATTAGACAGTTTAAGATTAATACTCTATTATATTTATTGAATTTTAGCCATAGTATGTGAATGCAAATGTATGTTTATCAAACCTCTCATGTTGTTAAAATGTTTGTCGATACCCCTATAAATTTACGCAAACGTTCTCGCAAACGTTTGCATTGTATGACCTAAATACATATCTTTGATTTTATAAAAAAGAGAACCATGAAAAAGCGTCAAATCACGATAAAGGATATAGCGAAAGCCTTGCATATTTCCCCGTCAACAGTCTCTCGTTCCTTGGCTGATCATCCGGATATCAGCCAAGAAACCAAGAATATAGTGAATGCTTACGCTCGTGAACATAAATATAAGCCCAATGCCTTAGCCTTGAGTTTACGGACAAATAATACGAAAACAATCGGTGTTATTTTACCGCAGATCGTACATTATTTCTTTTCTTCTGTTTTATCCGGTATAGAGGATGAGGCGGAAAAGGGAGGGTATCGTGTTATTATTTGTCAAAGTAATGAGAATTATGAGAAAGAAGTAAAAGGTGCGCAAGCTTTATTGGAAGCACGTGTTTGCGGTGTCTTGGCTTCTGTCGCTAAAACAACGACGATCTACAATCATTTCCAAGAACTAATCGATAGCGATATACCTATGGTGTTTTTTGATCGTATATGCACGGGGATCTTGACAGACCGGGTGGTCGTTGATGATTATGCCGGGGTTTGTTCCGCTGTTGAATACTTGATTCGTAGCGGTTGCCGGCGAATCGCCTTTTTCGGATCTCCTTCTCATTTAGCGATCTCTAATAATCGTAGGATGGGATATGAGGATGCTTTGCGTAAAAATGGATTACCGGTAGATAAAGAGTTAATTAAGATTTGTGATAATTATACCGAGGCGCTTCGGTTGACCCCGGAATTATTGTCGTTGCCCAATCGTCCGGATGCGTTCTTCGCCGTAAATGATGAGACTGCTATAGGGGTGCTGAATGTTGTCAAGGCCAAGGGATTGAGGATACCCGATGAGGTTTCGATTTGTGGGTTTACGAATAATAGCTTAGCGGAAGTTAGTGATCCCCTGCTGACCTCCGTGGATCAACATGGTTATGAGTTGGGAGCTATCGCTATGCGTTTACTGATAGAACGTTTGAATGGCGTGCGTGACGGGGATCGTATCGTGAGCAAGATTATCAAGACAAATCTGGTGGTGAGACAGTCTACCCGTTAAAAAAGTAGCTTCCGAAAACGTTTGCTCTACTTCTTTGCATGAATTTGAATAGGGACGACGTCCTGTTTCGGAATAATTCCGTATGTTTGTCACCAAACAAATAAATACCTTAAAAAACATAATTCTCATGAAAACAAAACCATTTTTGAGTTTTTGGCAAATTTGGAATCTAACTTTCGGTTTCTTGGGCATTCAATTCGGTTTCGCCCTTCAGAACGCAAATTCAAGTAGAATACTTCAAACCTATGGAGCGGATGTAGAGCAACTATCCTTATTTTGGTTAGCGGCTCCGCTGACAGGTATGATCATACAACCTATCATTGGTCATTATTCCGACCAAACATGGTGCCGTTTAGGACGTCGGCGTCCGTTTTTTCTGGTAGGAGCTATCTTTACGACGATTGCCTTGATATTGATGCCGAATGCGGGATTGTTCTTGTCACCCGGTACAGAGACGGCTATTTTATCTCCCGTATTGATTGGTGCGGGTATGTTGATGATCATGGATGCTTCCATCAATGTAACGATGGAGCCTTTCCGTGCCTTGGTAGGGGATATGCTACCCGATGAGCAGCATACGACCGGGTTCTCGATCCAGACTTTCTTGATCGGTATCGGTGCTGTCGTTGGTTCCTTGTTGCCGAGTATTATGAATAAGGTGTTTGGTTTATCTAATACGGCGGTTGCTGGTGAAGTTGCCGATAATGTTAAATTCGCCTTTTATGCAGGTGCGGCGATTTTATTAGCGAGCGTATTATGGACGATCTTTAAGACAAAGGAATATTCCCCGGAAGAGATGGCTGAGTTTCGGCTTTCCGGTGGCGAGGTCATCGAAAAAAGGCGGGATAGTAATGGCTTTATGGAGATCATACATGATATCTTTCATATGCCTAAAATAATGTTACAGTTAGGTTTATGTCAGTTTTTCGCTTGGTTTGCCTTGTATTCCATGTGGGTTTATTCTACACCTGCTATCGCTGAACATGTATATGGGACGACCGATCCTGCTTCCGCCGAATATGCGATGGCTGGCGATAAGGTAGGTGAGTTATTCAGTATCTATAATTTTGTGGCGATGTTATTCGCTTTATTGTTGATCCCGATTGCCCGTCATTTCGGTCGGAAAATGACTCATGCCCTCTGTTTATGCCTAGGAGGGGCAGGGTTGGTTTCTCTCTATTTGTTGAATAACACAGGAATGATGGTCTTTTCTATGATTGGCATCGGTATAGCGTGGGCAAGTATATTGGCGATGCCTTATGCTATTCTTTCCGATAGTCTTCCCGCTGATAAGATGGGTACTTATATGGGTATATTTAATTTCTTTATAACGATACCTCAGATCACGAATGGAATCATTCATGGATGGATTGTACGTAATGTTTATCATGGGCATGCTGTGTTCGCTTTGTTAACGGGAGGTGTTTTCTTGTTTTTCGCCGCCGCCGCAGTTAGTCTTATCAAAGAGAAAAAGTTCAGTAGAAAAGTGTAAGGTATATAAGTCCGGTTTCCTGTTGTCAAGCGTAAAAACGCTATACCCAAGTCAAACAGCAAGTTATTATAATGTAGGTAGAAAAACGTATCTCAGATAATCCCGGGTCACCCCGGGACAACAACAGGAAACCAATGGACTAACTACTAAAAGGCTTCTTCCTCTTCCTTTTGGCGTGATCCTATGACGCGAAGAACTAACATCGCTACCGTAATCACACCGAGGGATCCCATGGTTACGTTTTTAGTAACCTCATTGTCAAATGTTGTAGTTCCGACTAATACCAATACGATAAATGAAACCATCATGATTGCATCAGCCAAATCCTTATTTATTCTCATGATCTTCTTATTTTTTTAGGATTCGATAATTGTTGTATTTTATTATTCTTTTTCCAAGACTTCCTCTTCCGATGACGTCCCGGTACTACTCAGTCCTTTCATTATGCCATATAGACCAACACATAGAGTACCCATAACTACTACTAATTTAATATAGTCGTTAGGGATGATAGAACTGCATGCGAATACACAACCTGCGATTGTTAGAAGAACATAAAGATATATACGTATTTTACCTGATTTATTAGTTGTCATAATTGTAATTTTTAATTGTTTATAATAATGTAAATGGGCAATAACTCCCCGGAAATATTGATTTAATAAATGCAATATTCCTACCGATAAGACATATCAATGACTTACCGAAAGATACAAATATGAAACAATTAAAAACTAAATAATGAGTTTTCGTAGGGCAAAGACATGCTCTCCCATACGACACAGAAGTGTGGATAAATTTATGATCTGATAAGTGGATATATGTTGAGATACTCTATGAAGTTGATTTACTCCTCTCAAACGCATGTCTTGAAGGGATTTCTCCATATTTTTCCATATCCGTATTTCGATAGTGTTGTTTGCCGTTTGTGAAATCCTGCGGGGAGTTAAGCAGTTACTGCTTTTCAGCTCGTTACTTAATACTTCGAAACGACGTTGGGCATCTGCCGTGTTTTTTTCTTTCATAACGGCCTCTTTAGTCGCAGACATAACCTCATCCATACTCTTTGTTCCTTCTTCGGGAGCAAACAGCATGAAGCTCATCAACAGACCTAATATGAATAGAAAATTCTTCATGGCGCAAATATACAAGTATTTCTTTAGATAATAACAACAGTATATGTTATTTGTTTTTTATTTTTGTAGTTATTTTAAGAATAAAACAATAGAATGGAGAATAACAGATCGAGAATTCAAGCTTGGTTAGAGGCGGCACGTCCGAAAACGTTGCCGGCATCATTTAGTCCGGTATTAGTTGGGTGTGCGCTGGCTTACAGGGATGGAGTATTTAAATTGGCTCCGGCGATCCTTTGTGTTTTGGTGGCTTTACTTGCCCAGATAGCCAGTAATTTTGCCAATGATTATTTTGATTTTAAGAAGGGGGCGGATAAGGAGGACCGGTTAGGCCCGGAGCGAGCGGTGGCTTCCGGTTGGATAACTCCTAAGGCAATGCTATGGGGGACTTTTATCACGTTGGGGCTTTCTTGTCTATGTGGCTGTTTCTTGTTGTTCTTTGCCGGCTGGGAGCTCATCGGTGTAGGAATTGCTATTGCGATTTGTGTCTTGGCTTATTCAGCAGGGCCATTTCCTTTGGCTTATAACGGGCTGGGGGATGTGTGTGTCGTATTGTTTTATGGGATTATTCCGGTTTGTTTTACGTATTATGTACAAGCATTATCGTTTTCCTTATTGTCATTCTTGCTTTCGTTGTCATTGGGGCTGTTGTCCGCTAATATTTTGATCGTGAATAATTACCGGGATTATGAGCAAGATAAGGCGGCTCGTAAACGGACTACGATTGTGCTATTCGGGCGTACGTTCGGGTTGGTAACTTATTTGCTGAACGGTATATTGGCTTTTTTGATCACGCTGCCTTTATTGATGGATGCCTCACCTTGGCTTGTTTGTTTATTCGCGGCTTTTAGCGTGCTGTTTGCCGCCACATGGCTGGAGATGAAACAGTATCAAGGCCGTGAGCTTAATAGAACTTTAGGGCATACGGCACGGAATGTATTTATCTATGCCGTGTTGCTTTCAGTTGTATTGTTATTTGGTTCTTAAGATGTGCCGTGCTTTGAACAATCGCTTGGCCTCATGGAGATTTTTCTGTATGTATTTGGACAGGATAATCAATGTAACCGCTACGATAATCAGTAAGATTCCTAAAGCGAGGTGAGGGGTGAAAGGCTCTCCAAAGACTAAAACACCTACGCAGACGGCTGTCACGGGTTCTGTTGCTCCCAGTACGGAAGTTAGGGTGGAACCGATATGGTGTACGGCTTGTACCAATGTAATGTTAGATACTACGGTTGGCAAGAAGGCTAATAAGACGAGGTTAATAAAAGAGGGCAGGTCTGGAATGGGTTGGATTCCTGTTCCTGCCTGTGCTTTTATGAAAAATAAAGAGGTACTGACGATAAATACATAGAACGTAAGTTTTCGTCCCGGCATATCATGTACCCTCGATTTATTGACGGTGACGATATAGAGGGCATAAGCGACGGCGGAAAGTAATACGATGATTACGCCTAGCCCGTTTAATCGCATCTCTCCTCCATCAATGGATAGACGGGCTACTCCACAAATAGCGAGCCCGATCGCCAAGAGCGTAATCCATGATGTTTTTTCTTTGAATACAAACAGCATGAATAGGGTTACGAATATCGGATAGGTGAAATGTAGAGTCGTGGCGATTCCCGCCGCCATAAAATTATAGCCCCAAAACAGGAACATTGCCGAGCCTGTATAAAAAGCACCCAATAAAATCAATATCGGTAGGTTTCGCATCTCTGTTCTGAAAGATTCCTTTTTTGCTAGAAGCATACCCGATAAGGCGATGGCCGCGAATAAGAAACGATAGAACAATATCGAATCAAACCGCATACCCTTCTCCATAAGAGGCAATGTAAACAAAGGGATTAAACCGAATGTAACAGAAGTCGCTATTCCATAAGCGAAACCTTTTAGATTATTATTCATATTATACTTTTTGATAAAATGACCGCAAACATACAAAAAAGTCTTGAAATAACATGGGGTTAAAATGCCCCTGCTACTTTTGTGGCATTATATGCTAAATGTATAAAGAGAAGGAATCGCTCTTTTACTAATAATGTAAATAAGAACTTTCATCAATGTGAAATATCCTCTATCGTCGGATTATGGCAAGTCATACCTCCATCAGAGATGATAGTCTGTCCGGAAATGTAACGGGTTAAATTGATGACGCCAGCTTTGCTCATACCATAAAGAGTTCCCCGGAAATCTCCTGTCAATCCTCCAATGGAGGCTACGTTTACGATGCTTCCTTTTCCTTTTGCGGTCATTGAAGGTAAGGCGGCACGTAGGGTCGCTAAGATGCCAATGCCGCTTGCTCCGCCGGTAATAAGTGCTGTTTGTCTATCTAAAATTTCTTTTCTTGAAAACATCCTTTTCCTGTCGCTTGTTTTTATCAAAAATGATGTTTATGAGATATTTCTTTATTTTATTTGCGATTGCCGGCTTGCTTATTAATCCTTCCGCTGCAGAGGCTTGCACCGGTATTACCTTAAAAAGCAAGGACGGTACGACTATTGTAGCACTTACGTACGATAGAATGGGGTGGAAGTAATTTGAACAGCCAGTATGTCGTGGTTCCAAGAGGATACACCGAACGATCGTATACTCCGAATGGGGTTGATGGAATGACTTTCACGGCACGTTATGGATATGTGGGCTTGGCAGTGGAGCAAAAGGAATTTATCGCCGAAGGACTCAATGAGGTTGGGTTATCGGCTGGATTGTTTTATTTTCCAAAGTACGGTGAATATGAGAAATATAATGCCGCAGTTCGGGATAAAAGTATCTCTGATCTGCAATTAGTGTCTTGGTTGTTGGGGGAATGTTCAAATGTAGAGGAGGTGAAAGAGGCTGTTAAGAAAGTGCATGTTATCAATATAGATCCCCGTGCGTCTACCGTTCATTGGCGGTTTGCCGAGCCGTCGGGACGTCAACTGGTTCTTGAGATTATTAAGGGTGAGCTACACTTCTATGAGAATACGTTAGGAGTTCTGACTAATTCTCCCAGTTTCGAGTGGCATCTGACGAACCTGAATAATTATGTTAATCTTTTCCCGGGTACGGCCCCCAATCAACAATTAGGAAATATCGAGTTGTCTTCATTTGGTGCGGGAAGCGGTTTCCTTGGGATTCCGGGTGACGTAACTCCACCGTCACGTTTCGTTCGTGCGGCTTTTTACCAAGCTTCGGCCCCACAACAAGAAACCGCATTGGAAACGGTTTTCCAGTGTTTCCAGATATTGAATAATTTTGATATTCCCGTAGGGATCGAATTCCCATTAGGGCAAGTACCTTGCGATATACCGAGCGCTACTCAATGGACTTCGGTTACGGATATGCGAAACCATGTGATTTATTACCGTACGATGTACAATAGCGTTATTCGGAATATAGATTTACGTTCCATTGATTTCTCCACGGTTCGTTATCGTGCGGTATCCATGGATGGGACGAAGCGACAAGCGGTTGAAACGATCAAAATAGAATAGGGCAGTGAGCTCTTTGGGGGATATCTCGTAAGTCAATAGGATAGGTGATAAAACTCAATGGAATAGGAAACATAACTC
>OHEM01000957.1_pt1 | contig 10337 bp, 6 predicted proteins | sample 1567281 | NCBI WGS metagenome assembly OHEM01 (sample SAMEA3879537, study PRJEB24766) | human gut metagenome | biome: human-associated habitat; feature: feces | place: USA | collected 1985/1987
CGACCTCGCGCACCGGTTCGGGGCTTGTCTCGAGCACCCGCAGCTTGATGAGCTCGCGCGCCGTCAGCGCGTCGTCCACCTGTTTGACGAGCGCTTCCGCCACGCCGCCCTTGCCCACCTGGAGGATGGTCTCCCCGGTACTCGCGATGCCGCGGAGCTTCGCCCGCTGTTTGCTTGTCAGCATATCGTTTTCTCCTCTATCTCATCCGTTTTGATGTTCGTCAAGTTTGCGCGCCAGTTCCCGCAGCGCCTTGCCGCGGTGGGAAATCGCGTCCTTCTCCTCCGCGGAGAGCTCCGCGAAGCTGCGGTCCCCCACGTAGAAGACGGGGTCGTACCCGAAGCCGCCGTCCCCGCGCGGCTCCCGGCCGATCTTTCCCTCGCAGGTTCCCTCCGCGTCGATACGGGTCCCGTCCGCGCCGATATAGCAGATGTGCGCCACGAAGCGCGCCGTGCGGCGCTCCTCCGGCACCCCGTCCAGCTCCCCGAGCAGACGGGAAATCTTTTCGGGATAGGGGGTGTCCTCCCCCGCGTACCGCGCCGAATAGACCCCCGGCGCGCCGTCCAGCGCGTCGATGCAGAGCCCCGAGTCGTCCGCGACGGCGGCCAGCCCGGTGCGGGCGTGGACCGCGTCCGCCTTGAGGAAGGCGTTTTCCGCGAAGGTGCTCCCCGTTTCCTCGACCGAAAGCCCGGGGCAGACCTCCGACTGCGCTGCGGCCTCGATGCCCAGCGGCGCGAAGATGCGTGCAAACTCCCGGAGCTTGCCCTTGTTGCCCGTCGCGGCGATCACCTTTTTCACGCGTCCTCCTCCGTTTCCTCACGCCCGCCGAAGAGGGCGTCGACAAAATCCTGCGCGTTAAACGGCCGCAGATCGTCGATCTGCTCGCCCACGCCGATATACTTGATCGGGACCTGCAATTCCTGCTTGATGCCGATGACCACGCCGCCGCGCGCCGTGCCGTCGAGCTTGGTCAGGATGATGCCGGTGATGCCCGCGGCCTCCTTGAACTGGCGCGCCTGGTTGAGGGCGTTCTGCCCCGTCGTCGCGTCGAGCACGAGCAGCACCTCGGTGTCGCAGCCGGGGGCCTCCCGCTGGATGACGCGGGAAATTTTGCCCAGCTCGTCCATGAGGTTCTTTTTGTTGTGCAGGCGGCCCGCCGTATCGACGATGAGCAGGTCGGCATTGCGGGCCTTGGCGGCCTGAATGCCGTCGAACACCACGCCGGCGGGGTCCGCGCCCTCCTTGTGGCGCACGATGGGGCAGCGCGCGCGGTCGGCCCACACCTGCAGCTGCTCGGCGGCGGCGGCGCGGAAGGTGTCGGCCGCGCAGAGGATGATCGTGCGGCCAAGGCCCTGAAAGCGCAGGGCGAGCTTGCCGATGGTGGTGGTTTTGCCCACGCCGTTGACACCCACCATGAGCGTCACCATGGGCCAGTGCAGGGCGGGCTTTTCCACCTCCAGCATCTCCACCAGAATGCCCTTGAGGGCGTCCCTGGCCTGCGGCGCGTAGCGCAGGTGCTCCGCCTTGACGCGCTCGCGCAGGCGGTCGATGGCCTCGGTGGCGCAGGTCGCGCCCATATCGCTGAGAATCAGCGCGTCCAGCAGATCGTCGTAGAAATCCTCGTCGATGGGGCGATCGTCCTGAACGGCGGCCTCCATCGCCACGGACATATGCTCGCGGCTTTTGAACAGCCCTTCCCTCAGGCGGGAAAACAGGCTCTTTTTTTCGGTCATGGCAAAGCGCCTCCCTTGCTTATTCGTAATCGGTCAGGTTTACGCTGACCATGCTGCTCACGCCCCGCTCCTCCATGGCTACGCCAAAAAGGGTGTCGCAGCGCTCCATGGTGCCCTTGCGGTGGGTGACGACGATGAACTGCGTGTCCTTGCTGAATTCCTTCAGGTAATCGGCAAAATAGCTGATATTGGCGTCGTCCAGCGCGGCCTCGATCTCGTCGAGGATGCAAAACGGCGTGGGCTTGAGCTTGAGCATGGCAAAGAGCAGAGCGATGGCCGTCAGCGCGCGCTCGCCGCCCGAAAACAGGCTGAGCAGCTGGCGCTTCTTGCCCGGCGGCTGCACGATGATGTCGATGCCGCACCCCAGCGGGTCGGACGGGTCGCTCATGCTGATTTCACCCCGGCCGCCGCCGAAAAGGCGGGTAAAGGTTTCGGAGAAATACTCCTGCAGCGTGGAGAACTGCCGGACGAACACCGTCTCCATCTGCTCCAGCAGCTGGGCGATCAGCGCGCTCAGGTCCTTCTTGGCGCGTTCGAGGTCCGTGCGCTGCGCGCTCAGATCGGTGAAGCGCTCGTACATCTGCGCGTATTCCTCGATAGCGCCCACGTTGACCGAGCCCATCTGGCGCACGCGGTCGCGGATGCGGCGCGCCTCCTCGTCGGCGGCGTTTTCGTCAAAGGGCGCGGATAAGGGTTCGCCGTCCGGGGCGCTTTCCCCTGCCTTGCGCGCGTCATACTCCCTGAGCGCTTCCTCCGCTCCGGCGTAGCTGAGCTCGTAGGTGTTCCACAGCCGGTCGCTGAGCTGGCTCAGATCCGCGCGGATGCGCCCCAGCGCCAGCTCCTGACGGTGCAGGCGCTCCGTTTCATGCGAGGACAGCTGCTGCGCCGCGTCGATGTCGCCCTGCAGGTCCCTAAGGTCGCGCTGCTGCGCGTCGCGGCGCTGTTCCATCTCGGCCACGTGCGCGCGCGCGGCCTCCACATCCCCCTCGCGGGCGGCGATGGCGTCCTGCGCCGCGGTTTCATCCTGTCGGGCCGTGTCCATCTCCTGTCGGGTGCGCTCGCGCTTCTTTGCGATCGCGTCCAGCTCTCCGCGGCAGCTTTCGCTGTCGCCGGCCAGACGCTTCCGGTCGCGTTGGATGCGATCCACGTCATGCTCGGCGTTCTGCAGGGTGAGCATGGCGTCGGTCAGCGCCTCCTGCGCGGCCTCGCGCTCGCGCCGGGCCCTGTCCAGCGCGGCGGAAAGCGTCTCGGTGCGGGCGTTCATCTCGTCGGTGTCGCCCTCCTCCTGCGCGCCCTGCGCCTCGATGCGCTGAAGCTCCCGCGCGATCTGCGCAAGGCTTTCGTCCAGCTGGGCGATGGCCGCGCGCATGGTGTCCAGACGCGTGGTGTGCGCGTCGTAATCCGCCTGGGCCGCCTTGAGGCGCTCGGTATCGCGCGCCACGGCGATCTCCTGCTGGTGCAGCTCGTACTGGGCGCGCTCGCGGCGTTCCTTTTCGCCCGCGCGGCGGCTTTCCATCTGGGCCACCTGCTCCTGGGCGGCCTGCGCCCGCGCGCTCACTTCCTCCAGCTGCGCGGCCAGCTCCTTCATCTCGCGCTCGCGGCCCAGCAGGTTTTGCGCCTTCTGCTGAATGCTGCCGCCGGTCATGCTGCCGCCGGAGTGCATCACGTCGCCCTCCAGCGTCACCAGCCGGAAGGCATGTCCGCCCGCGCGCATGATGGCGATGCCGCTGTCCAGGTCTTTGGCCACCACGGTGCGCCCCAGCAGGCTTTCCACCACGCCGCGGTATATCGGGTCGTAGCCGCACAGCTCGCTGGCCACGCCGATACAGCCGGGCATGGAAAGCACCTCGCGCTCGCGCGCGCTGAGGGTGCGCCCCCGCACGGTGCTCAGCGGCAGAAACGTGGCGCGGCCCAGCCGGTTTTTGCGCAGGTAGTCAATCAGGACCTTGGCGTCCTGCTCGGTTTCGGTCACGATGTTCTGCATCGCGCCGCCCAGGGCCATGTCCATGGCGGTTTCGTATTCGCGCGGCACCTGCAAGAGCATCGCCACCACGTCGTGCACGCCCTTCAGGCCGCTGCGCCGCGCATAGGTTAACGCGTTTCGCACGGCGTACTGGTATCCCTCGTAGCCGTCCTGCAATTCCTTGAGCGTCTTGAGGCGCGTGTCCATGGCGCGCACGCTCTGCAAATCCTCCTGCGCCTGCTTCTGCTTTGCCAGAATATCGGCCAGCAGCTGCTTTGTGCTCTGCTCGAAGGTCTCCAGCCCTTCCCTGAGGCCCGTGAGCCGGTCCTGCTCCCCCTTGAGGTTGGCGCCGGCCTGCTCAAGCGCGGCGGAGAGCTCCTGCTCCTTTTGCTCCTCCTCGGCCAGCTGGGCGGTGATCTCGGCGCGGCGGGTGTTCATCTGCTGCTGCATGGCGCTCTGGCGCGCCTGCGAGGTGCGCACGTTCTGCATGCGGCTCAGGCGCTCCATGATCTGCGCCTTGTGCGCGCTGAGCTCGTCCTCCAGCTTCTGCGCGCTTTCGGTCGCGGCCGCATGGGCCGCCTTGCGCGCGTCCAGCGCCTCGCGCGCCTGCGAGAGCAGCTTTTCGGCCTCGCTGAGCCCCCCGTCGCTCTGGGTCATGGTGGCCTCGATCAGCCTCAGGCGCGCGCGCAGGCTCCCCTCCTCGCCGGAGAGGCGCTCCAGCGCCTCCTCTCCGCTCTTCAGGCGGTTCTCTACGGCGGTCAGCGCCTCCCGCGCCTGGTGCAGCGCCTCGTTTTGTGCCAGCAGCGACTCATGCGCCCGGCTCAGCCCGCGCTGCAATTCCTCCTGCCGCTGCTCGCCCGCCTCGCGCTTTTCCGTCAGCTCCGCAAGCGTCCGCTCGGCCTCCTTCACCGCGTCGCTCACCTGCAAAAGCGCCTGCTCCGCCACGCTCTCCTTCTCGGTCAGCCGTCCGTGGCGCAGCAAAAACAGGCGCACGTCCAGCTCCTTGAGCGTATCGGTCAGGGTCAGGTATTCACGCGCCGTGTCGGCCTGCTTTTTGAGCGGGGTGAGGTGGCTTTCCAGCTCGTCCAGCACGTCCACCACGCGCACCAGGTTCTCGTCCGCCCGCTTGAGGCGGCCCTCGGCCTCCTCCTTGCGCGAGCGGAAGCGGCTGATGCCCGCCGCCTCCTCGAAGATGGCGCGCCGGTCCTCGCTGCGCTGGCTGAGAATATCGTCGATGCGGCCCTGACCGATGATGGAATAGCCTTCCTTGCCCACGCCCGTATCGCGGAACAGGTCCACGATGTCCTTCAGGCGGCAGTTGGACCCGTTCATGAGGTATTCGCTGTCGCCGCTGCGGTAGACGCGGCGGGTGATGCTCACCTCGTCGAAGGGGGCCTGAAGCTGATGGTCGGTGTTGTCAAAGACCAGGGTCACTTCGCAGTAGTTGAGGGGCTTTCGCTTTTCGGTGCCGTTGAAGATGACGTCGGCCATGCTGTTGCCGCGCAGCATCTTGGCGCTCTGCTCGCCCAGCACCCAGCGCACCGCGTCGCCAATGTTGCTTTTGCCGCTGCCGTTAGGGCCCACGATGCCCGTTACATTCTGCGGAAAGACGATCTCCGTGCGCTTGGCAAAGGATTTGAATCCGTATATCTCCAGTCTGGTAAGGCGCATCATGCTTCTCCCCGATAGGCTTTGAGCGCCGCCTTGGCGGCGGCCTGCTCGGCGGCCTTCTTGCTGTTGCCCTCGCCCGTGGCCACGGCCCGTCCCTGCACGCTGACCTGCGCGGTAAAGCGCCGGTCGTGATCCGGGCCGCTCTGCGCCACGATCTCATAGGCGGGCAGGTCCAGGCCGTTGGCCTGGGTGTATTCCTGCAGGGCGCTCTTGTCATCCTGGCCGCGCCGGGCGGTCAGGCGTTCCTCTTCCTGAAACAGCACGCGGATCACCCCCCGCGCCGCTTCATAGCCTCCATCCACATAGACCGCCGCCAGCACGGCCTCCATGGCGTCGGCCAGAATGCTGGGCTTCTCGCGGCCGCCGGTCTGCTCCTCGCCATGGCCCATCAGCAGATATCTGCCCAGGTCCAGCGAGCGGGCAATCACGCTGAGCGTGCGTTCGCACACCAGCGCGGCGCGGCGGGCGGTCAGTTCGCCCTCGTGCAGGTCGGGGTATTTCTGGTACAGCATGTCGCTGACGCAAAACTCCAGCACCGCGTCGCCCAGAAATTCCAGGCGCTGGTTGTCCGGCAGCTTTGTGGAGGGATGCGTCAGCGCCAGGCGCAGGTGGGACGGGTCCCGGAAGGCATAGCCCAGGGCTTGCTGCAAACGCTGCATATTGACGATGCTCCTTTTTTTTACGGGATGGCTGCGCCCCCAACGGGTGTGCCGCTGGGGGCGCCTGAATGCCGGGGGCGTTACTGGTGCTTTTCGATGTAGTCCACAACGTCGCCAACGGTCTTGAGGGTCAGGATGACTTCGTCCTCCACCTCGATGCCGAACTCGCTTTCCAGCTCCAGAATCATCACCATCACATTGGCGCTGTCGGCCTTGAGGTCCTCCACCAGGCGGCTTTCCGGGGTGATGGTGGACGCGTCCACCTGCAGCTGGGAAGCGATCATGTCGCGCACTTTTTCAAAAACCATGGTTGTTTCCTCCTGTTCGTCCAATCAAAATCATGGCGGGATACGCCTTATCTGGTTCGGGAGCGGCGCTCCCGCGCAGAACGTTATTCGGCGGGCTGCTCTCCGCCTTGGGGCAGAAGCGCTTCGATCTTCTCCACCACGCCGCCGCGGATCATCTGCACCGCCTGCCCGATGGCGCAGGCCAGCGCATGCCCGTTGGAGGAGCCGTGCGCCTTGACCACGCTGCCGCGCACGCCCAGAAGCGGCGCGCCGCCCACCTCGCTGTAATCCATGGCCTTTTTCACACGGCCAAAGGCGGGCTTGGCCAGGAGCGCGCCCAGCTTGCTGCGGGTATCGCTGAGCAGCTCCTTTTTGATGATGCCCATCAAAGTTCCGGCCACGCCCTCCATGAACTTGAGAATCACGTTGCCCACGAAGCCGTCGCACACGATCACGTCGGCCTGGTCATGGGTGATTTCGCGCGCCTCCACGTTGCCCACGAAGTTGAGGCGCTTATCGGCCGCCAGCAGCGCGTAGGCTTCCTTGGTCAGGGCGCAGCCCTTTTCGGCCTCCGCGCCGTTGTTGACCAGGCCGATGCGCGGGTTTTGAATGCCGCGCATGCCCTGCATGTAGGCGCTGCCCATCATGGCGAACTGGTGCAGGTATTCGGGGCGGCAGTCCACATTCGCCCCGCAGTCGATGAGCAGGAAGTAGCCCTTGCCGTTGGGCAGCAGCGGCGCAAGGGCCGGGCGGTCGATGCCGCGCAGGCGGCCCAGGCGGAACATGCCGCCGGAGAGCACCGCGCCCGTCGATCCGGCGGATACGAAGGCGTCCACCTTGCCGTCGCGGAGCTTGAGCATGCCGTCGACGATGGCGCTCTGCTTCTTTCTGCGCACGGCCATGACCGGCGCTTCACAGTTGGTGATGACTTCGGGGCAGTCGGTCAGGACGAGGCGGGCGCGCAGCGCGGGGTCCGCGCCCTGAAAGGCGGCGTCCACCGCGGCCTTCACCTGCTCGATGGGACCGGCCAGCTCGATTTCCAGCCCCTCGTAGCGCTCCAGCGCCTCCCTGGCCCCCTCGGCGGGGGCCTGAGGCGCGTTGTCGCCGCCCATCGCGTCCAAATAAATCTTCATTGCCGATACGCTCCTCTTGTGTTACTCGATCTTGATGCAGTATACGCCGCCGGCATCCTTGCCCGTGGTGCCGATGATCATCAGGTTGCCGTACACGGCGGGCGATCCCTCAATGGCCAGCGTGCTTTCCTCGCCCTCGCCGCCGGTGAGGGTCAGCGTATCCAGAATGGAGCCGTCCGTGGCGTCCATGAGGTGGATCTTGCCGTTGCTCTCGGCCTGAATCAGCCAGGCGTCGCCGTCCTCGTTGTAGACGGCCACGGGGCTGGAGAGGGTGGCGCTTTCCAGCGCGGTCTGCCAGACCACCTTGCCGTCGGCCTTGCTCAGCGCGATCACCTTGGCGCCCGCCTCGTCGTTGGTGGCGGTGAAGATGACCAGGTCGCGGATGGCGCCCTGACCCACGACGGGGCTGGCGTATACGCCGATGTCGCGCTTGCTGGCATAGACCAGATCCGGGACCTCGTAGGCCCATTCCTCCGCGCCGGTGAGGGCGTTGATGCGGCGGATGGTGCACACGCCGTTCTTGCCGCCGTTGACGATGGCGTTGGCGGTGTAGAGCGCCACCACGGAGCCGTCCTCCACATCCAGCGCGGGCGTGGATTCGATGCTGTCGCCGGTATCCACGGCCCAGACGGGGGTGAGGGTGTTGAGGTCCACGCACTGCAGGATACCGCCGATATCGCCGTAGTAGACGTAGTTATTGTATACGGCTACGCTGGCGTTGATGTTGGTATCGGTGCGGTCCTGCCCCTTGACCTGGGTCTTGTAGCCCTGGATGGTCTCGGAAAGGGTGATCTCGTTGGCCTGGTAGTTGTAGGTATCCTTGACCGGGCCGAACTCGGCGGTGTAGAGCACGCCGTTCTGGCCGCCGACGATCATGGTGCCGGTGCCGCTGTCAAAGAGGGCCGAGCCAAGGAAACCGCTGTAATTGCTGTTTTTGTCCTTGCCGTCTCCGGCGATGAGGCGCTGCTTCTCGTTGGTGACGAGGTTGAGGATGTGGTAGCCGTTCTTGACCGTCTTGTTGGCCAGGCGGCTGTTGAACTGGCCCACGCCCAGAATGGGGGTGCCGTTGGTGGCCACGGACAGGCCGCCGCGGCTGGGCGCGCCCAGCTCGATGGGATCGCGGGTGGCCTCGCCGGTGAGCAGGTTGTAGAAGTAGACAAATCCGTCCTGCCCGGCCACAATGACCTCCTTGAGGGCGGTGACTTCCTTCATCTCTTCGTTGATGCCCATGCGCTGGCGCAGCTCCGTGGGCCACTTGACGATCACGGGCTGACCCGGAGCCGTCACGCCGTAGACGGTGCTTTCGTTGGTCTTCATGGAACCGACGGGCTGGGTCCATACCTCGCTGAGCTTGGCGGACTGCACATCCACCGTGCCGTAGGCCGCGTTCTGGCGCAGCGGACCGCTGCGGAAGGTGAGCACACCCGCCTGCCGCCAGCCCGCGTAATCGCTGCCGCCCACGGTGGTGGTGAAGGCGTTGAGCATGTTGATGGTGCGCTCGCGGGTAAAGGTGTCGATGGTCTTGGTGCCGCTGTAGATCGTGGCCTTCAGGGTCAGCTCCTCAGGCAGGGCCGCGGGCGCCGCCTCCGCGCTCAGATCAGGCAGGGGCGAGGTGGTGGGCACCGGCGTGGGAGAGGGCGTCGGGCTGGGGGTGGGGCTGGGGCTGGGCGTGGGAGAGGGCGTCGGGCTGGGCGTAGGCTCTGCCGGCTGCTCTTCCTCCTCGTCCTCATTCGTCTCCTCAACGGGCTCGCTGCCCAGTTGCACGTCCACGCTCATGCCGGAGGGGGTAAAGTTGAGCTCTCCGTCCAGCTGATACTGCGCGTCATACTCGCCGGAATAGGCGGTGGTTACTTCCGCGCCCAGCGTCCAGATGCGCTGATCGCCGGTTTCGGTCACCGTGGCGTCCTCGCTCTGCGGGTCGGTCAGGTACATGCTGACGACGGGGGTGTTGTAGCTGTCCACCACGCGCACGGCAGTCACATCGGTGGAGGTGGTGAGCGTAAAGGTCAGCCGCGCCGGCACGCCGGAGATGGACGTGTCGCATGTGAAGCCCTGCATGGGCTCCGCCACCACGCGGGGCGCGGAGATGGTCACCGGGGCGGATACGGGGAAGCCCTCGCTCTCCACGCCGTCCTGCCTGCGGGCATAGGCCGTGAAGCCGCCGCTGTACGCATCCTCGATGGTGCAGGAGGGCTTCCACAGCAGCACGTTGCTGTTGGAGATCACCTCGCCGCTGGCTTCCTTATCGGTGGAGTAATTGCCGTCGTAGACGGTGTTACCCAGATCGTCCACGATGCGCAGGCCCATGACGGACTTGGCGGTCTGCACGGCGAAGATCACCTGCGTGGGCGCGGCGCTGTCCGCTGCGGCGGCGCTGAAGCTCTTGATGGGGTCCTCTTCAGGCACGATCATGTTTTTCACGCTGGTAAAGGCGCCCACCAGCGTGGACTTGACCGGAGCGATCGCGCTTCCGATGCCGCCGCCCATGCCTTCCCAGTCGGGCAGGCAGATGCCGGCCAGCAGTGCGCCGACCACCAGCAGGGCGATCACGATGGGCAGCAGCACGCCGCCGCGGCGGCGCTCCGGCTCCTGGGACGCATAGTCCTCGTCTTCTTCAAAATCATAGCGGGGCCTGTCCACCGACGCGGTGGGGCGGCGGAACGGCTCGTCCGCGGGCCGGGCGGGCTGCTGGCGCGGGCCGGCCTGGCGGCGCGGCATGGCGCCGCCTTCCATTTCCGCCTGAGCCATGCGCTGTCCGACCGGAGGCATGGCCGCCTGCTGGGCGGGCCGCTGACCCTGCGGCGCGGGGCGCTGCTGCGGGGGCCGCTGCGCGGGTGCGGGCCGTCTGCCCGGCTGCGCGGGCCTCTGGCCCTGCGGCGCAGGCTGCTGGCCT
>OHEM01000970.1_pt1 | contig 10229 bp, 6 predicted proteins | sample 1567281 | NCBI WGS metagenome assembly OHEM01 (sample SAMEA3879537, study PRJEB24766) | human gut metagenome | biome: human-associated habitat; feature: feces | place: USA | collected 1985/1987
TGGAGCAGATAGCGGCGTGTCCTTTCAGATTTCCGTTCTTGATAGCCTCTGCGCTGCGTGCCGTATCTTCACCTTCCACTACTTTTAGTTGTGGGTGCTGGTTCAGGAAATCACGGCACTGCATCAGGGCGATAGGGTGGGAGTTGACTTCCGTCAGGTCTTCCCAACTTTCATCGGGCAGGCAGACGAAGCTGTGCGAGATGCGCAGTTTGTATTCACCGATAATTTGTGTACCGCTTTGTCTCAACAACTCGTTGTTGTGCAGCAAGCTGCCTGCAATCGTATTCTCTATGGCTAGCATTCCGATAACCTGACTGTCTTTACGTATCGAGGTAAACACGTCTTCGAAACTGGCACAACAGATTAACTCTATTTCTTCTCCCTCGAAGTACTTGTGTGCGGCGATATCGTGATATGAGCCGAGTGTTCCTTGAATTGCTATTTTTTTCATTGTTATAAATGTATTATATAAAAAAATCCCGCGTCCATATTGGAGCGGGATTCATATGATTGATTTCTCTTATTCAGTCCTTAAGCATCATGTCACTTGATACATACAAACTCCCGCTCTACTTTCTGGCTAAAGTAAAAGTAAAAAAAGAAGTAATATGCATAAGTAAATGATCTCATACGAGTCTTTGTTTTTTGCTTTGGTTTCTAATTCTGGGGCAAAAGTAATACTTTTCTGCTAAACGCAAACAAAAAGCGATACTTTTTTTGTTTTCTCTGCAAAAAAGAATGAAAAAGACATGGGATACCCTCTGTCGGAACGGGTTGAATGACTTCCGCCAATCAGAAGATTCCCGGCAATGCTTCCTGTTTTGGGCCGAGGTTCTTGAATTCTCCGTTCAGGCTGGCCTCATCTTTCGGATTCAGTTCCAATGACCTCTTCATATCTTCTACAGAACCGTCTTTATCTCCATTCAGCAGTTTGGCGCGGCCGCGTTCTTTGTATGCTTCTGCAAAGTTGGGGTTCAGTTCGATTGCTTCGTCGAACAGACTGATAGCTTCTGTCAACTTCTTCTGGTTGATGAAAAGTTGTCCCAGGTAGAGATATGCCTGTTCGTTGAAAGGATTCACTTCTGTTACAAGTTGGTAGTCGGCTTCTGCTTCTTCTTCCTGTCCGTTGGCTTCTTTCACTTTGCCGCGCAGGAGGATAGCGGTTTCTTCTTCCGGGTTCTGTGCCAGTACGGCGTCAATGTCTTCCATTGTTTCTTTATATTGCTTCATTTTCAGCAATGCTTCCGCACGCATCAGGCGGGCTTCGATGAAATCATCTTTCAAGGCAATCGCTTTTGTCAGGTGGGCAATCGTCATTAGGTCGTCGTCCTGTCCTTTACGGGCTTTGCCTAACAGATAGTGTGCCACTGCATTTCCCTTCTCGATAGCGATCGCTTTGCTGGCAGCTTCTTCCATTGCTTTGTAGTCCTCCTGTATGAAGCACACATTGGCCAATGTCAGGAATGTGTTTGTCACATGAGGTTCCATGATTGCCATTTTTTCCAGCAGTTCGCGGGCCTTTTCGGTTTCGCCCGTCTGGATATAAAGCTGGCTGAGATAACCCATTGTCTCGAAATCTTCTTCGATAGCAAGGGCCTCTGTGAAACATTTTACTGCGTAATCCGGACGTCCCATACGTTGTGCACGCAGACCGTCATATTTGAAGATCTCGAATCTTTTCCGGTCGTTTTTCTGTTTTTCACTTTCCGGTGTTTCTGACTTTCCGGAGAAGAAAGATTTAAAAAAGTTCGGCATGATGATATGTTGTTTTTGAGTTTATCTGCAAATGTAATAACTTATTTTGATATATGTAACATTCCGTCCTGCATCTTCAGCTCACCTTCTTCCAATAAATATTGGATTACCCGGCTGATATCTTCTCTTTCTGCTTCAATGGCATTCGCTATTCCGGCAGGGGGCAAACTTTTCCGGGTAAGCAGTTCCAGGATTTGTTTTCTCATTTCTCTGAAAGAGTCTTCGGGCAGGCAGTCCGTTTCGTGACGATTCAGACAGACGTCGCATTGCTTGCAGTTATGCTCATTTTTTTCTCCGAAATAACGAAGCAACATCCGGCTCCGGCAAACGCTTTCGGAAGTGACATATTCTTCCATGGCTTTGATACGTGCTTCGTACCGGGCTTTGCGCTCTTCGTAGACAGAAGCCGGAATGTGCAGGTAACGCAGTTCCAGCCGCTCGCGCGTGTATATTATATAAGGTGTCTTTTTGTGCGGGATATAATCTACGATACGGCGTTTGGTCAGTGTCACCAATATATTATAAATTTGCTGGCGTGTCAATCCGGTGCGGATAGCCAGTGTGTCTTCGCTGATATAAGCATAATCGGTAAATACTCCCGTGTAGGAACGGAGAATGGTCTGTATCAGAGTTTCCGCTTCCGTACCCATTTCCCGTAGTTTATACAGCTCGTCCCGCCGGATTGTAAAAAGAATGCGGGAAGCATTGTCCTGTTCGTCCGTATACTCCAGATAGCCGGCTTGCGTCAGTATTTTCAACGCACTGTCCACCGGCACGGGGAAGTATTTGAACTTCCTGCAAAATTCTTCCAGGTTGAACTCACGGATACATTGGAATCCGTCACCCATGGCCATTTGATAGTAATATTGCAGATGTTCGTATACCTGGAGGATATATTCTTTTTCGGGGAAAGTGTCCGCCACCCGTTTGTGCAATGTCATTTTGTCGGATTTGGCATACAGGATAACGGCATAGGCTTTCAGCCCGTCCCTTCCTGCCCGTCCGGCTTCTTGAAAGTACGCTTCGGGAGAGTCGGGAAGGTCGATATGCAGTACGATACGGACATCAGGCTTGTCGATGCCCATGCCGAAAGCGTTGGTGGCTACCATGACGCGGATTTCTCCGTTCTGCCAGCGTTTCTGCCGGAGGTCTTTTACGGCATTGTCCAGTCCGGCATGATAGAAGTCGGCGGTAATGCCTTCCTGCATTAATAATTCGGTGATTTCTTTGGTGCGTCTCCTGTTGCGGACATAGATAATTGCGCTGCCGTCTATCCTTTTCAGGATATGTAGCAGTTCTCCCGTCTTATTGTCCGTTTTGCGGACGATATATGCCAGATTCTTCCGTTCGAAACTCATACGGAAAACATTCTCTTCGCGAAAGTTCAGCCGTGACTGAATATCTTTTACGACTTCCGGAGTAGCCGTTGCCGTTAGTGCCAGCACCGGAACACCCGGCAGCAGTTCCCGTATTTCTGCTATCTTCAGGTAAGCCGGACGGAAATCATACCCCCATTGTGAGATACAGTGGCTTTCGTCTACCGTAATCATGGAGACCTTCATTGAACGAAGTTTGATACGGAATATTTCCGTATCCAGCCGTTCCGGAGAGATATAAAGGAACTTATAGTCGCCGAAGATACAGTTTTCCAATGCAACAATGATCTCTTCGCGTGTCATGCCTGAATAAACTGCCAAAGCTTTGATACCTCGGTCGCGTAAATTGCGTACTTGGTCCTTCATCAGGGCAATAAGAGGTGTAATAACCAAACATAATCCGGGTTGTGCTAAAGCTGGTACTTGGAAGGTAATGGATTTGCCGCCACCGGTAGGCATCAATCCTAGCGTGTCGTGACCGTTGCCTATACTTTCAATGATTTCTTTCTGTATGCCCCGAAAGTCATCATATCCCCAATATTGTTTTAGAATTTCTTTATAGGTCATTGGAAGGGAAATAAGAAAATTATGTCAAAACTCCAATGACTTATCATCTTATTATTCTGATAAGTGTCTGATAACGTCATTAAAGTTTTGACATATTTCAAAGATAAATCTTTATCATTATTCCTCACTGGGTTTTATATCTTCTATTTGCAATTGTACTTCACCACGTTTGTGCGTATTCTCTTCAATGGTATAACAAATATCAAAAGAACGTTTGGTCTTGATATAGCGTGCTTGTGAACTTTGTCCGAAAGCGATGCCATTCATCACATTGTTTGATTTATTGTCTACCAATTCCAACTTGATGTGTTCTTGATCACGCCCTACTACTTTGCTGGTTCCATAATCATATACATTATGTGTACAAAAGATTGGTTTGTGGTTGTCCGGTCCGAAGGGATTGAACTTTTTCAGGTCGGCATGGAACTTCGGAGTGATATCCCGGAAGTCAATTTCTGCATCAATATCAATTACAGCACTGGTCTGTTCCGGCAAAATATGTTCTGTGACATAGGTTTCAAAACGACGGGTGAATTCTTCCACATTTTCCACTTTCATGGATAGTCCTGCAGCATAAGTGTGTCCTCCAAAGTTTTCCAACAAGTCACGACAATGTTCGATAGCTTTGTAGACATCGAAACCTGATACGGAACGGGCGGAACCAGTTGCCAGATTATCTGTACGGGTTAATACAACTGCCGGGCGGTAATAAATCTCTGTAAGGCGTGAGGCTACGATACCGATAACACCTTTATGCCACGCTTCATTATAGATGACAATGGAACGCCGGTCTGCTAGTCCTTCCAAGTGGTCTACAATTTGATTGGCCTCTTCGGTCATGGTCTTATCCAGATCTTTACGGGTTTCATTGTATTGGTTGATTTGGTTGGCTTTCTCCAATGCTGCCGAGAAGTCCTTTTCTATGAGCAGTTCCACCGCCTCTTTTCCGTTCTGTATACGTCCGGATGCGTTGATGCGCGGACCTATCTTGAATACGATATCACCTACGGTAATTTCTTTTTCTGATAATCCGCATACATCGATAATAGCTTTCAGACCTACACTGGGATTGGAATTCAACTGTTTTAAGCCGTGGTGTGTCAGCACTCGGTTTTCTCCCATGATAGGTACGATGTCTGATGCTACACTGACAGCAACCAAATCTAATAAAGGAGTTAGTTGATGAAATTCAATGCCATTATTCAAAGCGAAAGCCTGCATGAACTTGAAGCCTACACCACATCCCGAAAGATGATCGTAAGGATATGTATTGTCAGCCCGTTTGGCATTCAGAATAGCTACGGCTGGTGGCAATATATCATCAGGCACATGGTGGTCACAGATGATGAAATCGATACCTTTTTCTTTTGCATAAGCAATTTCCTCTACGGCTTTAATACCGCAATCTAACACAATAATGAGTTTTACACCTGTTTCACAGGCATAATCCACTCCTTTTACTGATACTCCGTAGCCCTCATTATATCGGTCGGGAATATAGTAGTCAATGTTCGAATAGAACTGCTGGAGAAATTTGTATACCAATGCTACAGCTGTTGTACCGTCTACATCATAATCTCCATAAACCATGATACGTTCTTTCCTGCCCATAGCTTGATTAAGCCGTTCTACAGCAATGCTCATATCCTTCATCAGGAATGGGTCGTGTAGCTCGTTAAGCTGGGGGCGGAAAAATCTTTTAGCCTCTGCTGCTGAGGTTATACCTCTTTCCAGCAACAACTTACAAAGAATCGGGCTGATCCCTGTTTCTTTGGCTAATGCTTTAGCTGCTTCTGTCTGTTCTTGGCTTGGAGGTTGATAATTCCATTTGTGATTCATTTTATATATTGTTTTTTCTTTTTTCTGCTCTCGGAGACGGGATAATACCATTTTCTGGTTATACTTACCCAATCAATCCGTAAAGTTAGGAAAAAACAAATAAAAAAACCGCTAATTCCATATATATTTTATGGAATTAGCGGTAAAGTATTGTATAGTAGCGGATTATTTGATACCTAATTTTTTAGCAATTTCTTTAGGCAGTGCATTTTTATTGACTACGATATTCATGGTTTTGTAACGGACGAATGCTTTAGAGGCATACCATAAGCCATCGTATTTTCCGGCTTTTCCCCAAGAATTCTTTACCATATAATAGTCGTTTCCTTCTTGATCCTTAGCTATACCGTAAATCAACATACCATGATCATCGGTTGTTTCCCAATTGTCATAAGCTTCCTGGCGTTCTTCTTGTGTACACCATTTCTGAGGTTGTGGTTTGGTGTTCAGTTTCTTTTCTTCCGGTTTCATTTTCAACCAATGAGCCATGTCTGATCCACTTAGTTCTTGTACTTTTTCCGTATCGGGCATAACAGCTACGCCGTCACGTGTAAAGCCTTGTTCACTGACATCAGATCCCCATGCGATTGGATAGCCGTTATTAATGGCATTATCAAAAACCTGCATGAATTCATCAATGGGAAGGTTGTATGATTGCCCCCAACGCCAGTTGTCTTGAATTTCAAGAACAAATGGTTCGTAGAACGGATGGTGGGTGTACGAGGTCAATGAAATGTAATCATTTGGATTCAATCCTGTTGATTCGAAGAATGAATGGGGAGTGTATTCTTTTCCTTTATAAGTGAATTTTTCAGGGCATTTACCTAAATAGATATCATGAATAGCGGCAATGGCCTTTTTCCATAATGGATTATGGTTATTATCTGTCTGGAGTTTGCGTAATTTTCCTTTGGCTATTGCTGCTACTACAGCATCCGATACGGCTGTAAGTTCTGTATGGTTACTTAATGTATCACCATACATGACTCCCGGACGCATAACTTCTTCGGGTACCAGACCAAATTTTTTCATTCCATAGATAACGTCATAGAATGATCCTCCTTGGGAAAAAGATACATCTCCGTGAGTACGTACGGCGGCATCGGCTCGATCCAAATAAGTTTGGTGTACGATGTACATTTCAGAAAAGTCGTATTCTCCTTTTCCCATACGAAGTAATTCTGATTCTAGAAAAGCCATACTGGAATAGCACCAGCAAGTACCGGCACGGCTTTGGTTCTTGACAGAAGTAATAGGCAGTTCTTTTACTGTAGTGAATACAAACCCTTCTTCCTTTGGCTCTTCTTTTTGTGCATCTTGTGCAAAGAGGCTTATACTGCATAAACCTAATGCTGCTAATAATGTAAATCTTTTCATTTTAGAAATAATAGTTTTGTTTGTTATGTTACTCATTCATGATAGTTTCTACTTCTTCGATAGTGATAGGGATGCGTTTCTCGCCAGTGAAACGGGAGCCTTCCGAAGTAATCAGAATATCGTCTTCCAGGCGGATGCCTCCAAAATCTTTGAATTTTTCAATGGCATCAAAGTTCAGGAAGTCTGTATGCATTTTCTCAGCTTTCCATTTGTCAATCAATGCTGGAATAAAATAGCAGCCCGGTTCATCGGTAATCACAAAGCCTTCCTGTAAGCGACGTCCCATGCGCAGGGAGGCTAGCCCGAACTGGGAAGAAGGACGGATTTCATCGTCATATCCTACGTAAATTTGTCCCAGGTCTTCCATGTCATGTACATCCAATCCCATCATATGACCTAATCCATGGGGCAGGAATAAAGCGTGTGCACCAGCGGCAACAGCTTCTTCCACATTGCCCTTCATGAGCCCCAGGTCTTTTAATCCTTGAACCAGCACTTTGCAGACTTCTAAGTGTACAGACATATAGGTTATACCTGGACGAGTAATTTCCAATGCTTTATCATGGCAAGCCAATACAATATTATACACATCTTTTTGCCGTCCTTCAAATTTGCCTCCCACAGGTACGGTACGGGTATGGTCAGAACAATAATTTGTCACTCTTTCAGCTCCGGCATCTGTCAGCATCATGCGTCCTGGTTCTAATATATGGCTATGGTCATGATTATGTAATGTTTCCCCATGTTGGGTCAGGATAGTGGCAAATGAAGTCATGCTTCCATAAGAAGCGGCGATGCCATCCAGTACTCCGGCGATATATTGTTCCTTTATTCCAGGTTTACATAGACGCATAGCGGCTGTGTGCATTTCATAACCGATATTACATGCCAAATCGATTTCTGCTATTTCGCAAGCTTCTTTTACAGAACGTAAATCAACTACAGCTTTTATCAATTCTACAGAAGCGTATTTCTTTACTATAGCGGCACGGATACCGGTTAAGTCTTCCAAGAGCATCATATTATCGAATCGGTAGGGAGGAAGGAAATGTACTTTTCTACCTTGTGCGATAGCTTTTCCTACCACCTCTTTTAGCTGGGAGAAGGGAAAACTTTTCTGAATACCTACTTGTGCAGCCAACTCTTTCACACTGGGTTGGGGCCCCATCCAGATAATGTCGTCCATATCTACATCATTTCCGAAGAAATAATCCTCTCCTGCTTCTATATCTATTACACCTGCATATCCGGGGTGAGAATGACCGAAGAAGTAGAGGAATGAACTGTCCTGACGGAATTTATATGTGTTATCCGGATAGTTTGCCGGAGCTTCATTATTACCTAGTATAAGGATAATACCGTTTTGCACTTTGTTTCTAAGTGCCTGACGGCGTCTTTGATAAGTTGCGGAATCAAACATGGCTAACTTTATTTTAATTGAAAATTTATTGAACTGTGTTGCAAATGTAATAATTATAATCTTAAAAGTACTATTTGCTTATTTGATTTTTTAATCGATTTCGGCTTTATTTTTATCATTTGTCAATCTTGCTTTTCTAATTTCACAGGTTTCTCTTATTTTTCCTTGATAAGTTGCCATTCAGTAATTTATACTGCTAGGAGAATTTGATTGATATTTATGATGGAATGCAATTATTTAATAAATATAAAAGATACGGCTAAATACTTTGAAAAGGTTAACTTTGCAGTGAACTCTTTCAAGGATAGATTTGTTCCTCAACATTGATTATGAAAATAGATGATAAAACAGGGCTGGTACTGGAAGGCGGAGGTATGCGCGGAGTTTTTACCTGCGGGGTATTAGACTATATGATGGATAAGAAGGTTTGGTTTCCGTATGGGGTAGGAGTTTCTGCCGGAGCGTGCAATGGTCTTTCATATATGTCTCGCCAGCGTGGTAGAGCTAAGTTTAGTAATATTGATTTATTGGAGAAATATCATTATATCGGCATAAAGCATTTATGGCGTAAGCACAGTATTCTTGATCAGGAATTGCTTTATGAACATTTTCCTAAGGAAATTCTTCCTTATGATTATAAAACATATGCTGAAAATCCTGCTCGTTTTGAAATGGTGACTACTAATTGCATTACAGGTAGGGCGTGTTATTTGGAAGAGAAACATGATCCTCGACGTATTATTGCCATAGCTAAGGCGTCCAGCAGTCTTCCTTATGTTTGTCCTATAGCTTATGTAGATGGTGAGCCGATGCTGGATGGGGGAATTGTGGATTCTATTCCTGTGTTGCGTGCTATTGAACAAGGATTTGATAAAAATGTAGTGGTACTTACCCGTAATCGGGGATATCGCAAAAAAGGAAAGGATATGAAAATTCCTCATTTTATCTATAAAAAATACCCTCGTTTGCGCGTGGTTTTAAGTAAACGTTGTCGTATTTACAACGAACAGCTTGATTTGGTAGAGCAATTGGAAGACAAGGGCAGGATTGTGGTAATTCGTCCTGAAAAGCCGATGGAAGTGGACCGTATTGAAACAGATATAAAGAAACTGACCGATTTATATGAGGAAGGGTATGCCTGTGCAAAAAAAATGTTCGAAGAAAAACGAATACTTCAAAAATAAACTTTTGGCCAAAAGAATGTTTTTTATACATGGGGATATTGGAGGAATGGGGGATCATTCTTGTTATATGGGGTAGATGAGGTTCTACCGCATATAACAAGAATGAATGCTCTTTCCTTTTGGAAAGAAAGATAATATATTAATAATATAAATGTGACGGTACAGTTAATACTTGCTCGGTATAAACTTGCTCGACGGTCGGATAATCTATAGTGAATGTCTTTTTTAAATCCTCAAAAAAAGCCATGAGGACTATGGGGGAAGTCCTGGAAGAAGGTATATATTCAGAGATTATAAATGTTCTTTTGGGTTGTTCTGGAAGAGTTAGATCAAATGAGATGATATGTCTTGTACCCCATTGCTCATTTTCTATTTCATTGGATTTTCTTTCAAAACTACCTTCTATAGCCTTGTCTCCAAACTTTTCTTGAAAAACCAGTACTTTGCCTCTTGCAATTTCTGCATCCGTGTAGATAAATTTGTATCCTCCTCCTGTCTTTACTGGTATTGTAGCTAATGCTTTTTCTTTAATTGTTTGTTTTTCAGAGTCTTTTAAGTCTCCTGTAAGAAGTATATCCTGTTTGCTTACAATGTAATTATCGGTGTAATAGTCTACTATTACATGAATGTCAAGTGTGTTTCCTGATTGATCTCTTACAGTAATAATCGCTTCACCTAATGCTAATGCTTTTATGGATATGTCGCAAGAAG
>OHEM01000980.1_pt1 | contig 10131 bp, 10 predicted proteins | sample 1567281 | NCBI WGS metagenome assembly OHEM01 (sample SAMEA3879537, study PRJEB24766) | human gut metagenome | biome: human-associated habitat; feature: feces | place: USA | collected 1985/1987
AGCAGTAGAAGTATTCCTCGTTCAGCTTCATGCTGGGATTTTTGTCATCGTGGAACGGGCAACAGGCCATGCCGCTCCGGTTGACCTCAATCCCATACATCTGCGCCGCTTCCCGGACGGAGACAGACTGTTTGACGGCCTCAAAGACGCTCTCGGCCATGCTCATTCATTGCCTTTCTTGGGGGTGGGTGGCCTGTACCCGGCAGCCTTGGCCCGTTCACTGGCTGCCTTACGGCGCTCGGCGCTGTACGGTTCCCGGACGGACACGCAGCGTTTGGGAACGAGAAAGGTTTGGCGGTCCTTTTTCACAATCTGATCCGGGTATTTCTCCGCCAGCCGCCGCAGCTTTTCCAGCAGCCGGGGGTCATGGGTATAAACCTCGGCGGTGGCTTCAGCCTGGTTGTAGAGGATGATGGTTTCCTGTTCATAAAGGCTCAGTTTCATTTGCCGCCTCCTTTCTGCCGGTCAAACTCCAGCTTGAAGTTGGCGTACTGCCCATCGTCCTCCAACACCACGGTGGCGTCGTAGGTCTTGCCAGTTTTCTCGGAGTACAGGCCGCTTACATGGGCGCGGCCATTTTTGAGCAGCGCCGTCACGATGGCCTTGGTGGGCTGCTTTCGCTTCAGCTCCCACCACTTGTTGTTTTTCCAAATGGCAAATTTACAGCCCTCGTTCTGGCAGAAGAAACCCTTTTGCAGCTCCGCCACATCACCGCCGCAGCGGGGGCATTTGCCCACCATTTCGCGGGGCGGAGTGAACAGATACTCGGTGCCTTTAATCATCTGATAGGTTCCTACCAACTCCTTGAGCATGGTGGAAATTCCATCCATGAAATCCTCCGGGGCCAGCTCGCCACGCTCGATCTCGCCCAGCCGGTACTCCCATTCAGCGGTCAGTAGGGGCGATTGCAGCTGCTCCGGCAGCACAGTGATAAGGGACACCGCATCATGGGAGGGCAGGAGCTGTACTTGCTTTTTGCTCTTTTTCCGTTCCAGAAAGCCGGTGGACACCAGCTTTTCCAAGATACCGGCGCGGGTGGCCGGGGTCCCCAGGCCCTTGCGCTCAGCGTCCTCCGGCATATCGTCCTTCCCGGCAGTCTCCATCGCGGAAAGCAGCGTATCTTCGGTGAAGTGCTTGGGCGGGGTGGTCTTGCCCTCCTTGACGGCAGCACCAGAAAGGGGCAGCGTCTGACCTTCAGACAGCTCCGGCAGAGCCTTGTCCTCGATTTCCGGTTCTGCATTTTTCAGCCCTGCGCGGTATGCAGCGTCCAGCGCCCGCCAGCCGGGTTGTTTCACCGTGCGGCCCTTGGCGGTAAACTCCGCACCGGCGCACTCTACAACAACGGCGGTTTCCGCAAAGGTATAGGGCTGGGCCACGGCGCACAGCAGCCGCAGAGCCACCAGCTCCAGCACCGCCTTTTCGCCAACTGGCAAGCTGGACAGGTCCGCGCCCTGGAGGTTGCGGGTGGGGATCACCGCATGGTGGTCGGTCACTTTCTTGTCATTGATGACCTGTGCCGCATTGCAGGCAAGCTCCATACCAGCGGCAAAGGGCAGCGCCCCAGCGGTAAGCCGGACCAGCTCCGGCAGACTTGCTGCCATATCCGAAGTCAGGTAACGGCTGTCCGTCCGAGGATAGGTGCAGAGCTTCTTTTCATAGAGGTTCTGCAAATAGTCCAGGGTTTGCTGGGCTGTGAACCCCAGCAGCCGGTTGGCGTCCCGCTGGAGGGTGGTCAGGTCATAGAGGGCGGGCGGCTTCTCGGATTTGTCCTTGTGCTCCACCTTTTTCACCGTAGCAGCCGCATCCTGGCAGGCCATTTTCAGCTGCTGGGCGGCGCCCTTGTCCGCCATGCGTTCCCCTGAAACAGAGAAACCGGGCAGCTCCAGTGTGACCGTGTAGAATGGCACCGGCTTGAAGGTGTCGATCTCGGCTTCTCGCTGGACAATGAGGGCCAGCGTCGGGGACATGACACGTCCGATGTTGAGGGTCCGGTGGTACAGCACGGAAAACAGCCGGGTGGCATTGATACCCACCAGCCAGTCCGCTTTGGCGCGGCAGAGGGCCGCATCCCGCAGGCCGTCATAGTCTGCACCGGGGCGCAGGTTTGCAAAGCCCTCCCGGATGGCGGAATCCTCCATTGAGGAAATCCAGAGCCGCTTCATGGGCTTCTGGCAGCCCGCCAGCTCATAGACGCTGCGGAAGATCAGCTCCCCCTCGCGTCCGGCGTCGCAGGCGTTTACCACTTCGGTCACATCCGGGGCGTTCATCAGCTGCTTCAGCACATCAAACTGTTTCTTCTTGTCCTTGCTCACCACCATCTGCCAGGGTTCCGGCAGAATGGGCAGATCGTCATAGCGCCACTTGGCGTAGTCCGGGTTATAAGCGTCGGCGTCGGCCAGACCAGCCAGATGGCCCACACACCAGCTGACCCGCCAGCCGCCGCCCTCCAGATAGCCGTCCTTGCGGGCGGTGGCCCCAATCACGGCGGCCAGACTTTGGGCAACGGACGGTTTCTCAGCGATCACCAGCTTCATGGTTTTTCATCCTCCTTTCCCGCAGCCATGCGGTCAGCTGCCGGTGGCAGAATCCCACGCAGGGCTGACCGTCACGGTAATTTCCGCAGCCATAACAGGGGTGGCCGGGAGATAAAGTAGGAGGACGGGAAGTTTCCTTCCCGCCCTCCGGCCTGCGTGTCATCATGCGTTCATAGGGGCTGTCGGTGAAGCGGGTCAAACCGTCTTGTCCTCGCTTTCCTCGTCGCCGCCCCCGTCAGCGTCCGGCTCGTCAGATTCCTCGGTCTCCCAGGAGTCCTCGTCCTCCTGATCGGTATCATCCTCGCCGTAGTCATAATCGTCCAAATTGTCGTTGCCCTTGGTCTTGGGTCTGCTTTTTACCAGCTTAAAGTAGGCAAAAGCGCCGCCGCCACCCATCAGAGCCAGCACCGCCAAAAGAATGTCCGGATTCAGTCCTGCGGGTTTCTGCGCCGGTTCTTCCGGTTCCGGGGTTTCTTCCGGGGTCTCCGGTTCCGGCTCCTTACCCGTGCAGGCGCTCATATTGGTGGCACACACCGGGCAGGCCGTATTCACCGCACCGGCCACACATTTCTCCGTACAGGTACAGGTGGCGGGCTGCTCCTGGGTGGTCTGACCGTCCTCCATCAGCGCCATCAGGTCCGCCTCGTCCACCTGGTTTAAGAAGTGGACAGCGGTTTCCTTGTCCTCGTTGGCCCGGTCAATGAGGATGTAGAAGTAGTTGCCTGCCTTGGTGGTGACGGTGATGAGCTGCTTGTTGTCGCCGAAATCATCCACCAGGGCGGCGTTGCCATCCGGGGTCAGGGCCGGACTGTCCTCGGTTTCCTCCACGACCACATTGCTGTCGTTGGTGGCATCCTCCGCCGGAAGTTCTTCCGTTCCCTGGGCAAAGGCAGTCACGGAAAGGCCCATCATCAGCACCAGGGCGGCGCAGAGGGCCGAAAGGGTTTTGAAAATTTTCTTATTCTTCATGGTCGGTATCCTCCTGTTCGTTGTAGTTGGCGGAGGCAGCGGCCATGCCAGGGACCGTACCACCGGAGAGCATGGCGTTCAGCTGCTCCGGGGTCAGCCGCAGGGCGCGCACCATCTGAACGATTTCCAGGTTCTCCGCCTCGGTTTTCTGCGCCTCCAGGGTTTTCAGCTTGTCCTGGTACTCCGCGATCTTCTCGCGGACCTTGGCAATCTCCTGGTCAATGCGCTGGATTTTGTTCTTAGCCATTTCAATCACTCCTTTTCTCATAAATCGGCCTTACCAGTTCATCAGGCCGTAGCCCTTGATGCACTCGTAGGACAGGGAATAACTCTTGATCTTGCAGGCGTCGCCAGAATTGCCCTCCACGGTGTAGACCCGGCTGCCGTCTGTGCCGACCACAAGGCCCACATGGTCGGCGCTGCCATCCAGGTCCCAGTCAAAGAAGATGGCGTCGCCGGGGGCGATATTGGCGTAATCACGCCCGCCCCATTGTCCGTGAGACTGGAACCACGGAATACCCTGGGACTGGCAGGCGGCAAAGCGCGGCTCGGACAGCCCCATCTGGCCGTAGCACCAGGACACGAAGCAGGCGCACCATTCCACACGGGAATTGAAGCCGTACCAGCTCCAGTAGGGCTGACCGCCCACATTGCCCACCTGACTTTTGGCTATGTCCACCACGGCCTGATTGCCGGGGCGGGTGCCGTTGACGAATACCACGCCGGTCAGGTCCTCGGAGTTGCTCGTATCCGGGGAGCCGCCGCCGAAGATCAGCGGCTTGTTGCCCAGCGTCTGCCGGTACACCTGGTACATTTCCAGCTGTTCCGGGGTTAGCAGCTCCGAAGCCACGGAAGATATGGGCTTGCTGGTGAGCTTCACATTCAGAATGTAATACTCATACGGGACTTCCTCGGTGGTCGTCTCGCCGGTCACGGGGTCCGTGGAAGTTTCGGTGCGGTATCGTATCTCCACTTCCTCGGTAAGCGTCAGTTCATACTGTGCGTCGAACACGCGCTCCAGCTCGGCCTGGGCGCTCTGCCGGGTATAGCCTTGCAGCACGGCGGACAGGTAGGCTGCCAGCTCATGGGGGTCATGCCCGATCATATCCAGGTCATAGCGGTACTCGTCATACCCCGGATGGCTGCTTTCGATGTTGTCGATCTCGGCTTGCAGCGCCGTTTCTTTGGCAGCGTAGTCGGCCTCCACCGCCACCAGCTCAGGATCATCCGACGGGTAGGTGGTGCCGGACACCACGGAACCGATACTCTGCGCCATCATGGAGCAGGAGGACATGGTGTTGAGCAGCATACAGACCAGCAGGAAGATCGCACCCGCAATCAAAAAGCCCTTTTTGTGGCGCATGACAAACGCGCCCGCTTGCTGGGCTTTCTCCTTGACCGCCTTGGCCGCCATGCCGGTGGCCTCCGCAGTCTTGGCGGTGTTCCCGACAGCTTGACCGGCGCGCTTGGCGGCAGCGTATTCCTTTTTGATGGCCTGTTTCTGCTGCCAGCGGGAGATGGGGTTGCTGGCAAGCTGGGGATTTTCCCGCAGGGACTTCTGATACAAGGCGTTCACATTGGCCTTCTCCAGCTTCTGCTCGGCCTGGGCCGCCTTGCGGTAGGGCTTCAACTTGTGGCTGCGGTAGCCTTCCCGTGCAAGCCTAACGCCGGTCTCGGCAGCCTCCTCGGACTTGTGGGCGCTCTCCACGCCCACATTGTCCTGTTCGGTCTCCCGGATTTCCTTGTGGAGCTTCCCCAGAGCGGCATTGGCGGGGGTATCCCGCACCGCATGGGACAATTTGGAGGGCGGCTTCTTCTTGTCCTCCAGCACCAGCTTGGTGGTCACTTTGCCGGTCTCCGGGTCCACCGTCTTTTGCCGGACCTGCTTTTTGGGGATTTTGGCCTGCGCCTTGTCTGCTTTGGCGGCGGCCTTGTCCGCCTTACGGATGGGCTTCTCCAGAGCCGGGTCAGCCCGTTCCTCGTCCGTAAAGCGCAGGCGCGGTTCCTTATTCAAACCATTCCCCCAACATGAGGGAGGCCGTCATGTAGCGCAGCTCCACATAGACGGCCAGCCCCACAGGGTCACGGGAGGGGTGCTGAAGCAGATGGGCGTAGATCTGCGCCACCACATTGGCCAGCAGCTCGGACTGCCCGCCCTCGAAGATGACGATGGCCGGGACGCCGTTCATGGCGCACCAGATTTCCGTCAGGCGCAGCAGGCCCGCTTCGCCGTCCTCGTTCAGCTCCGCAGCCTGATCCGCCGCCGTGCGGGTCTCGCTGACGGCATCGGCCAGCTCGGTGAGCAGCTGGGTGCGCTCACCCTCCAGGGCATCGTCAAAAAACATCATGGTATTCAGTTCGGTGTTGGGTTTCATGGTCATTCATCCTCCTTTTTCAGTTCCTGGGGTTTGGTGGTCATAATGCGGTACAGCTCGGTGTTCTTGGGGAAATGGTCCACGAAAGGCAGGATCGTGGAGCCATAGAACAGCAGGCCCTCGCCCTCGCTGGAGTGGGTCACATAGGAAAGCTGGTGAGGGGAAATGCCCAGCTGCTTGGCGAGAATCTGCCGGTCCCCGCCCGCCTGGTTGAGCATATACACGAAGTCGGAGTTCTCAAAGATGTTCTCCACCTCGCGGGAAGAAAGCAAGTCTTTGACATTCTGCGTGATGCCGGTGGGGATGCCGCCCCATTTTCTGAACCGCTTCCAAATCTCCACCGTGTAGGCGGCGGTCTGTTCCTCTTTCAGCAGCAGGTGCATCTCGTCGATGTAGTAACGGGTGGATTTGTGGGCAGCACGGTTGATGGTAACGCGGTTCCACACTTGGTCCTGGACCACCAGCATACCGATCTTTTTCAGCTGCTTGCCCAGCTCCTTGATGTCGTAGCAGACGATACGGTTGTTGATGTCCACATTGCTCTGATGGTTAAACACATTGAGGGAGCCGGTCACATAGATTTCCAGCGCCGTGGCGATGTACTGCGCCTCTTTCTCGTCCTGCGCCCGCAGCAGGTTGTAGAGGTCCTCCAGGATGGGCATATTCTCCGGGCGGGGGTCATTGAGATAGTCCTGATACACCAGCCGCACACAGCGGTCAATGATGGTTTTCTGAACCGGCTGCAAGCCCTCTTTGCCGCCTACGATCAGCTCGCACAGAGACAGGATGAAGTCGGACTTGAGAGACAGCGGACTTTCATCGTCCGAGTAGTCCAGGTTCAAATCCATAGGGTTAATGTAATTGCTGCTGGTGGGCGAAATCTTGATGACCTGCCCATGCAGGCGCTCCACCAAGGGCGCGTACTCGGCCTCCGGGTCGCAGATAATGATGTCATCATTGGTGAGCAGGAAACAGTTGGCGATCTCGCGCTTGGCGCTGAAGGACTTGCCGGAACCAGGGGTGCCGAGAATCAGTCCATTGGGGTTTTTCAGCAGCTTGCGGTCCACCATGATGAGGTTGTTGGACAGGGCGTTGATACCGTAGTACAGCGCCTCTTTGCCGTTCTGGAAAAGCTCCTGGGTGGTGAACGGAACAAAGATAGCCGTGGAACTGGTGGTCAGCCCCCGCTGAATCTCGATCTGATTGAGGCCCAAGGGCAGCGCAGACATCAGCCCTTCTTCCTGCTGGAAGTCAAGCCTTGTCAGCTGGCAGTTGTACTTCTGTGCGATGGAACTGGCCTGGAACACATTGTTGCCCAGCTGCCGGGGATTGTCCGCCGTGTTCAGCACCAGGAAGGTCACAAGGAACATTCGCTCGTTTCGGCTCTGCAAATCCTGCAAGAGCTTCTTGGCCTCGGCACCGTAGGTGGCAAGGTCGGAGGGAATGATGTCCATGTCATATCCGGCGCGGACGGCTTTTTTCTGTTCCTCAATTTTGGATTTATCCAGGTCGGTGATTTTCCGCTTGACCGTCTTGATGGCCTTGATCTGATCTACGGACTGGATATGCAGGCTGACGATCAGAGAGCTTTCCATGTCCAGAAAATCAGCCAGCATCCGGTCATTCAGCTCCGGGGCGAGGATCTGCAAAAAAGAAACAGCCCCGTATTTTTTACCCATACGGAACTGTTTGCCGGTGCGGAACTCGAAGCCGGACGGCGCGATGAAATCCTTGGTGGACAGACCGGACGGAGCCAGCCATTCCCATTCAAAGCGGAACGGCACCTGTTCATCCATGTGGAAAATGCCGTGAAGCTGTGCCAGCCGCGCCTTGCCGTCCAGGGTCTCGGCGGCCACGCCCAGGCGTTTGAAGTTGTTGAGAATGTCGGTCTCAATGCGCTCCAGACGGGGCTTGGCGGCCTTGAGGCTGTCGGCGTCGATGCCGAAAGTCAGGTACTTGGTCTTGATAAGACCGTTGTTGCCTCTTGCCAGCTGGTTTTGCAGCATGGTGGTGTACTCCACCCGGATGCTGTCAAAATCATCCCCCTGGAGAGGAATGTTGATGGCGCGGGCAAAGGTCTCCTCAGAGGCTGCGAGGTTCAAAAAGGACAGCTGGAACTGAATGGAGCTGTCGAAGTAGTTGAGGAAATCACACCAGCCCTCGAAGATTGCTGTCTTGTCCTCGTTCTGCGAGAGCTGATAGTTGATGTCCTGGAACTGGATGGTCTTGGTGTAATGGCCGTCTGCCACCCGGCAGATGCCGTCCGGCCACATCCGCTCATAGGGAATGCTGTCCTGGGCCGACTTTTCTTTCCGGTCCGTGCGATTGGCGCGGGCGATGGCGGCCTCGATCTGCTTTCTGTCGGCGCGGGACAGCTTTTTCATCTTTTTCTGATTAACCGGCTGCGCGGTCTTTTCGTCTTTTCCGAACAGCCGGTGCAGCCAGCTTTTGATTACCGTGAACAATGTCATACACCTCCTTGTCGAGTTTTTCCTGCCGTTCCAAAACGGCATAGAAGTTGTTGGTCTGATACGGGCGCTCCTTGGGCCGGATGACGGCCACCTTGATGATATTGCCCACGATCTTTTCCAGGGGCTGACCGTGTTTTTCATACATCGCCAGCATGAAGAAGGGCAGCATGACCAGCATCATACACATGGCAGCCACGCTGTTTCCCACAGGCCCCCGGAGCAGGAAGAAAAGCGGTACGCCGATCAGCGCACCGCCGCCGAAGCAGACAAGCTGCCTCTTGGTTAAGTTGAACGCGACCTTGGTTTTGACTTTCGTAAGATCCTTGGGTACAGGTACATAAGCCAAAGGGATTACCTCCTTCCTGGTTAATGTGCATTGAAAACGGATTTTGCGAGGCTGCCGGTCTTAAAGAGCGTAAAGCACAACAGGACCGTATAGCCCACGCAGCTCCAGATGGCCATAATGATGTCGGATTCGGTGGCAATACTCTGCACCAGCACGGCGTAGATCGCCACACAGACGATGATGAGAAATGCCTGGAAGCCCAGGGCGATCAACGAGCGCAGATAGTTCTGGCCCATACCGCCCCATTCCTTGCCCATCATGGTGGCCATAGGGATGGGAGCCACCGAGGTCACAAGGTAAATCTCAATCATACGGCCATAAATCACGATAAAGATACAAATGTAAAGCGCCCACATGGTAATGCCGATAAAGAGCGACTGGAACCACAGGCCGAACAGCGGCCCCAGGTCCATATCCATCAGCCGGGACTCCATATCGGTCATGACAGAGGAGATGTCGATGGAAGCGTCGGAACCGATGATGCCCGCCGCCTGCGCCACCACACTTTGAGCTGCGTCAAACACGCCCATCACGATGTTCCAGGTGTTTGAGACGATGAGGATGGCAGCGGCAGATTTGAACACCCATTTGAAGATCATCCAGGTGTCCACATCATGCAGGTTGTTCTTGTCGGTAATCATCTGAATCAGCTCCAGCGTCATCACGATAGCCAGGATCACGCCAGCAATCGGCACCATGATGGAGTTGGAGAGATTTTGGATCATGCTGAAAATACTCCCGTTCCAGCCCTGAGGGGTCTGGCCCACCTGTGTCGCAATGTCTGCGACCTGCTGGTTCACGCTATCGAACATCCCCGATAAGTTGCTCATAATGCCGCCTACCAACATTTCCTTGAGCCAGTCAGTAAGGGCATCGAGTAAGAAATCCATACGGTGTCAACCTCCTTTCAGCCGCCCCCGCTTGGGGGCAGGGGCGGCAAGGATTTCTTATGACAGCTTAACGACGGGAGCGATCAGACGGTGAACAGGCTGGAGAGCAGGGGTACGAGGACCATGCCGACCACGGCGACGCCAGCGCCAGCCATGAGCTGCTTCATGCCCTGGGACTTCGCACCGGGGTTGTCGTTGCCGTAACCTTCCAGCAGGTTGATGACACCCCAGATGCCGAGACCAGCGCCCAGAGCGATAACGAGGGTCTGAAGAACGGTGATAGCCTGATTGAAAAATGCCATAAATTATAGTTAGCCGGAATCATTTGAAAAGTTTGATTTAGTCATTCATAGGCATACAAAAGCCGGAACAATCGGCACCCGGTTTCCGGGGCCTGATTCCGGCTGTCCTCCTTTTTTCATTATTTTTTGGTGATTGTCCGCTTTGTACGCCGATGGCCCCATCCGGGGCGGTTGAGGCGGGTAGATAAGATCACTCCTATTACAATAAATTTGGACAGGAAAGCCGGACAGCCAGTCCGGCTTT
>OHEM01000981.1_pt1 | contig 10131 bp, 7 predicted proteins | sample 1567281 | NCBI WGS metagenome assembly OHEM01 (sample SAMEA3879537, study PRJEB24766) | human gut metagenome | biome: human-associated habitat; feature: feces | place: USA | collected 1985/1987
AAGCCGATAGCCTGAGGAAGACTCGTGAGGAAACCCCTGCCAAATTGATTGTGAACGGGACTTTGAAAACTGTCAGTAGTTCCCGGTTAAAGAAAGGTGATATTTTTGTATGCGAGGCAGGAGATGTAATTCCTGCCGATGGCGAGATCATCGAAGGACTGGCGTCTATTGACGAAAGTGCCATCACAGGCGAATCCGCTCCTGTAATCCGTGAAGCAGGCGGTGACAAGAGTTCAGTAACAGGAGGTACAAAAGTATTGTCCGATCAGATAAAAGTAATGGTAAGCACCCAGCCGGGTGAAAGTTTCCTGGATAAGATGATTGCATTGGTGGAAGGCGCATCCCGCCAGAAAACACCGAATGAAATTGCATTGACTATCCTGTTGGCAGCATTTACATTGGTCTTTGTCATTGTGTGTATCACCCTTAAACCGTTTGCCGATTATACGGGAACTGTCATTACCATTGCTTCTTTTCTGTCCTTGTTTGTCTGCCTCATTCCTACCACTATCGGAGGATTGCTTTCGGCTATCGGTATCGCCGGGATGGATCGTGCTTTGCGTGCCAATGTCATAACCAAATCGGGTAAAGCAGTGGAAACAGCCGGAGATATAGATACGTTGCTTCTTGATAAAACAGGAACAATAACTATAGGAAACCGTAAAGCTACCCGTTTTTATCCGGCTCAGGGAGTGGATGAACATGCTTTCATCGAAGCCTGCCTGCTCTCATCTGTATCTGATGATACTCCGGAAGGCAAATCTATTATTGAACTGGGACGTGAATCGGGTTTACGGATGCGTAATTTGAATACTGATGGTGCTCATATGATAAAATTTACCGCCGAAACCAAATGCTCGGGTATTAACTTGAAGGATGGAACAGAAATCCGTAAAGGTGCATTTGATGCGATCCGCAAGATAGCTTTGTCGGCCGGAAACCCTTTCCCAAAAGAAACGGAAGATATCATTCAAACCATTACAAGTAATGGAGGTACTCCATTGGTGGTAAGTATCAATAAGAAAGTTGCCGGAGTAATAGAATTGCAGGATATCATAAAACCGGGTATTCAGGAACGTTTTGAACGTTTACGCAAGATGGGGGTAAAAACAGTCATGGTGACGGGAGATAACCCATTGACCGCCAAATATATTGCAGAGAAAGCCGGAGTAGACGACTTCATAGCCGAGGCTAAACCGGAGGATAAGATGGAGTATATCAAGAAAGAGCAGGCTGCCGGCAAACTGGTTGCCATGATGGGTGACGGAACAAATGATGCTCCTGCCCTTGCCCAAGCTAATGTGGGGGTTGCCATGAATAGCGGTACACAGGCTGCCAAGGAAGCAGGGAATATGGTGGATTTGGATAATGATCCTACCAAGCTGATAGAGATTGTTGAGATAGGTAAACAATTGCTGATGACACGTGGTACACTGACTACTTTCTCCATAGCCAATGATGTGGCCAAATATTTTGCCATTGTTCCTGCATTGTTCATGCTTTCCATTCCGGAACTGGCTGCATTGAATATTATGGGGCTGCATAGCCCTGAGAGTGCTATCTTGTCTGCGGTTATATTCAATGCCGTCATTATTCCTATTCTGATTCCGCTGGCATTGAAAGGAGTTCAATACAAACCGATAGGAGCTTCCGCCTTGCTTCGTCGTAATCTTTTGATATATGGCATAGGTGGTGTTATTGCTCCTTTTGTGGGTATTAAATTAATAGATTTAGTAGTAGGATTATTCTTTTAACAAGTAAACGACAATGAAAAATTTTATAAAGTCATTCAGACTTACCTTAGTCTTTTGTGTGTTTTTCTCAGTATGCTATATACTAGTCTTATGGATTTTCGCTCAGTTTGCCGGACCTAATTCCGGCAATGCCGAGGTGGTGGAACTTAACGGAAAAGTGGTAGGTGCAGCCAATGTGGGACAATTATTTACGGAAGATATTTATTTCTGGGGACGTCCTTCGTGTGCCGGAGATGGTTATGATGCAACCAGTTCGTCCGGTAGCAATAAAGGCCCTACCAATGCAGAATACTTGGCTGAAGTAGAAGCGCGGATTGATACATTTTTAAAGCATCATCCTTACTTGAGCCGTAAGGAAGTACCTGCCGAAATGGTCACAGCCAGCGGTTCCGGGCTGGATCCTGACATCACTCCGGCCTGCGCATACGTGCAGGTACAACGTGTGGCTAAAGCTCGCGGAATGAGTGAGGAAACTGTAAAAGCTATTGTAGATAAAGCTGTGGAAAAACCGTTTATGGGCATATTCGGAACAGAGAAGGTGAATGTGTTAAAACTGAATGCTGCTTTAGAAAAGGCAAAATAATAAAAAATATATAGTCATTAAATTAGGAAGATGTGCGTCATGAAAAAGAGAAGTTTCCTGGATACCGAGAGCCTGTCGGCTCTAGAAGCTGTGGCTATCATTGTATTGTTCTTTGCTTTGATAACATGGATTCTTGATCTTTGACGTGCATCACCCTATTGAATGATACATCTTGATTCAGAAAAACTCAAAATGGATATTTCCTTTCAGACAATAAGAAGGAAATAGTAGAAATATGTAAAACACGAATATTGATTAGTTTAATTTTTTAAGATGAAAAAGAATTTGAAAAAAGTGGTCTTGGTACTGGCTTTACTGTTGCCTGGAGTGATAAAAGCACAAGAATTTAACGTAACGGCTAAGGCGGATTTTGTAAGTGATTACATTTGGCGTGGCGCTTACCAGAATTCAGGATTTTCTGTACAGCCTACATTAGGATTATCTTACGGCAATCTTTCTTTGTCTGCTTGGGGGAGTCAGAGCCTAACCAAGACAGACGGTGCACAAGAGTTTGACATCAATTTGAGTTATACCATTGGCGGTTTAGGTATTACAGTGACCGACTATTGGTGGAATGGCATCACCATGCCCTACGGGGATTATAAACATGATCATCATTTTGAAGGAACATTAGCTTATAATTTCGGCGAGAACTTTCCTCTGACCTTGAGTTGGTCTACCATGTTTGCGGGAGGAGACGATAACAAAGACGGTGATCGTGCTTATTCCACTTATATCAATGCTTCTTATAATATTGCTTGCCCGGAAGAAATTACGCTCACTCCTTCCGTTGGTTTCACTCCTTGGAAAGGAATGTATGATGCTGATGGTGCTGCTTTTACAGATATTGCTCTAAAAGCTTCCAAGAACATTAATATTACAGATCATTTTTCTTTGCCTTTGTTTGTACAGGCTATTGTTTCGCCCTCATTTGACAAAACTTATCTGATAGCCGGATTAAGTATTGGGTTTTAAATATGTGATTTTTTTAACAAAAGGAAGTGTCAAAACGAAACCGGACTATCCAATCGTCAACTGTAGGGGCAGGGTTTGCCTGCCCGAAGACACAAAGCAAACTGTTTTCGGGCGAGCGAACCTCGCCCCTACGAACGAAACGACAGCATTATCCACGTTTTGACAACCCTTTTTTGTTGTATAGAGTGACTTATCCTTTTTTGAGTCTTGCCGGACGTGGTATTTTTGTTCAAAGAGTTACCACGTGGAGAATGGAGTATGGCTAAAACTAAAGATAGTTTTGTATCTCTTTAATGTTATTCAACTTAATAAAGTGGGAGTGCGTTACTTCTCCTTCGTATTGTTCGTGTGCCCAAGTGACATGATGAGGTACATAGGCTGCATAACCTCCGAGTTCCAATATGGGAATAATATCCGACTTTATCGAATTACCTATCATCAGTAAATTTTCTGCCTTACACCCTAAATGATCAAGCAATCTTTTATAATCCGCATTTTTCTTGTCGCTCATTATTTCTATGTGGCAAAAGTATTCTTGTAATCCGGACGCAGAAATCTTTCTTTTTTGATCGAACAAATCACCTTTGGTGGCCAATACTAATTTATAATTTTCGTGCAAGGCTGATATGACTTCTTGCACACCGTCCAATAATGTGATTGGTCTTTGCAGAAGTTCCTGACCTGAACGCAGCATTCCTTTCAGTCCATAACCATAGATATGCAGATTTTTTATTTCTGTCTTGAACAATTCTTCTGATACGGAAGGAGCTGGTGAATATTTCCTCAGAAGATGACAAAATTTGTGTTCCAACTCTTGAAAATAAAGTTCATTTTCCCAAAGAGTGTCATCGGCATCAAAAGCGATAAATTCTATTTTATTTTTCATGTTTTATTATTAGAATAGGAAGAGGGAGCGAATCATATCATAATGTATTGTTTTGTCCGTCTTTTACGTTCTGTATAAATTCGGCAACATTTCGTCCATCCACCAAGCCATGGTGGACACTGATGGATATAGGAAGCAAAAGTTTCTTTTTTTCTTGTATCAGCTTACCTGTGGAAATTTTGGGTATAGAATCTCCTGTTTGAATTGAACCGGCATGTTTCATCTCGGAAAAGGCAAACCAGGGCAGAGCCGAATAACGGATGACATCCGCTCTTGCTGTGTCCTTGGAAAAAGAAAGTCCGGTACTGTTTTTTACTCTATGTATTTCCTTTTCTGCATTTTCAATAAATAAGGAAAGATCTGTGTCATACTCAAAAAATCCAAAGCCGAAAGTTCCGTCCTCTCTTCCGATAGTGGGCGAAATATTGATTTTATCATATTCTACTACTTCTCCGTTTTCTATACGTAATTTGAATGCAGTAGTCGCATTGATACATTTCAATAGGAAGTGCACAGAATAAAGAAAAAAAGAGACTTCCATATTTTTACTTTGTTGATATATGCTTGTGAAATCAACAGTCGTGGTAATTCCCCAAAAAGGGTCATCGAGAGCCGAGAAGAATTTAAAATGCTCTTTTCTATTCCAATTGTCCAGGTTAATAACTCGCTTCATTTTCTATTTACTCTGTTTTTCTTTTATGTGTATTATTTCTGTTACAACTATTTTAACGATAAAACGTATTGTTGCAAATATACAAAAAGTATTTTAACAGAGATGTTCTTTGTTTGCTTTAAATCCATTTTATTATCTCCTGTTCTGTGTTAAAGTTAAGAATGGATAACAGCAACTTTTTTAAAAGGTTATTCAGGACTGGTAATCAACTATATGTCTGTTTTGTTTATAAGGGAAAGAATTATTTAATCAAAAACAAAAGCAACAAATACCTGTCGGGCGAATTTGTTGCTTCTGTTTATTCAGGAAGGTCACATGACAAAAGAGTCTTGTAATTGAGTTTGTTTTAGTACATCAAATTTTTCTGATGGAATATCCAGAAAGGCTTTGCACAGTGTCATTAATGCCTTTTCTCTATCTTGTTCCCGTACCAGCACTGAAAGATTGTGAGTACTGCTGCCATATGAAATCATGCATACCGGCATCTCTTTCAGCGTTTCTATAATTCTGGCTTCCAACCCTGTATGCTTTTCCCAATTTAGATCGCCAATAACGCTGACCACAGACATTTCTGTTTCCATTCCTATTTCCGCATACTTATGTAATTCACGATATATCAGGCGTAATGTGTCGTTGCTACATTTCACAGCCAATGAAACACTCACATTAGAGGAAGTCGCTAAATAGACAGGAACCTTATATTTCTCGAACACATCAAATACTTTGCCAATAAATAGATAAGAAGTAAGAACCCCCAACGAACGAAGTTTGACAAAGACCACACCTCTGCGTGAAACAGCAGCTTTTACTTTTGTTCCTGTTTTTTCTGATGATATCCGTAATGTATCTTCCGGTGTTTTTATCAATACAATGGCCATACCGACGGTGCGCGCCAGCGGAATACATTCCGGATGAAGCAATGCAATGCCGCTATCAATAAAATTCTCGGCTTCACCGTATGTAAGAGTCCGAGTATGTTCCATACCTCGGAAACAAATTTCATCAGAACGTAAGGATGTTATAATTTCATCCGCATGGAATACAGCCCCGATAACAGTGGCATAATACTCATTTCCTATTTGTGGGAATAAATCCACTTCATCATATGCATTTTTACACAAACGGCTTTGGGTAATAAGAATGGGGACATCGGGACAGGCTTTCATCAGTTCTTCTACATTTTTTTTCATATACTTTATATCCGGTTTCCGATCAAGCCCTAGCCGCATGAAATGACATGAGTTCAAGATGAAGTTCTTTTTTGTACATTCTTCTAAATAATGTGACAGAATAAGAGAGGATATCATTGCTCCGTGAGCCATAATCTCATGATCGTCAATGATGTTCGGATTTTCATTACATAAACGGGAAATTTGATCGATGTGTACTTTTATTTCTTTGGCAGCTTCTGCTTTCTGCATTTCGGAGGAAAGAAGATTGTCCAGCCAATTTCCACAATCATTCTCGAAATCCTGCAATTGATTCATAACCTTTTCGATATCGAGATGGAATAAAGAAATAGAAACAGCTTGCAGCTTTTGGGCAATGCCAGTAAAAGTGTCGAGCACTATAATAGAACGTTCGTTCATGCTAATTACTTCAGTCCGATGTTTCAGTTCGGTGGCAGATTTAATATTTTCTAAATTATATACTTTCATTTTTGTATTGCATTTTATTCTTTTGGAGTTTCTTTTTCATTTTAACAGGCAAATTTCCATATTGGAAAGCTATATTCTTACTAGTTTCATCTTTATTAGTTTGTTAATCAGTTGTTTCTTATTGTTTGCTCGCTACCTTTTCTATAAGTTGATAGCGTTATACTCTATATAAATCAAAATCGATGCCATTGCAAAAATTGCACTTTTATCTTTCGGCTATTTCATTTCCCATTTTAGAAAAAAGGCTTTCATATTGAAAAAGTATAAACTAATCAACAAGTATATACCATATTGATAATAAGATATTTAAGTTGGTGGTATGACTTTTGTCATCTAACTGAAAAAAAGAATTATATAAAAATGAAATTGTATATCATATCAAACAGACTGCCCGTGAAGGCTGTCGCAGAAAAAGATACCTTTGTTTTCTCACGTAGTGAAGGAGGTCTGACAACGGGCCTAAATTCCCTACAGGGCAATTACGAGAAACATTGGGTGGGGTGGCCCGGAATCTGTACAGACAAAGAGGAAGAAAAACAGGATATCTGTCACCGGTTGGAGGAAATGAATCTCCATCCCATATTTTTATCCGATGAGCAATATAAGAACTATTATGAGGGATACAGTAACAGTACCCTGTGGCCTTTATGCCACTATTTCTTTGCCTATACATTATATAGAAAGAGTTTCTGGCAATCTTACCAAGAGGTTAACGCTTTGTTTTGTCGGGAAATCATCCGCCTTGTGGAACCGGATGATTGGGTATGGGTACAAGATTATCAGTTGATGTTACTTCCGGAAATGCTCCGCCAAGAGCTTCCCCGGTTGCATATCGGCTATTTCCATCACATTCCGTTTCCATCTTATGAGTTATTCCGAATTCTGCCTGAACGTGCCGAAATACTGAAAGGATTGTTAGGAGCCGATTTTATCGCATTTCATACACATGACTATATGCGTCATTTCATCAGCGCGGCCGAACGGGTACTCCATATGGATTTCAGTATGGATGAAACCCGGATAGGCAATCGCATTGTGCGCGTTGATGCACTTCCGATGGGGATAAATTATGACCTTTACCACAATGTATCACAACAAAAAAATGTTTGGAAAGCTATAGAACGAACCCGTCTCTTGTTTGGCAAACATAAACTTATCCTATCGGTAGACCGTTTGGATTATAGTAAAGGTATTTTGCACCGTCTTTATGGATTTGCCTCTTTTTTGGAACACCATCCCGAATATCATGGCAAGGTAACACTGGCTATGGTCATAGTTCCTTCACGTGATCATGTAGGCAGTTATGCCGAATTGAAAACCCGGATTGACGAGGAAATAGGTTCTATCAACGGACGATATTCTACAATGAACTGGACTCCGGTCTGCTATTTTTATCATGGTTTCTCATTCGAAGAATTGGCTGCCATGTATTTTATAGCTGATATTGCATTAGTCACTCCTTTGCGTGACGGAATGAACTTGGTTGCCAAAGAGTATGTTGCTGTCAAGCAAGACAATCCCGGTGTATTGGTCTTAAGTGAAATGGCCGGTGCCGCTGTGGAACTGACCGACGCCTTGCTGGTTAATCCCAATGATACGGAGCAGATAGAAAATGCCATTTGCCGGGCATTGGAAATGCCGTTTGAAGAACAGAAAGAACGGATGCACCGTATGCAGTCTATTGTATCCGTACAGACTGTCAATAAATGGGCTGCCGATTTTGTAAATGAATGGCAGGAAGTGGCACACAAAAACAAAACCATGCTTCTTAAGAAGATAGGATCACAGAATATGCAGGAAATTCAGCATCAATACTTACATGCTAAAAAGCGTTTGATTTTGTTGGATTATGACGGGACGCTGGTCCCTTTTCAGAAAAGGCCGGAAGATGCCTCTCCTACTCCGCAATTGCTGGATACATTGCAGAAACTGACTGCCGACCCCTTGAATCATGTGGTAATAAACAGCGGACGTGACCATTTTACTTTAGAGAAATGGTTGGGTGCACTACCTATTTCCTTTGCAGCCGAACATGGGGCCTTTTATAAAGAGAATGGTGTATGGCACAAGAATGTACACGCGCAGGAATGGAGCCCCGGATTACTTTCTATATTAAAATTATTTGTCAGCAAGACTCCTCGCTCCCATCTTGAAGTCAAAGAAACGGCACTTGCCTGGCATTATCGTGAGACCGATGCACGGTTGGGCAGATTACGTGCGCAACAGTTGGTCAATTCCTTGATATCTATTTGCTTGAAACAGAATTTGCAAATCATGCAAGGTAATAAGGTGATAGAAATAAAATCTCCCGAATTTACCAAAGGTTCAGAAGTAAACAGGCTTTTGCTTGCCACCCGATATGATTTTATCCTGGCAATGGGAGATGATACCACGGATGATGATATGTTTAAAGCCCTGCCTGTTACTGCTGTGACTGTAAAGATTGGTACAGCATCCGAGAGTGCACGTTACAATCTGCCCGTACAGACAGATACCTTGCCGTTTTTACAACGGATGACAGATAAAAGCGTGGTGAAAGCAGCCTTGAAAAGTGGTTTGAAAGGGCAGCTATCATCGGCTATAGATTTTTTAAAACGGATAATAAACCACTAACATTACAAAAAAATAACCATGGACAATTTAAATTACGGTGTAATCGGTAATTGCTGCACAGCCGCACTGATTTCCGAAAAAGGAAGTATTGAATGGCTATGTTTTCCAAATTTTGATTCACCTTCTATTTTTGCAGCTCTTCTGGATCGTGAAAAAGGCGGGACTTTTGGTTTTGAAGTTTCAGAAGACTATCACACCATCCAATCGTATGTTCCCCATACCAATATTCTTTCCACTACTTTTGTGTCAGAGCAAGACGAATTTGCGGTAGTCGACTTTATGCCTTGTTATGAGTTATATGATAATAAGGAATATTATCGTCCGGCTGAGGTCTATCGTTATATTCACTGGATTAAAGGTCGTCCCCGCATTAAAGTCAATTACCATCCGGCTCCCGACTATGCTCGTGGAAAAGCATTTTTTAATGTAACTTCCCGGTATATTGAAACCTATTCTTCTTCTAACAACAAGGACAGACAATATCTGTATTCCTCTTTGCCGTTGCAAGGTATTGTAGACCATCAGGAATTTATATTAGAGCAAGATGAATTTTTTCTTCTGTCATACAATGAAAAGGTGATTCCTGTTGATATAGAGCGTGAGAAACTGGAGTATTGCCGCACGTTGGTTTATTGGTTGAACTGGACGGATCGTACAAGAAAGTTTACTATTTACAACGATATAATAGAGCGTAGTTTACTCACCCTGAAGATGATGTCCTTTTATAATGGCGCGGTATTAGCTTCTCTTACTACCAGCCTGCCCGAAGCTGTGGGAGAAGTACGCAATTGGGATTATCGTTTTTGTTGGTTGCGGGATGCCTCCATGTCCATAGAGACTCTTTTCAAGATAGGTCATGCCGATGCAGCCCGCAAATTCATGAAATTCATACAATCTACTTTTGTTGCCGAGCATGACACTTATCAAATAATGTATGGCATTCGTGGGGAAAGGAAATTGACTGAAGTTATACTCGACCATCTTTCAGG
>OHEM01000982.1_pt1 | contig 10130 bp, 5 predicted proteins | sample 1567281 | NCBI WGS metagenome assembly OHEM01 (sample SAMEA3879537, study PRJEB24766) | human gut metagenome | biome: human-associated habitat; feature: feces | place: USA | collected 1985/1987
GATATCGAAATACCGGTAATTACCAATTTATCCAAGGATGAATGGCGTATTACATCTTCTGCCCCAAACTGGTGTATGGCGACGAAAGTTATTGACGAAAACATGGTGCGTCTGTATATTCCTGCCAGTGAAGAACCAGAGGTCAGAGAAGCAGTAGTAAAAGTTGTTTCGACAGTCAAAGAATATACTATCAAGGTTCGGCAACTAGGATATGGTCCGGCAATTTTGGTTACTCCGCTTACTGCCACTACATTGTCTGCCGACGGTGGAGATGTGAGACTTAAAATTACATCTAATATAGATTATAAGGTCAATATACCAGAAGTCTGTGATTGGTTGAACGAGACGACTGTTCCTGATACACGTGCCCTGAGTAGTAAAGAACATACTTTCCATATTGATAATTATGCGATGTACGGAGAGGTGCGTTCTGCTTCTATTCATTTTGATAATGAGAAATATGAAGGCGTAGCGGCTGAATGTGTTATTCAACAAAAACCGTTGGAACCTAATACCGATGATGTTGAACCGGGCGGAGATGTTATGTTCAAACCTACCGGTGGAACTGCCAGTCAGTATCAACCGGGACAAGAAATAGAAAAATGTTGGGATGGACTTGGTGGAAATAATTTTTATCATAGTCCTTGGGCTGCGGGAGCCACGAAATTCCCTGTCATTCTTGAGTTTGATTTTGACGGAACACATACATTGGATTATTTTGTTTATACTCCGCGAAGTACCGGAGGAGGTCATTGGGGGACATTTGACCTGTATTATGCAACACAAGACACACCTGAATATATTCTTCTGGGTTCATACGATTTCAAGAAGTCAACTTCGCAAACTAAACTTGCTATGGGTAAACCATTAGCAAAGATCACTAAATTAAAGGTTGTAATTAATACCGCAAAAGATGATTATGTGAACTGTGAAGAAATCGAATTTTATGAGATGAAATCAGGCTTGAGTGAACAAGAGAAACAGCTGTTAAGTGTATTTACAGATCTCACTTGTAGCGAAGTGCGTCCGGAGGCAACTATGCAACAAATTCAAGCATTGCCCGGCTATTTTATCAATATAGCTATGCAACTGAAAAACGGCACTTATGATACTTGGGAAAAGAAATTCCGAATTCAGGAATACAAACCTTATAGTGCTCCTAATAATTGGGCTGATAAACTGTATATGAAATCATACACTGATTTGGATAATCCTACTGGTATCTATGTAAATTCAGGTGATGAATTAATAGTCATGGTAGGAGAAACTTATGGGAATACTATTAGTTTACAAGCGATTCGATCCTCCAATTTGAGTGGAGACAAATACATGTTGAATGAAGGTATCAACAAACTCCAAATGAAGGGTGATGGTATGTTGTTTGTTATGTATAACACCGAACTAACTTCGGAGAATGCGAAACCTGTAAAGATTCATATACCATTGACTTCCGGTACAGTTAGCGGTTATTTTGATTTGGAAAGGGATAAGACCGATGCAGTTTACACAGAACTTCTTCAAAAGGCGACCTATGAATATTTTCTTATTAAGGGAAATGAAATGTTACTGAATTTTCATCGTACCAAGTTACTTCAGTGGCAGCCGAATTCTATAGTTGAGTATATCACTATGTTTGATCATTTTGTGAACTGGCAATACGAACTATTAGGCTTGGAGGATATTCGTCCTGCATTGTTCAATAATCATGTGAATGGTTCCTCGATCAATGACGATAGTTATATGTGGGCCGGTAACGGACAAATAGGTTTCGGGATTAATGCATTGGACGAATTTATGCCTACTGAAAAGTTATATACCGAACGACGCTGCTGGGGTCCTGCCCATGAAATCGGTCACCTTCACCAGGGGGCTATTGCCTGGACCGGCTGTTTTGAGTCATCCAATAACCTCTTTTCAAATTATGTACTTTATAAAATAGGGAGAGAGTGTTCAAACGGAGCTCCGTTGAGCGTATTGGCAGACAGGAAACTGAATAACCGTCCTTTCTGTAATTTCCTTGGCGATCCCAAGAAGGAAGATACGGAAATTCATATGCGTATATACTGGCAATTATGGCTTTATTTCCACCGATGTGGTATCAAATCCGATTTCTACCCGGAATTATTCAAGAAATTGCGTAATAATAGAAACTTGAATAATATCCCTGTAGGAGAGCGCCAAATGCTATTTGTGAAATATGCCAGTGACATAGCTCAAAAGAATTTGGCAGATTTCTTTGATATGTGGGGATTTATGACTCCGGTAGACGAAACTATCGAACAATATGGGTCAAATCGCTATACTGTCACCAATGCAATGATTGCAGAAACTAGAGAATACACTTCCAAATATCCGAATCCTCAACCTTTCTACTATATTGAAGATCGGAAAGACGGAGATGCAGGTTTGGAAAGTCTGGGACTGACTGGTAAAATAGGGGATGTAGGTCACTATACTCAGTTTAAAGAGAATCAAAAGATAACCAAGACCCCGACTTATAGTGCCAGTGGACAGCAAGTAACCATAATTAACGGTAATGAAGCGGTAGCTTTTGAAATCTGGAAAGACGGAAAACGAAAATACTTCTCTAACTTCCTGAAGTTCACTTTACCCGACGAACTTCCTGTCAGCCAATGTACTATCAGAGCCGTACAAGCAGACGGTAAACTGATAACTGTTGAACGTTCCAAATAAAATGTATATAAGTAATGATTATCAGATGTTTATTAATGCTTTGGATTACTGTGCTCGTCACTGGGTGCACACTGAAAGATGAAGAACAAATTATCACCGAGGCGTGGCATTCCGGAGAAACTCTACCTGTCGAAATCGGGAAGAAATATCCTCCTGCTCCCATTGCCATGACGATAGATAAAGGATATAATGTCCTTATTGATCTTTCGCATCAATGTTCGTTCAATTTCATGTGGGGATTGCCGGATATGTTACACCAGAAAGGATTTCGTAGTGTATCGTCACAAGCCTCACTCGGTAGTGTCCTGGATGAGAAGGGGGTGTCCCGTATCCGTATTCCATATGATCCGGAACGTAAGATTTATCCTTTTGCCTGGTATCCTAATTTTAGATATAACGTAATCATTACTTTTCAGAATGACCCTTCTGCTCCGGTTTATACGGAGCAGGAGTGTCTCTTGCTCAAAGATTTTGTATCTGAGGGAGGTAGCTTGATTATTCTGGCTGATCCTGTAAAAGCAGAACAGGTCGATAATTGGTCTCTGAACCGGTTGCTCAAGAATTTTGATGCAAGTTATACCAAAGATTATCAGAACTATAAGAATCGTCGGCATATTGGTCTGGCTCTTTCAGAACAGTGGATACCTTGGGAAATGGGGAGTGACAGTTTGCCTATCCGCGCTTACCGTGAATATGGTAAGGGACGTATAGCAGATGGTATGGTCACTTATTATGCGCCTACTGTTAACCATACTCTTCTTGAATGTATAAAAAAAGAATTCTTTAAGATAAACGATACATTGTTGCAGTGGTATCCGTCTCGGCAAACTGAGGAACCGATGTTTCTCGTTCTCTCTGCCGGAAGTGGAGGAGGCTGGGCTGTCAACAGTTTCTTTCCTAAGGAGAATGGTATTATTAGTCAAGATTCAGCCAGTCTGATTTCTATTTATGGACATGAACTGGCGCATACACTGGCAGGCCCGGTCAACGAGAAAGGACAAGCGGCTGGTGATGTACCTTTTGGAAATCAGGGAGAAGCACATGCCGGTTGGTTTCAGGGAAAAGTAGAGGCACTTTACAATGAGGAACTCCGGCAACATGCGAATAAAAAGTGCGAAGATTTCTTCCGTTCTTCCGAATTTGATAAACTAGACTTAAAAAGATATACAAATGACGGAGAGTATGCCAAGCAATTTTCTTACGGGGCAGGCTGGTATAAACTTTGGTATATCTGGCAACGTTTGGACGACACATATGGAAATACTTGGTATGCCCGGTGGAAACATATCCAGTATACCCGTTGGAAAAACGATCCGATGCGACTTCTGACTTGGGAAGAGATGATAGAGGACATGAGTCTTGCAACAGGACACGATCTATTTCCCTTTTTCATATCTTTAAATACAAGTCTGGAACGTCGTGAAATGGGTGAAGTTATTTATGAAGGTAAGAAAGTGAAACTATCCGGAGCAGTTATCCCGATAATAGAACCGGGTAATGTATGCCTGAACCCAATCGAAAATTATAAAACGATAAAATTTGAATAAACATGAAGAAATTGATTTTATATACTTTAATTTTGCTTCTTATGTCTTGTCGGTCTACACAAGAGGTAGACACTTCCGTTTATATGGATGCCAAACAACCTGTAGACAAAAGAGTGGAAGCATTGCTTGCGCAGATGACATTGGAGGAAAAGGTCGGGCAAATGGATATGGTTACCGTATGGGATAAAGAGGCCATATTTAAGAATGGATATTATGATTTCGGTGCATGGCTGGCGGATTTGGAGCCTGAAGAATGCAATCAACTACAAAAACTGTCCGAACAAACCCGTCTGAAGATTCCTTATCTTATAGGCATGGACGCGGCACATGGATATGCCATGCTTACGGGCAGAACGATTTTCCCGACTTCCATAAGCATGGCCGCTACTTTCAACCGGGAATTAATTTATCGCACGACTTCGAAGGCCGGTGAAGAAATCCGTTCCTCCGGTATACATTGGGCATTTGCTCCTTGTATAGATATCGTTCAGGACGCCCGTTGGGGAAGGACCGGTGAAACCTATGGCGAAGATCCTTTTCTGACAAGCGAATTGGTTAAAGAGGCTATACGGGGGTACCAGGGCAATGAAAATCCTTTTAAGAAAGTGGCTGTTTCAGTCAAACATCTGGTGGGGGGAGGTGCATCTGTCGGAGGATGTAATCATGCTAGCGCCGAACTGTCTGAACGGGCACTCCGTTCGTATTTTCTGCCTCCCTTCAAGGCAGCCATAGAGGCCGGATGTATGACTATTATGCCCGGACATAATGATATTACAGGAGTGCCGGTGCATGCGTCCAAGTGGTTGTTGACTGATATAATCAAGCAGGAGTATGGCTTTAAAGGCTTTTTTATCAGTGATATGGGAGATGTGGAGAATTTGGCTACTTCTTTGCATCAGATAGCTGAAAATCAGAAAGAGGCTGTTTGCAAGTCGGTCAATGCCGGTTTGGATATGCATATGTATTCTGCTGATTCGGCGCGCTTTGTAAGTCCGCTCGTAGAGTTAGTCAGGGAAAAGAAAGTATCTCCCCGGCGTATTGATGATGCTGTCAGAAGAATCTTGAAGATTAAATTCGAGCTGGGATTGTTTGAGAAGCGTTATGTATCTCCTGAAGAAGATAGTTATGGTAGCAAAGAGAACAAAGCATTGGCTTTGGAAGCTGCTAGAGAAGCCATTGTCTTGCTTAAAAATGACCGGCAAATCCTACCTCTTGACAGGACTAAATACAAGAAGATTTTAGTTACCGGACCGAATGCTGACAATCAAAGTATTCTGGGTGACTGGTCTATCTTTCAACCGGATGACCACGTAACTACTATTTTGGAGGGTATTCAGGCGGCAGCCTCTCCCGAGCAGTCGATCTTATACAGCAATAGCGGACGGATTAAGGCAAAGAAATCTGATCTGTCGGTAAATACTACCGATCCTGCTATTCAGAAGAAGCTGATAACCGAAGGCGGCGGCATCTCTGATTACAGTATTGATGATGCTGTCCGAAAGGCCCGGCAGTCCGATTTGGCAATTGTTGCAATTGGAGGATATGGAATACGTTCGGAATGGGGATTAAGAACTTATGGAGAATCGGCGGACCGTCCTTCAATAGATTTCTACGGACGACAGTTGGAGCTGGTCCAAGCAATACATGCCACTGGTACTCCCGTAGTTATCGTCATTGTAAATGGCAAACCTCTAAATAACGAATGGATAACCAAAAACATCCCAACCATAGTAGATGTGTGGGAACCGGGAATGTATGGTGGACAAGCTTTAGCTGAAATATTATTTGGAGAAGTGAATCCTTCGGGCAAATTGCCAATTACCATTCCCAAACATGCCGGTCAAATCCCAATGTATTATTATCAAAGACCTTCCAGATATTGGACGGGTTATGGTTTGGGTTCTTCCAGAGAAGATGAAAAACCTGCATTTTGTTTCGGTCATGGATTAAGCTATACGAGTTATGAATATTCAGGATTGAAAATCGACAGTGTCATTCCTCAAACTCAGGATATTGAATTTACATTTACTGTTAAGAATACGGGAAATATGGCAGGAAAAGAAACCGCTTTAGTATTTATACGTGATTGTGTTTCTAGTGTTGTAACGCCTGTTGCCTGCCTAAAAGGTTTTGAGAAAGTGAGTCTGAATCCGGGAGAATCTAAGGATATTCGGATAGTCATTCCTTATTCCGATTTGGGACTTTGGAATGAAGATATGAAATATGTTGTCGAATCCGGGAAGTTCAACCTGATGATAGGTCGTTCGGTGGAGGATATACGGATCAAAAAAGACTTTTTTATAAAATAATCAAATGATACGTTAGAGTTAAAACTGAAAAAATATAGAATTATGAGAAATAAGATACTGTTTTTTATACTCTTAACCTTTTGTTTGGGATTGTCGGCACAGCATCGCATGGTAAATACGGCTGTGACCGAACAAACAGGAAAGAAGGTTTCCAAATTACTTAAGACTAATCATCGAATGCTTAATCCTATTTCTCCTCCGGGCGTGTATATTGCCGATCCGGAGGCCAGGCAGATGCCTGATGGGCGTGTCTATGTATATGGTTCGCGTGATGAGCCGACAAATGTCTGGTGTTCGCATACCTATGATGTGTTATCGACTTCTGATTTGATAAATTGGGATGTGGAACAGTTTTCTTTCGCTACAAAAGGTATAGGGAAGCAAGTCGACTATACCGACCAGTTGCTTTATGCTCCGGACTGTATCTATCACAACGGCAAATACTATTTATACTATTGCCTGACGAATGAAAAGGAAGATGAAGGTGTTGCCGTATCTTCTTCTCCTTATGGACCTTTTAAAGAGGGAAAAGCCATAGCCGGAATTCATGGAATTGATCCTTCGGTCTTTATAGATGATGACGGGCAAGCTTATTTATTCTGGGGACAAGCCAATGCCAAAGGAGCTAAACTGAGTAAGGATATGTTATCTATCGAAGGTGAAGTACATGAGAAACTGCTGACTTATAAAGAACATGCATTCAATGAAGGCAGTTCGGTCCGTAAACGGAATGGCATCTACTATTATGTATATGCCGGGCACCAGCGTCACGGTGAATCTAATTGTGCTACCCTGAACTATGCTACGGCTACTTCTCCATTAGGTCCTTATACATATCGGGGAGTAATTATAGACAATTGGGGGAGTGACCGGAATTTAGTGAACAATCACGGTTCTATTGCTGAAATAGATGGGCAGTGGTATATCTTTTATCATCGGCCTACCCATGCTAGTTCATCTATGCGTAAGGTTTGTATGGAACCCATTGTATTTAATCCGGACGGAACTATCAATGAAGTAGAAATGACCACTCAAGGTTGTGGGGGGCCTATTAATCCTTTATTGCGTATGGATGCGGCGAGGGCTTGTCTTTTGTCGGGGCATACCACGGTAGTTGTTCGGCGTCCGGCACATAGCAATCCGGTAGAATATTTGTCGGCTATACGGAATGGAGATTGTGCTTACTGGAAATATTTCGATTTTACAGGAATGGAGGTGAATTCTTTCATTTGCAAAACATGGGGAAAGAATGCTGCCGGTACTATTGAAATCCGTTTGGATAAACCGGATGGAGAACTGATTGGTACTTGTGAGCTGCAACCGATGAATGGGGATGTTGCCTATTCCGTTCACCGAACAAAAGTGAAACCGGTGACCGGTGTTCATGCATTGGTGCTGGTGTTCAAGAACAATGATCCGTCTATGACCGGGCAGGATTTTATGAATCTGGAGTGGTTTATGTTTAAAAATCATGACCGCTAATTCAGATGTATGGGGTAAAACACCTCTTTGAATATAGAAAAATAACTAAAATAACCTTTATTATATGCAGCTTAAAAGACTCTCTTTTCTATTATTGTTTATATGTGGATATTTAACTTGTGTGCAAAGTCAGACAACGGTACTTAATCCTCAAACGGACAAGAAACTTCTAAAACAGTTTCAAGATGCCAAACTGGGTTTGTTCATTCATTGGATGGCTTGTCATTCACCCGGTACAGGAGATTCCTGGGCTATTGGTAATGGTACTCCTAAAAGTGTGGCAGACTCTATTACCATGAAATGGAATCCTCAGAATTTCAATCCTAAAGAGATTGTAAATGTAGCTGTTCAGGCCGGATGCAAATATATGGTAGTCATTTCAAAACACCATGACGGGTTTTGCATTTGGCCGAGCGAATATTCTATCTTTGATATAGACCGCATACCTTTCAAGCGAGATATTTTGAAGGAATTGGGTGAAGAATGTCGGAAACAGGGATTGCTTTATGGCATTTACTATTCAATAGCAGACATTGATTATTGCGGTTGGAACTCTATGGCACAAGTTGGAAGAGAAATAAAAGAACCGAAATATGGGCGGGAAGATTTTATCCGGTTTGTGCATAACCAGACAAAAGAACTGATAGACCGTTACCAGCCGGATATCTTGTGGTTTGACGGCTTTTGGCTGGATCCTCTTTGGACTGCAAAAGAAGGAAATGATTTATATCAGTATATCAAGAAACTAAAAAGTAATACGTTATCTACTCGTCTGGCTATTACCAGAGGAGAGGACGGGCATGAAACTTTCTGGACAGACGGCTCATCGGGCGACTACTTCTCAATAGAAGCCAAAACAACAGATGCTCCCCCGTTTCCATGGGAAGCATGTACCAGCGTCACTTATCCGGTATATGCTTACGAACCTGATGCTAAGATGCTGACAGCAGACGAACTGATCGGAATGTTTAGTAAAACACTTTGCGGTAACGGTAATCTATTAGTGAATATCGGACCTAAACCTACCGGAGAGATGCCCGAAGAACAAGTGGAACGGTTATATGAATTGACGAAATGGATCAACCGGAATAGAGAAGCTGTGTATGATACACATGGAGGCCCTTTCAAGCAAACTGATGAAATAGGAAGTACCTATAAAGATGAGTATATATACTTGCATTTACGGAAACCGGTTTCTACCCTTCGGATAAATTCTTTGGAAGGCTATCAGATAACCAAAGCTTTTGATTTGTCAACAGGTAAAAGGATTAAGATTCAACGAAAGAATAATGAGGTCATCTTATCCTTGCCGGCTTGGGAGAAAGGACGACAAATACCTGTCATTGCCTTAAAGCTCGATAGAGAATATCGTTTTGTAAAATGGTTGCCGTTTGTATTGCTGAAGTAATTGTTTTTCCTATCTTTGTGACCACTGGAAAAACAATTAAGGATTTGCTTTATGACGAATGTAATAGAAATGATGACCTCTCTGTATCCGGTTTCTGATGATACAATACAACTATTGAAGGATAATGTGACACTTTGCCATTTCCCTAAAAAATATCAATTGATAAAGGCTAATCAATATAGCAGATCAGCTTATTTCATCGAAAAAGGAATGACCCGCTCTTATTGGCTGGTCAACGGAGAGGAAATCACTACCTCCTTCTCGTGTGAAGGAGGGATTGTTTTCAGCATGGATGAATTATATTATAATAAAATGAGTGAGGAATTTGTGGAAACGCTTGAAGACGTGGTTGCCTATAAAATAGCACTATCTGATTTGATCCGGCTTTTTCAGACCAATATCGAACTGGCTAATTGGGGAAGGATCATTCATCAGAATGAATACCGACGCTTACACCGTTCACACAAAGATCGCCTGACTTTGTCGGCCAAAGAGCGATATGAGGAATTTATGCAGCAGTTTCCTCAGATATGCCAGCGGGTACAATTAGGATATATTGCCTCTTATCTTGGAATAACCCTTCCGACACTTAGCCGCCTTAGAAGCCGGAAATAATTTCTGGTAGGGGCGTATTTTGATGTAGGACAATTTTTTTAATAACTAACTTCTGTAACTTTGGGCCCTCATCAG
>OHEM01000992.1_pt1 | contig 10026 bp, 9 predicted proteins | sample 1567281 | NCBI WGS metagenome assembly OHEM01 (sample SAMEA3879537, study PRJEB24766) | human gut metagenome | biome: human-associated habitat; feature: feces | place: USA | collected 1985/1987
CCTGCTGGGGCTGTTTGCTACCAATTTTGGAGAGGCATGGCGAATGGCACAAGGGGCGGATGCTTCAGAAAAGTTTCTTTCGCTGGTTGCGGTTCTGCCTGGGACGCTGCAAAGTTTTTGGCCCAGCCTGCACCCGTTGGATCTGCTGGTGGGGCTGTGCTGCGGTGCTGGTCTGAGGCTGGCGGTGTATCTTAAAAGCAAGAACGCTAAGAAATACCGTCACGGTATGGAGTATGGTTCGGCCCGCTGGGGAACCCGTGAGGATATTGCACCTTACGTTGATCCTGTATTTCAGAACAATGTGATTCTGACGAAAACGGAGAGCCTGACAATGAACAGCCGCCCCAAGGACCCAAAGACCGCCAGAAACAAAAATGTGCTGGTGATCGGCGGCTCCGGTTCCGGTAAGACCCGCTTCTGGCTGAAGCCCAACCTGATGCAGATGCACAGTTCCTATGTGGTCACAGACCCGAAGGGAACCATTTTGGTGGAGTGCGGAAAAATGCTCCAAAGGGGCGCACCCAAGCTGGGGAAGGACGGAAAGCCCATGAAGGATAAGCACGGCAAGGTCATTTATGAGCCGTACCGAATCAAGGTCCTAAATACCATCAACTTCAAGAAGTCCATGCACTATAACCCCTTTGCATACATCCACTCGGAAAAGGATATTTTGAAGCTGGTGACAACGCTGATTGCCAATACCAAAGGCGAGGGAAAGGCCGGAGATGATTTCTGGGTCAAGGCGGAAACATTGCTGTATTGCGCGTTGATCGGATATATCCACTATGAAGCTCCGGTGGAGGAGCAAAACTTCTCCACCCTCATCGAGTTCATCAACGCCATGGAAGTCCGGGAGGATGACGAGGAGTTCAAAAATCCTGTAGACCTGATGTTTGATGCACTGGAATCGGAAAAGCCAAACCACTTCGCAGTGCGGCAGTATAAGAAATATAAGCTGGCAGCCGGTGATATATGCTCTAAGTGACTTCTTAATCATGATTTTGTCATGGTTAGTGAAGCAATCACTTAGAGCATTTTTGTTTCAGGAGGTACAGCCATGAGAAATGAAAAAATTACCCCACTGTACGAGCGCCTGAGCCGGGACGATGAGTTACAGGGCGAGAGCAATTCCATATCCAACCAAAAGCAGATGTTAGAGGATTTTGCCCGCCGGAATGGGCTGCCCAACCCTACGCACTTTACCGATGATGGTATCTCAGGCACCCGTTTTGACCGCCCCGGATTTTTGGCGATGATGGAGGAAGTGGAGGCAGGGCGTGTAGAGGCAATCGTCATCAAGGACATGAGCCGGTTAGGACGCGACTATCTGAAGGTCGGTCAAGTTATGGAGGTTTTGCGGCAGCGAGGCGTTCGTCTGATTGCCATCAACGACGGTGTGGACAGCCTGAAAGGCGATGACGATTTTACCCCGTTCCGCAATATCATGAATGAGTTTTACGCCCGCGACACCAGCCGGAAAATCCGCTCTGTGTTTAAGTCAAAAGGCATGAGTGGTAAGCACCTGACAGGCACCGTGATTTACGGCTACTTATGGGACGAAAAGCGGGAGCATTGGCTGGTAGATGAAGAAGCCGCCGAAGTGGTACGCCGTATCTTTTCCCTCACGCTGGAGGGATATGGGCCTTATCAGATCGCCTGCAAATTATCCACAGACCGGATTGAAATTCCTGTCGTACACCTTGCCCGCTTCAACGAGGGTGTGAACCGTTCAAAGCCGGTCAAAGACCCCTATGGATGGGGATCATCTACCATCGTGAACATTTTGAAAAAACGAGAGTATTTAGGGCATACCATCAATTTCAAGACCCGCAAGCACTTTAAGGACAAGAAAAGCCACTATGTTTCTGAGGACGAATGGACGATCTTTGAGAATACCCATGAAGCCATTATCGACCAGCAGACCTTTGATTTGGCGCAGAAAATCCGCAGCAATGTACGGCGTTATCCAAACGGCTGGGGCGAAGCGGCTCCCCTCACAGGCTTGCTCTATTGTGCCGATTGCGGCGGCAAGATGTATGTCCACCGCACCAACAATGGCAAGCGGATTTCTCAATATACCTGTTCCAATTATACCAAAGTTCCGTGTGGGACACTATGCCCTACACAACACCGTATCAATGAGAGTGCTGTCCTGACATTGGTTTCCGACACGCTCCGGGCTATCGCTGAATATTCGAGAAATGACCGGACGGAATTTATTCACACTGTTCAGGAGACGCAGGTTGCTCAACAGAGTGCCGATATATCGAAAAAGCGCAGGCGTCTGGCTGCTGCCCAAAAGAGAGCCGGAGAACTGGAAAAACTGATTTGCAAAATCTATGAGGACAATGCCCTCGGCAAGCTGCCGGATGCACGATATAGGGCGCTTGATGCACAGTATGCCAAAGAGCAGGACGCACTTGAGATTGAAATTGCGGAGCTGGAAAAGGCTGTTACCGGCTATGAGCAGAGCCAGAAATCCGCAGAGAAATTTATAGCCCTAATTGATAAGTACGAGAATTTTGACACTCTGACAAACACCATGCTCAACGAGTTTGTAGAGAAAATCCTTGTCCACGAACGCGCCCGAAAAGGCAGTCAGGACACCACGCAGGAAATTGAAATCTACTTCAATTTTTTAGGACGCTATATCCCACCATCCTTACAGCCGGTTCCTTTAACCCCGGAGGAACAGGAAGAACTGCGGAAAAAAGAAGAACGCAAGGACAGGCTTCATCAGAATTATTTGAAGCGGAAAGCCAGCGGCGCACAGAAACGGTATGAGGACAAAATCAAGGCGAAGAAAAAAGCGGAAATGGACGCTAAGAAAGCCCTGATCCGGGCTGAGGATATGAAAAAAGGTGTTTTTTCTACTATCGGTCAGCTACCAAAAGAAGAACCGCGCAAAGGCAGCATAGCAGCCAGCGCAGCAGTCTAATCATCACGAAGCAAAGGAGAATGAATATGAGTAAGTTGACTTACATTCGTTGTGGAGATTATGATATACCCAACCTAAAACTTTCTGAACAGCCGGAAACTTCTATCGGCAAGTACGGCAGAATGCGAAAATCCTACCTAAAGGAACATCGCCCCATTCTCTACAACCATCTGCTGATGAGCGAGAAGCTGTATCCACACCTGTTAGAGATTGAGCGGACAGCACAGGGGCGTGTGGAAACTATGTTGCCTCACATGATGGAGACTGCGGGTGTCACGGAAGAACTGAAAGCCTGTGACCCTATGCGTTGGGTGGGGCTGATGAACACATTAACGGCACAGATTGAGGAAATTTTAATCAGGGAACTGATTTGCAGCTGAATGGGAGGTGCGGGAAATGCTGACCTTTGAAAAGATTTTGAAAGTGTTTCAGGCATATCTGGATGATGATCCACTGTATGAGGTGGTTCAGACCAGCCACGGTTATACATTGATGGCATGGGAACCCCACCGGAATGACTGGTACAGCGCAGAAATACAGAAAACTCCGGAGGATTTACGGAACGCTTTGTTGGGTACATACGCCAACTTTCTGGAAGATAAGATTACCGGAAATGACCGTGACCTGACTGTGACAGAAACCGGAGAAATCCAGCAGAGGTGCCGGGAACTTTTGGAAAAGTGCCGGGAAACATGATACAGAAACGCCAGAAGGAGGCCGCGATTATGCGTCCTCCTTCTGCTTCGCAGTCTGTTCCATTTTGAGCGCCCCGTCTATGGCACCTTCGATAATCGGCAGGTATTCTTCAGGGCAAAGCTTCAGCTTGTGGCTGACCCGTTGCCGCTGTTCGCTTTCTTCTCGTATAATCTCCGGGTTAAAATACCGTTCCACGGGAAGTCCGCAGACCTTAATCAACTGGATCATCACAGGCAGGCTCGGAATCGCACCTTGATTCTCAATGTTGGCAAGATACCGCCATTCAATCCCAACCATTTCTGCCAATGTTTTTCGTGCCAGACGCTTTGCCTCTCGTGCGGCTTTGACATCTGCACCGAAGGTTTCAAAACCGGGACAATCTTCAACTTTCGCCATATAACATCACCCAGTTACATTGTATAATTCATACTTTGCCCGTGGAATGTTGCTATATGCAGGTTGATTGAAGTTTATAATTCATATTCTGTTTGTTGCATTGTTCGAGAAAGAGAACTATAATGTACTCTGTGGAGGTGCGAAATGGACTATATGACATTGAAAGAGGCCGCCGAGAAGTGGGGCGTGACACCTCGTAGGGTAAATTATTATTGTGCCGGTGGGCGTATCCCCGGCGCTGTGAAAATGGCCGGTGTTTGGTTGCTCCCTAAAACTGCGGAGAAGCCGCTTGATGGCCGAACAAAACACGGAAAGGAACAAAAAAATGCAAAGGATACTTTATGTAGAAGATGATTTAAGCCTAATTGACGGTCTGCAATATACTTTAGAAATAAGTGGATATACAGTAGACAATGCCAAAACTAAAAAAGAAGCTTTAATATTATTCAAAAAGAATACTTATGATTTGCTGTTACTGGATGTTACTCTTCCAGACGGTACAGGATTTGATGTTTGCAAAGAGGTACGGAACAGTTCAACCGTCCCTATTATATTTTTAACAGCATCGGATCAGGAAATCAGTATTGTCCGGGGGCTCGATATGGGTGCCGACGATTATATTACAAAGCCATTCAAGTTGAATGAATTGTTATCCCGAATTAAGGCAATCCTGCGCCGCTCCTTGCAGTTTTCTAAAGCGGACACTATTCTGGAAGCCAATGGTATTCGTGTAGATATGGCGGAACGGCTCGTTTGGAAAAATGATGAACCGCTTGATCTCCCGCTGGTGGAATACAAATTACTGTGTCTGTTCATGCAAAATCCTAATCACCTTATGCCGCGAGAAATGATCCTGGATAGGATGTGGGATGGCAACGGAAACTTTGTGGATGACAATACCTTGTCTGTGTATATCCGGCGGCTAAGAAACAAAATTGAGGATACTCCCAATCAGCCTAAATACCTGCTGACAGAACGAGGGATTGGCTATAAATGGGTTGTTGAGTGAGGATAATGTATGGGTAAATTAGGAAAAGAAACAAAGAAGCTATTGTTGGCAATTACAATCATCTGCCTTGTTTCATTTTTACTTGCCGTAGGGATTTCATTTTTGCTGACAAAAAATTTTCAACATGAATTGTTGCTTCATGATTATGGAGTTTCCGGCTACCAACTGAACCATGAGGATGAATTGCAGATTTCAGCTTTTACTTCATTGCCAAACGAGAATGATATAGAACGCGGTAGGGAGGCTCTGGCTTCTATTGGATATGATGAAACGACCTCCATGCGTTTTCTTCCTGCTGTCCAGACATACCGAAATCAGACAGTGCTTTCTATATTTGCGCTGTTGGTTTTCCTGTTTGGGGCAATCTACTTATCGCTCTTTCTCTATCTTCAACGCCAACACAAGGCTTTCAGTAATGCTGAAAATACCATCCGTCAATTTCTGGACGGTAATACCACATCCCGTATCGAATGTTCACAAGCTGGCGACTGGTACAGCCTTTTTCATGCCATCAATGAAATGGCGACTATCCTCTCTGCTCATGCTGAGAACCAGAGGCAGACAAAAGAATTTTTGCAGGACATTATTTCGGATGTATCACATCAGATTAAAACGCCGCTGTCTGCCCTGAAAATGTACCATGAGATTATAGAGAGCCACAAAGATGATGCCGCAACCGTAAGTAGCTTTACCGAAAAATCTCAAAGAGAAATCAAGCGGATGGAAGATGTGATTTACACCTTGCTGAAACTGGCGCGTCTGGATGCAGGGATTATTCAGATGGAGAAAGCGGAAGAAAATGTTTCCATTCTTATGCAGGATGTTTTAGAACGCTTTGAAACTTGGGCGGAACGGGAGCATAAAACAATTACGCTTTCCGGCAAAGAAGATGTTATTTTATCATGTGATGCCTTATGGGTATCGGAAGCCATCGGCAATATTATAAAAAACGCTTTGGAGCATACAGAAACCGGTGGCCATATCGGAGTAGAATGGAGCCAGTCTCCTTTAATGACACAAATTGAAATTTCCGATGATGGAAAAGGAATACACCCGGAAGATCTGTATAATATTTTCAAACGGTTTTACCGAAGTCGTCTTTCTTCGGATATTCATGGCATTGGTCTTGGTCTGCCATTGGCGAAATCCATTGTAGAAGCACACGGCGGAACAATCTCCGTGACCAGTACACCCGGAATGGGAACTACATTTACATTGAATTTCATCAACCTTACAAATGAGTAAGATGCAGGTCACTTGGAAGTAAGTCAAAGGGGGTATGATGGGTTCATAAAGGAGGTAACGAATATGAATATTCTTGAAGTACAAGACCTGTGCAAGACCTATGGTACAGGGGAAACCGAGGTTCATGCACTGAACCATGTTTCATTTTCCGTTCGCAAAGGCGAATTTATTGCCATCATTGGCGAGTCGGGTTCCGGAAAAAGTACCTTGCTGAATGTGATCGGCGCTCTGGACAGTGCCACTTCCGGCAAGGTATGGATTGATGGACAGGATATTTTTTCTATGCCGGAGAAAAAATTAACCGTGTTCCGGCGTCAGCACATTGGATTTATCTTTCAGTCGTTCAATTTGATCCCGGAACTGGATGTGGAACAGAATATCACTTTCCCGTTGCTGCTTGACTATAAGCGACCGGATCAGAAATTTGTCAATGAACTGCTGAATGTGTTGGGGCTGACTGAACGACGCCACCATCTGCCCAGCCAGCTTTCCGGTGGTCAGCAGCAGCGTGTGGCGATTGGCCGGGCATTAGTCACGCGCCCAGCCCTGATTATGGCAGATGAACCGACTGGAAATTTGGACAGCAAAAATAGTCAGGAAGTTTTGGCTTTATTGCAAACCATGTCGGACAGGTATCAACAGACCATTTTGATGATAACCCACAACAAAAATCACGCCAGCGCAGCAGACCGCGTGTTCCGTATGACCGATGGTGTGTTAAAGGATTTGGGGGTGTCGTCGCGTTGAAAAGCTATTTTGGATTGGTGCCGCAGTATGAAAAGGTACACCGTAAGAACAATCGAATTTCGGTTCTCTGCATTGTACTTTCGGTATTGCTGGTAACTGCTATTTTCAGCATGGCCGACATGGCGCTGCGCGCACAGAAAAATTATTTTATCAAAACAAATGGGGAATACCATATCAGTTTGACCGATATAGATGAACAGACGGCAGAACTCGTAAAAGCGCGGATAGATGTTGCCCTGTGCGGATGGGCCTATCAAGGAAGTGCTGGCTCTATCGGCTCCAAAGCGGTCAGCTTCGCAGGTGCGAATGAGGACACCTTTTCCATTTTGACAGAAATGGACATGGAAAGTGGCTCATATCCCACCCAGCCCGATGAAGCATTATTGAATAAATCGGCTTTGGAACAGTTGGGCCTTGTGGTTGGCGACACCGTGACCGTTACAGTGCCAGACGGTTCCAGCCGGGAATACCGCATTACCGGCGTCCTTGCCGATATGGGAAGTTTGCTTAAAGCGGATGTGTATGGCATGATATTGGACGAGGACGGTTTTCGACAAATTGCGGATGAAAATGCCGAAAACGGAACCACTTTCCGCGTCCAGTTCAAAGATGGTGTAAACATTCAGGAGGCCATGAATGAAATAAAAGTGCAATATGACCTTTCAGACAGCCAGGTAAGCGAAAATACGGCGCTCCTTGGATTGATGGGACAGAGTGAAAACAGCACAATGCAATCCCTATACCTCGTTGCAGGCTTTCTTGTCCTTTTGGTGCTGATTGCTGGTGCAGTAATGATTGCCGCCAGCTTTAACACAAATGTTCTGGAACGGGTTCAGTTCTATGGCCTTTTGCGATGCTTGGGTGCATCCAAAGCACAGGTAAAGCACTTCGTTATTCTTCAAGGGCTGCGCCAAAGTATGAAGGGTGTACCGATTGGGCTGGTTGCCGGACAAATTATTACATGGTTTGCCTGCCTTTTACTGAAATCCATCAGCGGAGAACGCTTTTCAGAGATACCTCTTTTTCAGTTCAGTGTAAGCGGTCTGATTGCTGGTGCGGTGATCGGTTTTCTGATTGTACTACTGGCATCCCTATCCCCGGCGAAAAAGGCTTCTAAAGTATCGCCGGTAACTGCAATTAGCGGCAGTACGCAGCTTACGCAAAACAAGAGGGCTGCAAATACAAAGCTGTTTCACATTGAAACCAGTATGGGGATTTTCCATGCACTATCCGGCAAAAAGAATGTATTTCTTATGACCTGCTCGTTTGCTATCAGTATTATGATGTTCCTGTCGTTTCAAGTAATGGTAGTCTTTCTCAATCAAGGGATGCCCGCACTCTCTCCATCGGCAGCAGATGTGTCTATTACAATGGGAAATACGCTTCTGGACAAGTCGCTGGTGGAACAGATCGGCAAAATGGAAGGTGTTGATAAGGTTTTTGGTCGTATGGAAATGGCTGGCCTTTCTTTTTCTTCTAATACAGGAGAAGGAACCATCACGCTCATTTCTTATGATGATAACCAATTCGGATGGGCGAAAGAAGAATTGAATAAGGGCAGTATCACGCCTGCTATGGAAAATGCAGACAGTGTGTTGGTCACTTATCAGGATGGCGTAAACTGGAATGTTGGAGATACCGTAGTTCTTCATACATCTTCTGGCGATAAGCAGATAACGATTGCCGGAATACTGGCAACGACTACGGCCAGCGGGGTCAACGGTGCGGGCAGTAGCGGATATATGATTTGCTCGGAACAGACATTTGCCGCTTTGGTTGGCGATTTGGGTTATACGGCGATTGATGTTCAATTTTCCTCTGCTGGTGGGGATAATGCTGTTTCCACAATACGGAGCATGGTTCCATCCGACAGCACTGTTTCAGATAAGAAAATTACCAATTCTGAGTCCCAAAGCTCCTACTATACAGGCGCGGTGTTTATTTATGGCTTTCTCATTATAATTGCACTTATCACAGTGTTTAACATTTTTAACAGCATGAACGCCAGTGTAGCGTCCAGAACAAGACAGTACGGGATCATGCGTTCTATTGGAATGGGAGCAAATCAGCTTTACAAGATGATTGCGGCAGAAGCCTTTACCTATGCAATACTTGGCTGTGTTGTTGGATGCGTCTTGGGGTTGCCTTTGAACAAGCTGATGTTTCAGTTTTTGATTGCAGATAAATGGGGGATTGCATGGCAAATTCCTGTGGGGTCACTTCTTTTAATTGTATTCCTCTGCCTTGCGTCTGCGGCGGTTGCGATTAGACGCCCCATCCGGCAAATTAGCAGAATGGCAATCGTGGACACAATTAAGCTCCAGCAATAATTTTATCGAATAACAAACGCCAAAGGCTGGCCTTCTATTTCTTCGGAGGGCCAGTTTTTTGGTATCCATCTTACTAATGAGTAAGATGGATGTCACTTGGAAGTAAGATTGAATTTATAAAATAAAGGCAATAGAAGTGTTTCTGCCGGACGACGGCAAAGAAAAAAAGCCGTCGTAAAGCAGATACATTCACGCGCCCATGAAGCGGCGGCTTTGACTTTCAGAGCCGCCGTTTCTTTTCGTCTATCCTAAACCAACGACGACCTAACACCGTGTAAATCCACGGCGGCATATAGGAGGATTGCCGCCGTGTCTATTTTTGCTTTTTTTCACAGTACCCATGACCTGCACCAGCTAAAAAAAGTCTGTTCCCAGCAGCGGAGCAATGCGGTCAGAAGTATGCACTATACCATGTAACTAAACAGCAAAATATACTCTATTACGCTCGTATGGCTTTATGCCGTCCGGGCGCTTTTTTGTCCCTGTGGAGCCGGAACATCGGGTCAGCATGGCTCGAACTTTATCCCCGGTGCCGCTCCCCGCCGCCCCATTCAGATTTACCCAAAAAATCTGAATGGAGGAAAGGCAGATGGAAGTTACCATCAATTATAACGGACAAGCTGTGGCCGTGGAGGTCACGCTGGAAGTCTATGAATTTCTTGACC
>OHEM01000998.1_pt1 | contig 9994 bp, 13 predicted proteins | sample 1567281 | NCBI WGS metagenome assembly OHEM01 (sample SAMEA3879537, study PRJEB24766) | human gut metagenome | biome: human-associated habitat; feature: feces | place: USA | collected 1985/1987
CAGATTCATCCAGGCTATAACTAATACTTTTATAAAATGTCATAATCAAAAATGTAGCAAATGGAATTGGTGCTACTGATTCAAGGTATTCAATAACAGCAACTTTATCTAAAAGATCATCACTTTCTGGAATTACACCTTCCATTATTACCTCAAAGTAATGTTCGTCCATATTTGCTTCGTTTTGATAAGAATAAGTTATATCATCAACGAAATCTGAAGCAGAAGGATGTTGTGTTGTATCTGCTAGAACATCTCTTAATTTCTTTCCATCCCATTCAATAACCGATTCCACATTTTCACCTTTGTACGAAGATTTAAAGATCAATGTATCGCAATATCCAACTCCTGCCAGTCTGCCTATTCCACGAAATCCTTTTTCCTTAGTCCTATCTTTTTGGGAATCTGCAATATCTGTCAATTTTTTAACAAACATTTCGGATGGTATCCCCATAGCATTATCATTTATTGTAATTCGTCTTTTATTGTATTCAATATTTATATCTATAATTGCATCCTTTTCGTTAACAATGCCAGCTGCAATTGCTTTATCTATCGAATCAGCCGAATTCTGTATGTATTCACGATATACAGTATATGCATTCTCGTACATTGCAGTAGTCAAATTTTCAATTACATTCTTTCCAATTTCAGCCATAATGTTACCTCCTCTTCTTATTTATTGTTTATACTGCTTATATATTGGCTCAGGAAACTTAATGCTGAGAAGCGATCTAAAAATTGGATTCTGAACAATATATTCTCCCTGTTTTAATCGTGTCATCATATTCTTATAAACTGATGGGACAAACTTATAATCCGGCTTTGCGATTAGTTCTTCCATATGCATGTGTAGAACAATTTCCTGTCACTCTTGAATGTATTGCACTTCTAAACTGCTCCGCTGAAAATAAAACAATTCCCAATGATCGACCACGTTCAGCTATATCAAGCACTTGATGTAAAATAGGCGAAGATTTTGGTGTATCTTGAGATGCATACTTATTTAATTCATCAATAAAAATCACAACCTTTTTTGGTGGGTTAACATCATCCTCATCGCTATATTGTCCTAACTGTAGGTCATATATTGTTCTAATCGCATCACCAAAAACAAATCCCTGCATATCTTCATTTAACTTTGCTATATCTATAACATGAATCTCATTCTTCTTTATATGCTTTAACGAGTCCTCTAATCTTGTCTGTTCATTATCATCTGCAATGCGTCCAAACATTGGATTATTATAAATAGAATTTCTAATAATACGATTAAACTTTCTCCAACTTCCAACCGAAATCTCATCATTTTTCTTTCCTGCTTGGCAGTTCTCCTTTACAACTTCAAGAAAATCTTCCCAATCATCTAACCCTCTAAAATTCCCCTGTTCATTTGCAATATAATTGATTATAGAATCCATTGTCTGATTTGGATCCTCTATACTAGCAAATAACATGTCCAATTTTTTCATATCATCTTCGCAATCATATTTATACAATTTTGCAGTTCCATTGATGCACTGTTCATTGTATGCCTCTTTAGAAAGGTATGTATTACCAACCTTTCTTGCAGAATATGGATAATAGTAATGAACATTTCTAAAAGGTAATGTAGTTAATCCAAGTTTTGTATATTGACCATATACCCGCTCTTTGTCACTCTCTTTATCAAATTCTGCTGGCTGATCAATTGCAAGTAAATCCTTTCCCTTAACATTAAAAAAAACAAATGCTACATCATCTTCTGAATCTGCTTCATAACACTTATCCTGAATAGCCTTAAGAAGGAACATCGCATAAGATGTCTTTGCCGCAAGTCCAGAAATACCTGAAATATTCAAATGTGCTCCTTCTGGTCCAATCAAAAATCTAGAATCCATTTTAACTGGAAGTGTAATTTTATCTTTATTGTTATACATTTCTAAATATCCACAAGTAACTGGATTTTTTACCTTATTTAATCCCAATGCCTCTGCAATCTCTTCTTCTTCAGCCAACTCAACTTTAGCATCATTAAGCAATGGTATATAAATATTTTTATTATTTCCAATTACACTAGCCTTAACATAATTCATTCCAATTCTATGTGTCCTCTCACTTGTATTTACCTGACCAAAATCATTTGAAATATAATCCGAAAGGAAATTCGCAGTATCAGTAATATGAGATATTTCTTCTATCACTCCATATGATACACTATTCTCCAAATGTCCAATTTTTACAACATCAAAAGGATTTAAAATCGTATCTTGCTTTGTCCAAAAATAAAAATCATCAATTGTTGAAGGATTTTTTTCTGTAGCTATAACTTTTCCAATTACTTTTCCCATCGCTTCATCTCCTAAAATAAGTTCATAAACATTGTTGTACTCATATATTTGCTTTTTGCATAACATTCTGTAATATATACTGGATATAAATGATTAGCCCACCTATTGTCTGCTCCATAGCAAACTGGGTTTCTTTCATTTATAATATTGGCTGTAATAAGGTCAACCTCTTCTGTATCCAATCCATTTTCCATCTGTTCCTCTGTAGTAAGAATCTTTTCTATCTTTAAAATTCCATCAAATGTATTTATTGTATATTTTTTATCTCTTATTCGCACATACCATACTGCATATGCCATGCCTGGTAATCGTTCTGATGTATACATGCTAACAGGCGTACGATGATATAATGGTAAATCCGCTACCACATTTGAATTATTTTTACCATTTTTATCCACACAGTTTTCTGGATTAAAACTCTTAGATACTCCTACCACAAATGAAAAATATCCTGCAAATTTGCGTTTTTCTCTCGCACTCTTTATCCCATCAACTTTATATTCAAGCGAACCATCTTTAAGCAAATAATTGGTTGCATTTAATATATGTTGTTCAACCATTTCACTCACCATCTTTACTTCCCGCTTAATCATCAAATCTTGAATAACTGCAATTGCTTTATTCTCTATACGTTCAAACTCATCTTTTTTGGTCGAATAAGGAATCACATCCGTAAATTCAATGTTATTATCTTTAAGCCTATACCCTTGCTCATTAATCTTCTTTTTAAGATTTGGAAAATATGTTGACGATTTCCAATCATCTTTATTTGCTGCCTTTGGTAGTGCAATCGCAAGTCTTCTTTCAAACTTGAACGCCCTCATCTCTCCATCGATTCTTGTGCAACAGCTAATTCCAACCTGTCCAGCAACTATTGGATATACTTGATTTTTATATGCAATATCATCAACCTTGTATGTATGCCTTGACCCATCTAAAAAATAAGAAAACAATGGAGCTTCTGACATCAACAAGTCGGCTTCTTCTCTCATGTCTTTAGTACCTTTAGGTGGAACCGTCTCGCCATATTTTTTCCAGGTTATCTGTTTATTATCATCGTAATCAATGGGTGATGTCTCCGCACTATCAAAACAATACTTATATGTCTTATAACTTTTACCATTTGTCTCCGATGCAATAATATCTAAAATCTTGTTACTCATAGTTCAGCATCATCCTCTTGTATATTTACTAAGCAAATATCACTAATTTGGCATTTCAACACTTTGCACAGCCTTACTAAAACATCAAACCATTTCGTCTCTCGAAAGCTTTGCAAAAGTACTTGAACTCAAACCAGCTCTTTTCCTTAACTCTGTCTTTGTTAGATTCCTACTTTTCATTAAACCCCATAAATTCTTATATGTAATCATCTTTTCTCCCATTATAATAATAGAAACACTTTCACATACTTTATATTATATGAAAATTTTGTACTATTTGCAACGAATATTTTCGTTTTCTCGAAACTCTAGTTGTGCATATTTTCTATATTATATTCAATTTCATCACTTTTGTTTATATCAATCTGTGGAATAGGGGCAGAGAAATCACCTTCCTCTGCCCCTATTCCACATCTTATCTTTTTTCTTTTCTTTATCGACATCTCTGCCAACGCTCTCATCATAAATCCTCTGAAACTCCTCATAAAGCTCATCTCCAGCCAGCTTTATCTCCAGCCTTTTCATTACATCCGAGAACAACCTTATGCTGCCGCTTACATCAGCAATATCAAATCCGAATATATCAGCCTTAACAGAATCACTGACATTCTCATAACCACCAAGCTCTGATATTCTCCTGATAATCCAACCAACTTTGTCCACAGGCTCAGTTTCTTTAGTTTCCACAAATTCACTTTTACCTGTTACATCAGCAATACTTTCACCAACTCTTGCCACATTCACATCAAACGAATTATGAATCTCTGGTTTTCCTATGCCATCTAAATCAGTCTGTTGTTTTCTCGCACTATCTGTTTGCTCTTTCTGTATACCTATTTCATTCTTAATATTGTCTGGATTCATTACCTCAATATTTGCATCAGGCTCAACAACTACTGTCACCGCATAATAAGCCGTATACAAATCTTCTTTTATAATGTCATAAGCAAGCTGTATCTGCCTCTTAACATTTCTCTTCTCCTGCTTCAGCTCATCCAGTTCTTCCTGCACTTCCATGTGCCATATCTGATATTCCCGGTACTGCTCTTCATTCTTTATACTGCGTTTCCGACTAGAACTTTCTCTGTATATCTCCTTCTGCCTGTCCTCAATCTACTGAATCCTATCTTCTTTCTCACTTATGAAATCCACAAGCTCCACAATACTTTTGATGTCATTATTCACAAGCAGCAGATATTCATCCTGTAACTGATGAAACCTCTTCAAATCCTCTGCATACTTTGCTCCACTAACTACAAAACGCTTCTGTTCTACAACCCTTAATCTGTATAGCTTTGCATAAAACTTCTTCTGGAATGATGACAGCTTCGCCCTGTGCAATCCCCTGATATCCGACGAATAAAAGTAAGGCTTTACCATCCAGGGCATATCCACATGATGCCTTAGCATATCTTCTGAAAACATCTCGTCCAGCTTTGCCAGTTTATGATAATACCAAAATCCCGGTGCCTGCACCTCCATCCATGCGTCTTTCTTAAATACATATCCAAGCCTTTTCATCAGATATTTAAAATGCTCCACATTCCCGGCTGCATATGCACACATCTTGGCATCCCTTAGAATTATCTCTTTCATTGACATTTCCTTTTTCCACTTGTCCCTGCTGATATTTTTTGGATTCCTGCTGTACTCTGCCGGCATGATAGCAAGCCCCAGTTCATCACAATATTTATTTGTAATAGGCTGGAGATGATTCTTCCAGTTGCCTTTCGGTGAATTGTATTTCTTGCCAGTTGTCATGCTGACACTGTTCCAGATCAGATGTCCATGCATATGTTCCCTGTCAGTATGGACTGCATACACAGCCTCATAATCATCACCAAGCACATCCTTTGCAAAGTGCTCCAGCACATACATTGCCTGCTCTGCTGTTACTTTTTCCTCCGGCGAAAACGATATGATCACATGATAGCCCTGCCTTTTACCTGTCTTATGAAATATATTCTTCGTCTCCTCCATCTGCTCAAATGCCGTATCCGGCAGGCAGTTAATACTGCCCACCAGTACACATTCTTCTGTCTTATCCGGATTCTGTATATATTCCAAAGCATTCTTCAGGTGTGATGCTGGATTTCTACCTTCTGACTCTTTTATATTTAAGATCTTTGTAATCGCCATACTTCCAGCACCTCCCCGAATGTTTTCTTTACATCATCCAGACTGTTCTGCAGTTTATCAATATCGCTGTAATACAATCTCCCCTGTGAATTGCCAAGCTTTACCGTCTGATTAATATTATTTGCAATACCTGCTATGATACGGATTGCTTTTGCCCTGTCCTCAGGATAACTTGTATCTATGTTGCCGCCCGTCCGGATCAATTCTCTTATATAGGCACTTGCTGTCATTCCCGTCCGGTTAAGTGCCGCTTTCAGAATATCCATATCTTTCTCCGACAGCTTCACAGATACCTTATAATCTTTCCTGTCAGACTTGTATCTTCTCTTTCCACCTGCCATGCGTCTCTCCCCTTTCGTAATTTTCCAATACTGTATCAAACCAATCTCTTTTTATCTGTACCATTGCTTTTTTCATCCTTTCTAAAAGTTCTGCTTATAGGTTTTGCAAGATGCGGAAAAGGTCGGACCTTTTCCCGAAAAAATATAAACGCCATCAGCGTTTACATAATTTTTCGTCTTGGCAGGAGCACCTGCACCCTGTATATGATATGTGGTGGTTAATATTCCACCATAATTACTGATATGGTGGCGCTTTTTGCCATCACTTTGCTGTTTTAGTGGCGTTTTCCGCCACCACTTTTCCATTTTGATGGCACTTTCCGCCACCATGACTTTTTTCTCGCTTATCTGAGTGGTGGCGCTTTTTGCCGTCACTTTGCTGTTTTGACGGCGCTTTTTGCCCCCACTTTTGCATTTTGACGGCACTTTTTGCCCCCACACTTTTTTCAGCTCTAATTTGTGCGGGGGCGCTTTCTGCCCCCACTTTGTGGTTTTGGGGGCGCTTTTTGCCCCCATTTTCATGTTTTGACGGCGCTTTTTGCCCCCACACTAATGAAACTGCATTACCACATCCATAATAACGATTTCCTCTGCCATCATCCTTGTCTGTGTTCTTAGCTGTAACTGTTCTGTAAAGGAATTTGGATTCTTTGGCTTATGCTTTTTCAGCCACTTAGCTTCAATATCATCGAGCAGCTCATATGCTGTATCATTGACTTCATCCGCTCTCTCTTCAAGCTCACCAAACCGCACCAGACTCTTATATCTCATTGGATATTCTTCCTTGATATATTTAATCCACATACGCCCATACTTTCCTGCATCTATATCTGCCTTCTCTGTTCCTGCGACAAGCACCGGATAAAAGATTCCATCCCTTTCTTCATATGGGATGCCAAGCTTTTCAAATGTTGTCCTACTCATAATGATTACCTCCTTTCTCATCACTCTGCAGAATATCAAGCACATGCTTTAATGGAACCAGCAGTTCTTCAACATCTATACCTCTGTCTGCTTCATCTAATAACTGTAATTCTTCCAGTATCGTATCAAGATGCACCTGTACTTTCTTTGCCACCTTCATTCCACCAACAACCCTGATTTCATGCTTCAGAAGACATTGGATGATATAATCCTGTTTTGAAAGTCCGCTGAGCGAAACCTTCACATTCAGCTCCTGTGCTTCCTCCGGTGACATACGAAACGCTACTACAACATTTCTCCATCTGTTCTTGGCATCCAGCCTTTTCTCGCTCATAATAATCTGCTCCTTCCAATATAAAATCTATTCTTTTAATTTCTGTTGCATATATCCTGCAAAACTTGTACCCGCATTATCATACTGCCTTGTACTTATCAATGCTTATAATCTTTTCCGCAGCCGCATCCATATCAATCATAGGTGCTGTTTCCTCTGTCTGCATGATTTCTACATCATCATCCTGCTCTTCACAATCCTCAAAGCTTGCATTGACAGCATCAAGTCTGTCTGCCATTGCCACCTGCTTTGACGGAAACAGATGTGAATAACGATATGTGATATCAATACTCTCATGGCCAACCCTGTCAGCTATTGCAACTGCGGAGAACCCAAGGTCAATCAAATGTGAAATGTGCGAATGCCTAAGATCATGGATTCTGATTTTCTTCACACCGGATAATTTGCAACCACGCTCCATCTCATGATGAAGAAAGCTCTTTGTTACCAGAAAAATCCTGTCTGTTGGTGTCTGGTCATATAACATTGCAAAATATTCCTGCATTTCTTCGGCAAGGAACTTCGGCAGCTTGATTGTTCTGTTGCTCTTAGGTGTTTTCGGTGTTGTAATAACATCCTGCCCCTGCAGCCGCTGATACGATTTATTTATTCTGACTGTGTTCTTTTCAAAATCAAAATCTTCCATCGTAAGAGCAAGCAGTTCACCTAATCTCATTCCCGTCCAGTACAGCATTTCAAATGCATAAAATGAAACCGGCTTATCAATCACCGCTTCTGAAAACTTCTTATATTCTTCAGTTGTCCAGAAAAGCATTTCCTTCTTTTCTTCCCTGCCCATATTTCCAGCCTGTCTTGCCGGATTCGATTTCAGATTATAAAACCTGCACGCATGGTTGAATAACGCACTTAAGATGTTATGCATTGTCTTCTTGTAGGTCTGGGAATAACTCTTCCCATTCTTATAACGGAATGCAACCATCTCATTCTGCCACTTGCGTACATCTCCCGGTGTAATCTCATTCATCTTAAGATTCCTAAAATATGGAAGTATCTTTGTCTCCACAATGTGCTCTTTTGTAAGCCATGTATTGAGTTTGACATAATTTTTCACATCCTCTGAATACAGCTTCCAGAACTCTCCGAATGTCATATCCAGATTATTCTCCTGCCGTATTTTGTAATTACGCTCATAATCAAGTGCTTCCCTCTTTATAGCAAAGCCTCTTTTCTTTATCTGTTTGTTTTCCCCGGTCCAGTCCTTACAATAGAATTTGACGAACCAGGTGCCTGTCTTACTGTCTTTATAAGCTGGCATATTCATCATCTCCTTCTTTCCATATGAAGAAGCAGCTGCCTAAGCCGTATCGCTTCTGCACCTGCCTCTATCACAATCTTCTTACCTGTTGCTTATACTGCATCACTCATACCATAAATGCGTTCTTCAAAATATTTTCTGCTTACTTTTCCACGGATAACAATGTAACCCTTCTTTTCAAGTTCACTGTTGATCTGTCTCATAAGCTTGTATGCCGCTGATCTTGAAATTCCAAGAATCTGCATCACATCTCCTACTTCTAAAAACTTTTCGTTCATGCCCTTTCACCACCTTTCCATTAAAATTTGTTTTGACGTTTCTCCATACCAGTTCTGCTGATGTCACAACCAGCCTCCTTACCTGAGATAATCTCCTGTAATACCGCCCGCTCCTGCTCGAGGTACTCGGTCCGCTTGGGGGAGTGTCTACATTCGCTCGATTCCTATGAATGTCTTGGCAAATGCCTGTTAGATTTCTGGTACCGCTCATTTAGTTATTTTTCAATACCATATCGTATAGATAATTGAATTGCCAAGAAATTTTTCTAATGTTCTCGTATAGAAAAACTTCCATTTTCATTTTTTCCGTGTTATACTGTCTTTAACAGTCCATCAGGGACAGATAAACGGAGGTGACTACACTATGACAATTGGTGAAAGAATAAAGAAAATACGGGTATTCCGTAAAATGACAATGGATGAACTGGGCGGTGCACTTGGATTTGAGGGCAAAAATATGTCGGTCCGCATATCCCAGTATGAAACCGGTGCCCGCATTCCCGGTGAAGATATGATTCTAAAACTTGCTGATGCTTTGCACTGCAATTACAAGGCAATCTCTGATTACAGCCTTGGTGCTGCTGAAGATATCATCGAAACACTTTTCTGGCTTGAAGAAAGTGCCTCATCTCTCCCTGCACGTGGAAAAGGCACAAGATTTCCAGAGTATACGGCTCCCGGTAACCTCATTCATCTGACTGCAATGACACCTGCAAAACCTTCCGAGACTGCCAGACCAACTTACAATGAAGATGATTATGAAAGTGCAGGCTCACCTGTTGCATTAACTTTTGAATATGGATTGGTAAATGATTTCCTTTCGGAATGGTGTGAAATGAAAACGAAATTAAATAATGGAGAGATTTCTCCAAATGAATATTTTGAGTGGAAAATAACATGGCCTCATGCGTAAATGAAACTATTCCTGCACAGCTCACTTTAGTACCAAAATAGTACCACAAGGCAAAAAACAAGCTCGCAAATGCCCATTTTACTAGGCTTTGCGAGCTTTTGAAAATTATTCAAACTCAATAGTTCCCGGTGGCTTACTGGTCAAATCGTAGAATACTCTATTGACTCCCTTTACCTCATTTATAATTCTGCTCATCACTGTCTGAAGTACCTCAAACGGTATCTCGGCTGCTTCGGCTGTCATGAAGTCCACGGTGCGGACTGCACGGACTGCAACGGCATAATCATATGTTCTCT
>OHEM01001004.1_pt1 | contig 9918 bp, 9 predicted proteins | sample 1567281 | NCBI WGS metagenome assembly OHEM01 (sample SAMEA3879537, study PRJEB24766) | human gut metagenome | biome: human-associated habitat; feature: feces | place: USA | collected 1985/1987
TGCTCGCCGGAAGTCTCCAGTATCTCCGGATTGATCAGCACGATCGGTCCTTCCCCTACATCGATGGTTACAATATTCTCTTTGCGTGGGACGATTTAAATAAGGTCGCCGAAAAGGACATCGACACCGCTCGACAGATTTTAATGGATAGAATCTGCAATTATCAGAGCTTCAGCCGCAGCACATGTATCCTCGTTTTCGACGCCTATCGCGTCCCGCGTGACGTGGAGGACGTTATCCGCTACCACAACATTTCCGTTGTGTTCACAAAGCAGGCGGAAACGGCAGATACCTACATTGAGCGCGCCACGTTTGAGATCAGCAAAAAGCACCGTGTGCGCGTCGCCACATCCGACGGCGCAGAGCAGATGATCGTACTCGGTCACGGCGCGCGTCGTGTTACGGCCTCCGAATTCAAGGTGGAGGTTGATGAAGCGAACAAGCGTATGCGCGAGGTCATCGCCGATTGGAACGAAAAAGAAAGCGCCCGCCACGCGCATAAGCCTTTCAAAAATTTAACGGATCAAACGCAGAGTAATCTGCGTGCGTATACAGAAAACAACAAAACACAAAGAAAGGAAAATGGAAAATGAAAGTCTTACTCTTAAACGGAAGCCCGAAGGCGAACGGCAATACTGCCGTTGCTCTGCATGAAATGGTGGATATTTTCAACAAAGAAGGCATTGAAACGGAAGTTATTCATGTCGGCAATAAAGACATCCGAGGCTGTGTGGCATGCGGGCAATGTTCTAAGCTGGGGCACTGCGTTTTTAACGATCTTGTCAACGAAGTTGCGCCGAAATTTGCGGAAGCGGACGGTCTTGTCGTCGGCAGTCCGGTGTATTATGCCTCCGCAAACGCGACACTTGTCGCGCTTTTGACGCGCCTGTTTTACAGCACTCCGTTCGATAAAACGATGAAAGTCGGCGCCGCCGTTGTGGCTGCCCGCCGCGGCGGCCTTTCCGCCACGTTTGACGAAATCAACAAATTCTTTACGATCTCCGGCATGCCCGTCGCGTCCAGTCAGTATTGGAACAGCATTCACGGCCTCGCACCAGGCGAGGCGAAAGAGGATTTGGAGGGTCTGCAAACCATGCGCACCTTGGCGAGAAATATGACTTTTTTGATGAAGAGCATTGCGCTCGGTAAGGAAAAATTCGGCCTGCCGGAAACGGAACAGCGCATCGGAATGAACTTTATTCGGTAAAAAATACTGCTAAAGCAGCAAAGAAGCACAGTTAAGCGACAAAGAGCATCTTTGTTGATTTTTCAATATCTTCTATTAAAAATATAAATTTATCCGCAAAATGGCAAAAATCTCCCATGGCAAAAAGCCAAGGGAGATTTTGTTTATAGATCAACTTTTAATATATTCGGGTTTATTTCCAGTCGCCTGTTCCGGCTTCGACGTAGCGGGACTTCTCAAATACGGAGATCATCAAGGTCGGATCGGTCGTGCCGAGATCGGAATATGTAAGCCCCAGCGCCGTGCCACTGCTTTTATCCTGCCACTCGAGATATTGAGTGCCGGTACCGTTGTCGTCTTGAACGGCAGGTGCGCCGAAGGTTTCGGTGAAGCGTTTGCTTGCGGCTTCAAAATGCTCTTCTGCCGTACCGCGCGCAAGCTGTTCGTGGAACGTCACCGAAAACAGCTTGCCGTTTTCGTCAAACTGCGCATCAAATTTGCCGGAGCAGTCTGCGGACTGCACGATGCCCTCCGATAAATAATTCGTATATGCGAAAGGCGCTGTCGCGGGACTTTCGCTGACCATTGTCAGCTTAGAGCCGATCGCGGATTCAAGCTCCGTCGTGTCGATGCCGAACGGCGCAGTGGAATACGCATAGCCGGTCTTGGAATCAAATCGGAAAGCGTCTGTCTCTTTCACGGTTGTCTTAGACGAACAGCCGACAAATGTGAGCATCAAAACAAGGGACAAAGCCAATGCGAGCTTTTTCATAAAACGACCTCCTCTGAATTAGTGTTATGAATTTGATTTAAAGTTTTACTAAAAGATATCACCTCCGAGTATAGTTTTTGGTAGTATATTACACTTGCATGATATCATGTATAAGAGGGTTTGTCAATATATATTTAAAAGTTGTTAGAAAAAAAATATAACAAAAAATCTCCCTCTGTGCCGAAACACAAAGGGAGACTGTTTATAATGCTTTGATTTTAGAGCAAGATCGAATTAGAGAATGATGCTCTTGCCGGTCATTTCTTCCGGCTGCGGCAGATCCATGATCTTCAGCATGGTGGGTGCGATGTCCGCGAGAACGCCGCCCTCACGCAGCTTGCACGGATAACCGACAACGCAGAACGGAACCGGGTTTGTGGTGTGTGCGGTAAACGGTTCACCGTCGTCATCGACCATCTTGTCTGCATTGCCGTGGTCGGCGGTGATGAGCAGCACGCCGCCCATCTCGTCGATGGCTGCTGCGACCTTGCCGACGCAGGTATCGACAGCCTCAACGGCAGCCTTTGCAGCCTCGAACACGCCGGTGTGGCCGACCATATCGCAGTTGGCGAAGTTGCACACATACAGGCCGCAGCCGCCCTCGTCCATGCGGGCCACGAGCTTGTCCTTGACCTCCACAGCGCTCATCTGCGGGATGAGGTCGTATGTCGGGTACTCCTTCGGGGAGGGTACGAGCACGCGCTCCTCGCCCTCGTACTGCTTCTCCACGCCGCCGTTCAGGAAGAATGTGACGTGCGCGTATTTCTCCGTCTCGGCCACGCGGAACTGCTTTATGCCGAGGCTGGAGACATACTCGCCTATCGTGCCGTCCAGGTGCTCGGGCGGGAAAGCGATGGGCAGGGTGAGCGCCGCGTCGTACTGCGCGGTGCAGACGTAGGAGAGCTCCAGCTCCTCGCAGCTCATCGGCGTGTCGGCCGGGAGGTTCCCGGTGAGCGCCCAGGTCATCTCGCGCGCCCTGTCGGGGCGGAAGTTCATGAAGATGACGCTGTCGCCGGAGCGGATCATGCCGTCCTTGCAGCAGACGACGGGCTCGACGAACTCGTCGGTGACGTCGGCGGCGTAGCTGGCCTCGACGGCCTCGACCGGGCCCTTGCAGCCCGCGCCGATGCCGCGGACGATGGCGTCATAGCCCTTCTGCAGGCGCTCCCAGCGCTTGTCGCGGTCCATGCCCCAGAAGCGGCCCTGGATGGTGGCTATCTTGCAGTTGCCGAGCTTCTCGCACTCGGCCTGGAGCCGGGCGACGTAGCCCGCGCCGGTCTTGGGGCCGACGTCGCGCCCGTCCAGGAAGCAGTGGACGTACACGCGCGGCAGGCCGCGGCGCTTGGCCATCTCCAGGATGGCGAAAATATGCGTGATATGGCTGTGGACGCCGCCGTCGGACAGCAGGCCGAGCACGTGCAGCGCGCCGCCCTTGGCAAGCGCGTCGTCCATCGCCTTGACGTAGGCGGGGTTCTCAAAGAAGCTGCCGTCCTTCACGGCATTGGTGATGCGAGGCAGGTCCTGGTACACCACGCGGCCGGCGCCTATGTTGGTGTGGCCGACCTCGGAGTTGCCCATCTGCCCCTCGGGCAGGCCGACGTCGAGGCCGGAGGCCGAGAGCTGAGTATGCGGGCAGTTAGCCAGCAGCTTGTCCATCACGGGCGTGTTCGCGGTGTATATGGCGTTGTCCGGGCCGGGGTTGCCGATGCCGTAGCCGTCCAGGATGATGAGAGCGGTGGGTCTTACATTATCCATGGCTCACTCCGCGGCGGTGCCGGCGATGATGCGGGCAAAGTCCTGGGGCTTGAGCGAAGCGCCGCCGATGAGGCCGCCGTCGATATCCGGCTGGGCCAGCAGCTCGTCGCAGTTCTTGGCGTTCATGCTGCCGCCGTAGAGGATGCTGACGGCGCGCGCAGTCCGGGCGTCGAACATGCCGCGGATAACGGTGCGGATCTCGCGGCAGACCTCCTCAGCCTGGTCGGCGGTGGCGGTGCGGCCGGTGCCGATGGCCCAGATGGGCTCGTAGGCTATGACGCACTTCTTGACCTCACGGGCGTCCATGCCGGCGAGGGCCGCCTTGACCTGGTAGGCGACGTATTCCATGGTGAGCTCACGCTCGCGCTGCTCCAGGCTCTCGCCCACGCAGATGATGGGCGTGATGCCCGCGGCGAGCAGTGCCTTGGCCTTGGTGTTCACGAGAGAATCGCTCTCGGCGTGGTACTCGCGGCGCTCGCTGTGGCCGACGATGCAGTACTTGACACCCAGGTCAGCCAGCATAGCGGCGCTGACTTCGCCGGTATAGGCGCCGGATTCGTGCGCGGAGACATCCTGCGCGCCGAAGGCGAGGCGGCTGTCGCGCATGACCTTGGCCATGGCGGGGATTATCGGGAAAGGCACGCAGAGCACGCTCTCGCAGGTCTTGGTCTTGGGCATAGCCGCGCGCAGTTCCTCAACAAAGGGCTTGGCCTCGGAGGCCAGCTTGTTCATCTTCCAGTTGCCGGCTATAACGGTCTTGCGGTATTTTCTGTTCATCGTGATCGCTCCTTATTTGTCAAGCAGGCAGGCGACGCCGGGCAGCTCCAGACCCTCAAGGAACTCGAGGGAAGCGCCGCCGCCGGTGCTGATGTGGGTGATCTTGGCGGCCTGGCCGCTCTTCTCCACAGCGGAGGCGCTGTCGCCGCCGCCGATGATGGTCACCGCGCCGGAGTTGGCGACGGCCTCGGCCATCTTCCAGGTGCCGTTCGCGAAAGCCGGGAACTCAAACACGCCCATGGGCCCGTTCCACACGATGGTGCCCGCGCCCTTCACGGCCTCGCAGTAGAGCTCGACGGTCTTGGGGCCGATGTCCATGCCCATGAGGTCCTCGGGGATGTCCTCGCCCGCCTCGATGGGGGCGGCGTCCTTCGCGAACTCGGCAGCGCAGATGCTGTCCACGGGCAGCAGGAGCTTCACGCCCTTGGCCGCGGCCTTGTCCATCATTTCCTTCGCGTACTCGACCCTGTCGGCCTCGAGCAGGCTCTTGCCTATGGTGTGGCCCTGGGCCATCTTGAAGGTGTAGGCCATGCCGCCGCCGACGATGATAGTGTCGGCCTTCTCAAGGAGGTTGTTGATGACGCCAATCTTGTCGCTGACCTTGGCGCCGCCCAGGATGGCGACGAAGGGACGAGCAGGGTCGCTGAGGGCCTTGCCCATGACGGAGATCTCCTTCTCGACCAGGAAGCCGGCATAAGCGGGCAGGAAGGCGGCGACGCCGGCGGTGGAGGCGTGGGCGCGGTGGACGGTGCCGAAAGCGTCGGACACGTACACGTCGGCCATCTTCGCAAGCTCCTCGGCGAAGTCGGCGCCGTTCTTCTCCTCGCGCTTGTCGAAGCGGAGGTTCTCAAGCAGCAGCAGCTGGCCCGGCTGGAGAGCGGCGGCCTTGGCCTTGGCGTCCTCGCCGATGATGTCCTTCGCGAAGATGACGTCCATGCCCAAAAGCTCGGACAGCCTCTTGGCCACGGGGGCCAGGGTCAGGCTCTCCTTCCACTCGCCCTTGGGCTTGCCCAGGTGGGAGCAGGCGATGACGGCGGCGCCGTTCTCAAGCAGATACTTTATAGTGGGGAGGGCAGCGACTATGCGCTTATCGCTGGTTATCTCGCCCGTCTCCTTGTTCTGGGGGACGTTAAAATCACAGCGCAGGAGCACCTTCTTGCCGTGGGGGTCGAAGTCGCGAACAGTTTTCTTGTTGTAGTTCATGCTAATTCCTCCTGTTTCATATTACCGTAGTCTTTCAAGCCCTTGAAGCCCTGCTGCCTGAGCGCCTCGTATGTCAGGATCGCAGCGGCGTTTGAGAGGTTGAGGCTCCTCGCCTCGGATATCATGGGGATGCGGATGCAGCGGTCGCGGTATTTCTCCCGAAGCCATTCGGGCAGGCCCGCGGTCTCCTTCCCGAACATGAGGGTCACGTCGCCCCGCCAGTCGCACTCGACATAGCTCCTGGGGGCCTTTGTCGTGGTAAGCCAGAGGTTCGCGTCGCCGTTCAGGCGGAAATACTCGTCCAGGTTGTCATATACCCGGATGTCCACCAGGTACCAGTAGTCCAGGCCCGCGCGCTTCACCGCGCTGTCGGAGATGTCGAAGCCCAGGGGCTTTACCAGATGGAGCCTCGCCCCCGTGCAGGCACAGGTCCGCGCTATCGCGCCGGTGTTGTTGGGTATCTCGGGTTCTACGAGCACTATATCGACCATCCGGCCGCGCCTCCAGCTTGTTACATACGTTTGTATCATTACCCATAATTTTGGGCCAGAGACATTTTACTACCTTGCCAATGATTTTACAATACCAATAATGCCGTAAAACAATATTTTTTATTTAATTTTTTGTAAAATCCGTCATATAAAGTGTGCGATATTGAATCCGAGCCGAAAATGGCTTATAATGAAGCTGCAAAAACGGCCGTTCCGTTCGGGACACGGCCTGTTTCGGAGGACTTTATGGAGAAATACTTTATTGTAGTGCCCTGCTATAACGAAGAGGCCGTGCTGCCCGAGACGATGAAGCGCCTGGGCGAAAAGCTCAGCTCTCTTGAGGAACGGGGCATCGCGTCGCCTGACAGCCGCGTCCTCTTCGTGGACGACGGCTCCGCGGACGCGACCTGGGAAATGATAAAAAAGGCGCACGAGGCCTACCCCTCTGTCTTTACCGGCATCTCGCTCGACCGCAACCGCGGGCACCAGACAGCGCTCACCGAGGGCCTCATGGCCGCCCGCGCGGAGCGCGCCGTCTCCATCTCTATAGACGCCGACCTGCAGGACGACGTGGACGCCATCGACGCCATGGCTGAAAAGCGGCGCGAGGGCGCGCACATAGTCTGCGGCGTTCGTGCCAGCCGCCAGACGGACACCTTCATGAAGCGCTTCACTGCCCGGACCTATTACCGGCTCATGCGCTTCTTCGGCTCCGACCTCATCTACGACCACGCGGACTTCCGCCTCATGGACCCCGAGGCCCTGGACAGGCTTGCCCTCTACCACGGGGACGACCTCTTCCTGCGCGGGCTCATCACCCGGCTCGGCCTGCCCTGCGAGACGGTGAGCTACGACCGCGCGGAGCGCTTTGCAGGCGAGAGCAAGTACACGCTTAAAAAGATGCTGAAGCTCGCCCTCAAGGGCGCGGAGAGCGGGCGCATGAAGCCCATGAGCGTCCCGCGCGAGCCCTACGGCCACACGAGGGAGGCGCTGGAGTTTTGAGCGGCTGCACAGACTGCCCGAGGGCCTGCGGCGCCGAGCGTGAAAACGGCGCCCTGGGCCGCTGCCGCTCGCCATATCTCCCCCGCGCCGCGAGGGCGGCGGCGCACTACGGCGAGGAGCCCTGCATAAGCGGCACGCGCGGCAGCGGCACCATCTTCTTCACCGGCTGCTCCCTCGGCTGCGTCTACTGCCAGAACCGCGAGATCGCCCGGGGCGGCGGGGTGGAGCTCACCGTGCCGAAGCTGCGGGAGGTAATGCTCCGGCTGCGCGACACGGGCGTACATAACATAAGCCTCGTCACCGCCTCGCACTTCGTCCGCCCTATTGCCGAGGCGCTCTCCGGCCTCCAGCTGGGCGTGCCTGTGGTCTGGAACAGCTCCGGATACGAGAGCGTCGAGATGCTCAAAATGCTCGAAGGCCTCGTGCAGATCTACATGCCTGACTTCAAATACTCCCTCCCCTCCCCCGCCGCGCGCTACTCGGACGCGCCGGACTACCCGGAGGTCGCCTCGGCGGCCATTCTGGAAATGTTCCGTCAGGTGGGAGTGTACCGGATGGACGAGGATGACATCCTCCGCTCCGGCGTGCTCATACGGCATCTCATCCTGCCCGGGCAGCTCCAGAACACGCGCGGGGTCATCGACTGGATGGCCGAGCACTTCCCCATGGGCGGCGTGCTCTTTTCGCTCATGGCGCAGTACACGCCCATGCCAGGCGTGGCGGAGCGCTTTCCTGAGCTTGGCCGCCCCGCTACCGCGGCCGAGGCGCAGGAAATGTACGACTACCTGCTCGCGCGCGGCATTGAGGACGGCTACTGGCAGGAGCCCGACGCCTCCGGCGAGGACATGATCCCCGCCTTCGACGGCACGGGTTTGGATTGACAAAAACAGCTTTCGGGTTTTTAATGTTCACAAATGGCACAATTATATATAATTGGAGGAAATGTCATGGATTACAAGGAAGTTCTCGAAAAGGCGCGCGGAAACATCGGCCCTTACTGCAAGGCATGTCCCGTCTGCAACGGCAAGGCCTGCGGCAATTCAATGCCCGGCCCCGGCTCCAAGGGTCCCGGCAACGGCGCCGCCCGCAACTATGACGCCTGGCAGAAGGTCTTCGTGAACATGGACACCATCTGCTCCAACGCCGCCCCGGACACGAGCTTCAAGCTCTTCGGCCGCGAGTTCGCCCTTCCCGTCTTCACCGCCCCCATCGGCGCCCTGCCCATGCACTACAGCGACGCCTACGACGACTTTGCCTACAACGACATCCTCATCCCCACCGCCGTGGAGTGCGGCTCCGCCTCCTTCACCGGCGACGGCGTGGACCCCGAGATCATGAAGCGCTCCGTTGCGGCCATGGTCAAGGTCGGCGGCGTAGGCGTGCCCACCATCAAGCCCTGGAACAACGAGGCAGTGTTTGAAAAGCTCGACATCCTCAACGAGCAGGGCATCTTCGCCGCCGCGATGGACATCGACGGCGCGGGCCTGCCCTTCCTCAAGGCCATGAACCCGAACGCCGGCTCCAAGCCCGTGGCCGACCTCAAAGCCGTCATCGATTATGCCAAGATGCCCTTCATCATCAAGGGTATCATGACCGTCGCAGGCGCTGAGAAGGCCGTCGAGGCCGGGGCTGCGGGCATCGTCGTCTCGAACCACGGCGGCCGTGTGCTTGGCCAGACCCGCGCCACCGCGGACGTCCTGCCCGACATCGCCAAGGCTGTCGGCGGCAAGTGCGTCATCTTTGTCGACGGCGGCATCAGGACCGGAGTGGACGTGTTCAAGGCCCTTGCCCTGGGCGCCGACGCGGTGCTCATCGGCCGTCCCTTCGTCCCGGCGGTGTACGGCGGCGAGGCTGAGGGCGCAAAGCTGCTTTTCGCCAAGCTGAAGGCCGAGCTGGTCGACACCATGACCATGTGCGGCGCTCACACGCTCGACGAGATCACCGAGGAGAAGGTCTACATAGACAAATGAGTCTGAAAAGGCCGGGACGCGGGCGGCTCAGGCTGCTCGCGTCCCTTCTTATTGCCGCGCTGCTGCTTCTCCCCTGCTCCGCCCGCGCGGACGGGGCGCAGGAGACGCTGGACGAGACGATGGAGGGGCTCTTTGAGCGCTACCGCCTGACGGAGAAAAACTTCGCTCTAGGCTTCCGTGCGCTCTCGGACGGGACGGAGTACTGGTACAACGCCGACAAGCTCTTCGAGACGGCGAGCCTCTACAAGCTGCCGCTCAATATGTATTTTTACGAGCTCGAGGCAGCCGGCGAGCTTAGTCCGGAGTACAAGGTGTCAGGTATCGAGCTGTCCCGCTGCCACGAACTAAGTCTTGTGAACTCCAACAACGAGATATCCATGGCGATGGTGGACCGGCTCGGCTCCTATGCAGAGCTCAAGCGCATCGCGCTGGGCTACTGCGGCATGAGCGAGGAGGAGGCCGGGCCGGACTATTACCCTTCCGTTGGCTTCACAGCCCGGATGATGGTAGGCATCCTGCAATATCTCTATGACCGCCCCGAAACCTTTGCCGAGCAGATAGCGCTGATGAAAACCGCGCAGCCGGACGAGTACCTGCGCAGCGGCAGCTGCGAGCACGAGATCGCCCAGAAGTACGGCGCCAAGGTCTATGACGACGGCATACTGAACGTCTGCATCGCGGGAATCGTCTACACTGACGAGCCCTTCCTCGTTGCGATATATACCCACGGCGTGGGCGGCGCGGGCGAGCTCATGGGCAAGA